>Ga0209536_100006202_pt1 | contig 18355 bp, 16 predicted proteins | sample DeeMarSeWOR28_12_FD_187461 | JGI IMG/M metagenome (GOLD analysis project Ga0209536, IMG submission 187461) | Marine sediment microbial communities from White Oak River estuary, North Carolina - WOR-2-8_12 (SPAdes) (version 2) | ecosystem: Environmental > Aquatic > Marine > Intertidal zone >... | reverse complement strand
TGCCCCGCTTGAACGGCATCCAGGCTGCGGAGCAGATCCGTGAGCTGGACCTGGTCACTCGGGTGGTGATTCTGTCGATGCACGCCGACCCTATCCTAATCCGGCAGGCCATGCGCCACGGGGTCAAAGGGTATTTGCTCAAGCACTCTCTCACCGATGAACTGCTCCTGGGGGTGCGGGCCGCTGCTCGAGGTGAAACCTTTGAAAAAAGGCGAGAAACCTGCGGAAATTAAAAAATATTGCCAAAGAGTAAATGCCGAGTTTATATTTATCCTTATACCAACCTTAACTAATTTGGATTCAAATTATCCCTATGCTGAATTAAAAGAAAATGTTTCAAAATATGTTATTGAAAACAATGTTCATTACTTTAGTTTTTATGATATATTTGCAAAATATAAACCAATTGATTTATGGATAAGCAAAGAAAACACTCATTGGAATGATAAAGCAACAACAATCGCTTCTGATGCACTGTGTAGTTATTTAATTAGTAATGAACTTGTAATTAAAAAATAAAAAAATCTTATTTGGGGGAATATGCAATATTTTTAATTAAAAATTCTTTCAACTCATCAACAGTATTAAAGTAATAATCACTGCTTAGATTTTTAACTTTTTCAGCAGCGTAACTATCCCACAAAGCGGAGGCAATTTTTATCCCTGCCTCTTTTGATGCAAGAACGTCAGCAACCGAATCGCCTATCATTAATACTTCATCCTTTTTAAGATTGTGCTCATTTATAAATTTCATTATTCCTTCGGATGATGGTTTATGATTTGCTACATCATCACCAGTAACGATTAAATCAAAATAATTAATAATGTTTAATTCTTCTAACGTAATTAAAGATGCCTGCCTTCCTTTACCTGTGAATACAGCCAGCAAAACATCTTTTGCTTTTAAGTCATCTAATATTTCTTTTATTCCGGGATAAAGATTTGCCATCTGGTGATGAGATTTATAAAACTCATAATAATCCATTTTTGCGGCTTCAAAGTTTTTACCGCACCATTCTTTTAAGATTACATCTTCAGTCGGACCGAAAAGCGAAATTATCTCTCTATCAGTGAATGTTCTATCCAAATATTTTTTAGCAATGTGATTGAACGACTTGAAGATAAGTTCATTAGTTGAAGTTAATGTCCCGTCAATATCGAATATAATTCCTTTAAATTTTTCTTTCATTTAGTTTCTTTCTGAAGGTCTAGCAAGGTCAGGTTCCCATCGTAATCGGTGATGAGGAGTTGGTTGTTTAATAGATTTAGTGAAATGATAGGTGAGGACCCCAAAAAAATATTTTCAAGAACCTGCCCTGTTTTATAAACGGAGCCGTTAGTAAAACCTATAAAGAAATTTTTATCAATTAATAAAATATCTGTTGCAATTTCATCTTTTAATTCGTCAGGAAGTGTAACTTCTTTAATTACTTTTTCTTTTGTTAAAGATATTGTCATCAGCTTATTTTTTGCAGAATGAAGGGACAATTCATCTTTTTCTTCATTATGGACCATTATACCCGTTGCTTCAATTTTCCTGATGTGCCAATTATCTGTACCAAGCAGCAGATCGATGCAATGCAGGTCACCATCAAAATCTAAAAAGTAAATGTTATTATTGTTGACTACCAATTCTGATTTAAATAATGGCTTATATACTTTTGTTTTTGTCCCCCATTTCCAGAGCAATATGCCATTATCCGAACTAAGGCAATAGAGGATCCCTTCTTTGTCCTGGAACAATACTTTGTCTTTTGTTGAAACAACGGAAGAGTTGATCATTTTTTTTACACCATTATTCCACCATATAAGTTCAAGTGAATAAAGCTCATAGCAATAAAAATTTCCTTCAGCCGTTCCAAAGCAGATTCCTTTTGTCTGCATTCCTTTATACTCAATATCAATAAGTGTAACATCGGATGTAATCGTTTCCCCGATTCCAATTACTTGATAAAGATTGCCGGTATTAATGTTTATTGTAAAAAGCTCTCCTTCATTTGTTGCAGCAACAGCGAGATCTTTTTCAATAATTGGGTTGGAATAAATTGTGCCGTTGGTTTCGAATTCCCATTTTATTTCCCCATTGTTATCCAGACAAATAACTGAGCCATACTTACTCGTTAAGCAAATTTTATTGTTTTTTATAGAAGGTATTGCTGTAATAGATTTTTGAAGTTTAATATTCCATATTGCCGTTGCAGAATTTTGAAATTTTTGTATTTCGTTAATCTGCGATGATCTTATGGGTAATCTTTCCGAGATGTTCAAAACTTCTTCTTTAACTTTTATCCTGTCTTTCAATTTAGATACTTCGAGTTTACTCAATCCGCTTTTTTTAATATTTATCAAATAATATTTCCAGTCATCTTTACCACTAAAAGATTTGCTCAGAGAGATATATGGCATTTCAGTATTACGTTTAGCTTTATCTTCATCTATTGCTATGAGATTTATGTAGTTTGAAGTTTTTTTACTAGATGGAATAGCCAAATCATCTACTATTTCTTCCCAGTTGGCTATTTGCTGAGAATAGTTAAAATTTTTAATTAGAAAAATCTGCCCATTCAAATGCCCCTGCATTTTTTGATGCAGAAAGAATCTTGTCTCAAGATCATAATATCCTTTGGTATTGTAAAATGGATTGAATGCATTTAAGCCAATAAAAACATCCTTGTTTACATAGTGAAAAAATTTATCATCTCCCCATATGAGGGAGATTTCAATTCCTTTTCCTTCACTTAAGAGATAATCTTTTTCACCGCCAATAACATTATAATTTACATTTAATCCTTCCAGGATATCCTGTGCCGAGAGGAATTCATCAAACTTTCCATTAGCAGTAATGTTGCCCATCACCACAACAAAAGAGATGCTGTCTCTTGCATTTATATCGTTAACAATATCAATCATTTTCTGAGCATTCTGTTCCGCTCCTATTTGCGGATCGGTTATGATGGCAGTAAATGTTTTTTGGGGGAGAATAAATTCGGAGAAACAAAGAGAAAAGAATAAGAGATAAAAGACTGATTTCATTTGAAAATACTTATTTTTATAAGTATAAATTAACATTAAAATATTATTTTTTCTAAATTAAAAAATAAAAAATACCGCTTAAATAAAATATATCTTCCTCATCCAAAACATAATTTGGAGATTAAAAGTATTCTTGATTAAGAAACGCAACATTTATAAGTTTCGAGCCGTCAAATCTTAATTGGTACCAAATTAATTTTATTAAACTAATTGTGAGGTTCTACTTTGGATATTGCTGAATTGAACGAAAAAATTAAAAATGAAAGCGCTTTTATCGATCTTCTGCTTGGTGAAATCAGTAAAGTGATTGTCGGGCAGAAAGAGATGATTGAACGGTTAATTGTTGGGTTGCTTGGTGACGGGCATATTCTTCTTGAAGGTGTACCCGGATTAGCAAAAACGCTTGCTATTACTACACTTTCCTCTGCGATGAAAGCAAAATTCCAGAGGATACAATTTACACCCGACCTTCTGCCTGCGGATTTGGTCGGCACTCAAATTTACAATCAAAAAGATGGTAATTTTTTAATTAAAAAAGGACCAATCTTCGCAAATTTTATCCTGGCTGATGAAATTAATCGTGCACCTGCAAAAGTACAGAGTGCATTATTAGAGGCTATGCAGGAAAGACAAATTACAATAGGTCAGGAAACATTTAAGCTGGAAGAACCGTTTCTCGTTCTTGCAACTCAAAACCCGATTGAGCAGGAAGGAACTTATCCGCTGCCAGAAGCACAGGTAGACAGGTTTATGTTGAAGGTGAAAATAACTTATCCTGAACGGGATGAAGAGTTAGCTATAATGCGGCAGAACATTAATAATACTGCAAAGCTGGTTCAACCGGTTATTTCTCCAAACGATATACTTAAGGGAAGAGAGTTGATACACGAGGTATATATTGATGAAAAGATTGAAAAATATATTCTCGATATAGTTTTTGCCTCCCGAACCCCAGCTGAGTTTGGATTGAATAATCTTTCTGATATGATTAGTTATGGCGGATCACCGCGTGCAACTATTAATCTTGCGCTGGGTGCTAAAGCAATGGCATTTATAAAACGCAGGGGCTACGTGATTCCTGAGGATGTTAGAGCAATTTGCCACGATGTATTGCGCCACCGTCTTGCTGTTACTTACGAAGCAGAGGCAGAGGACATTACTCCGGAATACATTATTAATGAAATACTTAATAAAGTTGAAGTACCATAATAGATGTTGACAAAAGAACTTCTTAAACAAGTAAGACAAATTGAGATCAGAACCAAGGGGCTGGTTAATCATCTTTTTTCCGGTGAATACCATTCGGTATTTAAAGGAAGAGGAATGGAATTCTCGGAAGTAAGGGAATATCAATATGGAGATGATATTAGAAACATTGATTGGAATGTTACAGCCAGGTTTGGTCATCCATACATTAAAGTTTTTGAAGAAGAGCGTGAACTTACTGTAATGCTGATGGTAGATATGAGCGGTTCATTGATGTTCGGCTCGGTTTCAAAAACAAAACAACGTGTTGCAGCTGAACTAAGTGCAATTCTCGCATTTTCTGCATTAAAAAATAATGATAAGGTCGGATTAATCCTTTTTACGGATAAGATTGAAAAATTCGTTCCTCCGAGAAAAGGTAATAAACATGTTCTTCGAATAATAAGAGAAGTGCTATCATTTGAACCGGAAGGTAATGCGACCGATATAAAAGCAGCACTAGAGTTTATGAACAATGCAATTAAGAAGCGATCAATTATTTTTCTTTTATCAGACTTTCTTGATGAAGATTACGAAAAAATTTTAAGAGTTGTTGGTAAAAAAAATGATTTGATAGGAGTTGTTTTGGATGATAGAAGAGAAAACGAAATCCCACCTGTTGGATTAATTAAATTTAGCGACGCTGAATCAGGGGAAGAAAGATGGATAGATACAAGCAGTGCAAGTGTAAGAAAAGTGATGAAACAAGCAAGAAATAAAGAAGTTGCCAAAAGGAATACGATGTTCCTTACATCAAGATTAGATAGGATCCACGTTCAAACGGGAGTAGATTATATAAAACCGTTAGTTCAGTTTTTCAGAATGCGTGAGAAAAGATGGTAAGATTTTTATTAGGAATAATTTGCATCTTTTTAGTTGTGAATGTGCAGGCACAGACAATTTCTGTGGGTGCATATACAGATACTACAGATTATTTAGTCGGTGATTTTATTAATTATGAGATTGAAGTAGTTGCAAGGAAAAACGTTGAAGGTGTTGCACCGGGCTTCCCCGATACTTTAACTCAACTCGAATTAATAACACGAGAGAAGCCGGTTTCAACTGAAGATGAAAAATCGAGGACCACAATTTTTAGTTATATTCTTGCCGGTTATGACTCTGTCCGTGCAGTAATTCCACCTGTTACAGTTAAATACCGTAATGCTGGTGATACTTCTTATAAGAAGATAATAACCGATTCCGTTGTTGTTAACATTCATACTATTCCAGTTTCGACTGCCGAGGATATTAAAGATGTCAAATCCCCCATTACAATTCCGTTCGATTGGAAATGGTTATTGCTGTGGGCTGCAATAGCACTTTTATTATTAATTGCAGGTGCTTATTTATATAAAAAATATCAGCAGAAACAATTAGAACAACCGGTGGAGAAAAAAATAATTACTGTTCCACCTCACGTTAAAGCACTTACGGAATTAGATAATCTTGAGAAAGAACAATTATGGCAGAAGGGATTTATTAAAGATTATCATTCCCGTATAACAGAGATTATAAGGAATTATTTTGAAGAACGATTTGATCTGCCCGCTATGGAATTAACAACTACCGAAACAATTCAACATTTAAAAGATTTAAATGAAAAAGATCTTATTCTGAAAATAACCTATAACTTTTTATCAAACGCGGATTTAGTAAAGTTTGCTAAGTTTCAGCCGCTTGAAACTGTGAATGAGGAAATGATGAAGCAAGCCAGGGAAATAATTGATTCTACCATTCCTCAAAAACAAGTAATTACAGAGGAGGAAATTGTTAATGTTTAACAACATCACATTTGCTGAGCCCTGGGTTTTATACTTTCTTCTGGTAATTCCTTTATTGGTTTTTTGGTATTTCATTAAGGGAAAAAAGAATTACGCTTCGGTGAAATATTCTTCAGTTAATTTTTTTAAGAATACACCTGTTACATTGAGAGAGAGATTGAAATATGTTCCCTTTTTACTAAGGATGTTAGCTCTTGGATTGTTAATTATAGCTCTTGCACGGCCTCAAAGTTTTACAGCAGGAGAAAATATTAGTACCGAAGGAATTGACATCGCCATGGTGCTTGATATTTCGGGAAGTATGCTTGCTGAAGATTTAAAACCAAACCGGCTAGAAGCAGCTAAAAATGTTATTGATGATTTTACCAAAGGAAGAATTTCCGACAGGATTGGATTGGTTATCTTTTCAAGAGAAGCATTTACACAGTGCCCTCTTACCATAGATTATAATGTGTTGAGGAATTTACTTCTTGAGATTAAAAGCGGAATGATAGAAGATGGAACGGCTATTGGTAATGCAATTGCAAACGGGGTGAACAGGTTAAAAGAAAGTGATGCAAAAAGCAAAATTATTATTCTTGTTACTGATGGAGTTAATAACAGCGGTGAAGTTGATCCGATTTCTGCGGCGGAAATTGCTAAAACTTTTGGTGTTAGGATTTACACAATCGGAGTTGGAACAAGAGGACAGGCGCCTTATCCCGTACAAACCCCCTTTGGTACCCGTTATCAAATGGTTCCTGTTGAAATTGATGAAAAGGTATTAAAAGAAATTTCGAGATTAACGGACGGACAATACTTTAGAGCAACAAACAATCGTGCGTTAAAAGAAATTTATGAAACAATTGATAAACTGGAAAAAACGAAAATCGAAGTTACTTCCTACAGAAATGCAAAGGAATTATACCTTAGCTGGTTAGGCGGCGGGGTTCTCCTTCTGCTATTGGAACTTGGATTTTCAAGATCAATTTTTAGAAAGTTACCGTGAAGAAGATGATTGAATGAATGATTGAATGGCTGCATGAATGTTTACTGGACAGGCTAAAGAATTCTTTATGAATTTCATACATCCATTCTGTTTTTTGCTCAGCAATTAACATTGAAAATAATTATTAGAACAAGTAGTAACATAGAGTACTAAATTTATGATAAGATTTGCACATCCGGAGTATTTAAATGCCCTGTATTTGCTGCCAATAATGGTATTAACATTCTATTTTTTATATAGGAATAAAAGCAAACTGCTTGAAAGATTTGCTGATAAGGAACTTCACTCAGTTATTGTTTCATCTTACAGCAATGTTAAAAATTATGTAAAGTTTGGAATAATTATTCTTGCTTTTGTTTGTTTAATAATTGCTGCGGCAAATCCTCAAGTTGGTACAAAACTTCAGGAAGTTAAACAGACAGGTATCGATGTTTTCATTCTTCTGGACGTATCGCGTAGTATGAATGCTGAAGATATAAAACCTAACAGGCTGGAAAAAGCAAAATATCAGATATCAAATTTAATACAAAAATTGGCTGGCGATAGAATAGGTTTAATAATATTTGCCGGTAAAGCTTACATTCAGTTTCCGTTAACCACAGATTATTCAGCGGCAAGTTTATTTCTATCAGCTGTTGATGTAAATTCCGTACCTCAGCAGGGAACTGCAATCGGGTCAGCCATCAATCTCGCTGTACAATCATTTGATTCTTCTTCAACAGAAAAAGTAATTATTGTTATTACCGATGGGGAAGATCACGAAGGTGATGTAATGGATGCGGTTGATAAAGCAGTTTCTAACGGCAATAAAATCTATACTATTGGTTTGGGTTCTACAGGTGGTGTGCCGATTCCTGTCTACAACAACCGCGGCGATATGGTTGGATTTAAAAAGGATAATGAAGGAAACTCAGTTCTCACAAAACTTGATGAGGAATCTTTAAAACAAATTGCGTCGGCAGGTAATGGAGAATATTTCAGAGGGAACAATTACGAAGATTATTTAGACAAAATATATAACAATCTGTCGGAACTTAAAAAGTCTGAATTTGGTGTAAAAAAAGTAACTGATTACGAAGACCGTTTTTATTATTTTTTAATTCCGGCAATATTATTATTAATAATTGAACTTTTTATATCGGAAAAAAAATCGCCTTTGTATAGTAGAATAAATAAGAAATTAGGACTGGAGTAGAATGAAATGAAAAATCTAAAACTTATAATTTTTCTTTTTATTTTATTTTTCTTTACAGCTGGTTCAAAGGAATCTTTTTCGCAATCGTTAAGAGGATTGGTGAATGAGGGAGTTGAGAATTATGATAAAGGAAATTTCTCTGATGCCGAAGTAAATTTTAAAAAAGGAGTAGAAAAAGCTCCGGAAAACTTTGAGGCAAAATTTAACCTGGGAGATGCTTTCTTTAAACAAGAAAGATTTGACGAAGCAATAAAATCTTATAATTCCTCTTTGGCATTTGCAAAAGATGATATACAAAAGGCCAGGGTTCATTACAATATTGGCAACTCTCTTCTGAAAGCACAAAAAATAAAAGAAAGTATAGAAGAGTATAAAAAATCCCTCAAGTTAAATCCAAATGACCAGGAAGCAAAGTATAATCTTTCTTATGCGTTAGAGATGTTGAAAAATAAGGATGATCAGCAACAGCAAAAGAATGATAAGGATCAGAATAAAGATAAAAACAAGGATCAAAATAAAGATCAAAACCAAAACAAAGATCAGAATAAGAAAGACGAACAGAAAGATCAACAAAATAAGCAGGACAAGCAAAAGCAAGATCAACAGGATAAAAATGAGCAGCAACAACAACAGCAACCACAAAAAATATCAAAAGAAGAAGCCGAAAGAATACTTGAAGCGTTAAAAGACAACGAAAAAGATCTTCAAAAAGAATTACGGAAAATTAAAGGGAAGAGAGTTAAGACAGACAAGGATTGGTAAAAATGAAAAAATTACTGATAATATTATTCCTCTTTTTACCACTGCACATTTTTGCCCAAAGGTTTGATGCCTCCGTTGGTCAAACTACTGTGGCGGAAAACCGGCATTTTGAAGTTTCGTTTACGTTTTCTGGCAAAAATATTAATGGATTGAAAAACTTCAAACCCCCGCAATTCAGAGATTTTCTGGTTCTTTCCGGACCAAACCAATCAACAAGTATTCAAATTATAAATGGAGTACAGTCTGCTTCACTAAGTTATAACTATGTTATACAGGCAAAAAGTATTGGAACATTTTCAATCGGCACAGCTTCCATTGAATATGACGGCGAATCGTATAAGACAAAACCAATTAACATCACCATAGTTAAAGGTTCTCCAAAACAAGAAAAACAAAAACAGGATGCAGGTGTATCTGATGAAGAAATTGCAAAAAATTTATTTATACGTGCAGTTGTAGATAAGCGAAAAGCGTATTTAGGCGAGCAGGTTACAGTTACTTATAAACTTTACACACGATTGAACATTGCTGCACAGATGTCTATCAGCAAACTTCCACATTACCAGGGTTTTTGGGCTGAAGAACTGGAGACATCGAGTAATATTAACTTTGCTACAGAAGTAATAGATGGAAAACAATATAGAGTTGGCGTGTTAAAAAAAGCCGCTCTCTTTCCAACACAAACAGGAAAATTAGAAATTACTCCTTTTGAATTAACGGTTCCGATTCAGTTGAAACGAAACAGGAACCGGAACAATTTTTTCGATGACTTCTTTAATGATCCGTTTGGTTTCAATCAAACCATAGAATACAATGCTACTTCAAATAAAGTTACTATTGATGTTCTTCCTCATCCAACCGAAGGTAAACCGGATTCATTTAAAGGTGCGGTGGGTGAGTTTTCTTTAAAAGCGGATATAGATAAAACAACTGCAAAAACAAATGAAGCAGTTACACTCAAAGTTATATTAAGCGGGCAAGGAAATCTTGAATTACTCGAGATGCCGGAATTAAATCTTCCCTCGGGATTTGAAAAATATGAACCAAAGACTTCAGAAAATATTAATAAACGTAATATAATTTCCGGTTCTAAAACAGCAGAGTATTTAATGATTCCGAGAGTTGTAGGTACAAGGGAAATTTCGCCTGTTGAATTCAGTTATTTTAATCCGACAAAAAAAGAATATGTAACGCAACGTTCGAAACCATTTAAACTAAATATTACTCAGGGTGAACAATTACCTGAGGTTGAGTATGCAGGAAAAGAAGATCTTAAACAGTTAGGTTCAGATATAAGATTTATAAAGACATCGGTCGGTGATATCTATAAGAAAGAAGATAGCATTTTATTTACAACATTCTTTTGGATTGGTGGCATTGTTCCAATGTTCATTCTTTTTATTGCCGTATTGTTGAAGAAAAGAAATGATAAGCTTACTGGAAATGTTGCATTGCTTCGGTACAGAAAAGCACAAAAGGTTGCAAGGAGCCGTTTGAAAAAAGCGAAGAAACTTATGCAGGAAAATAATTACAAAGAATTTTATACCGAAGTTTCTCTGGCATTATTCGGTTACCTTGAAGATAAATTTCATATAGCAAAAGCTGAGTTTACTATTGAGCGCGCAATGGATGAACTACAAAAAGCTGGCGTTGAAGAGAATTTAATAATGGATGTTAAAAGAACAGCTGAGGATTGTGAGTTTGTCAGGTTTGCCCCGGGCGCTGAAGAAAGTGCTGCTATGCAAAAAATGTACGATCAGCTGACTACAGTTATAATCGATGTTGAAAAAAATATTGCAGTTGGAAATGATAAGTAGAAAATTATACACTGCAGTTTTGTTTTCATCTGTATTTTTTATAGTTGGCTGTTCATTTTTAGTTGCTTCACAGCCGGAAGATATAATGCAGAAGGGTAATGATTATTACAGGGAGGGTGCGTTTGAAAAAGCAATTGAAGAATATGAAAAATTAGAAGATGAAGGATATGTCGGTACATCTCTTTTCTTTAACCTGGGGAATGCAAATTATAGAATAGGAAAAATTGGTTACGCAATTCTATATTATGAAAAAGCACTTGAACTTTCTCCTTCGGATGAAGATGTAAAACATAATCTCGATTTCGCACATCTTAGTACAGTGGATAGAATACAACCGCTCCCAAGATTTTTCCTGTTTGATTGGTGGGAGGCTTTGCTTGGATTATTTTCCGAGAACGGTTGGGCGTATGTTGTATTTGTTTTCTACCTTGTAGTTATTTTGTTAGCCGGTGCGTATTCCTATTCTAAAACAGTAAAGCAGCAAAAAATATTTTTCTTCTCAGCTATTTCAGGTGTATTCCTTTTAGCATTTTCAATTTCTCTTCTTGTTATTAAAATCAACCGCGAGGCAACCTTAAAAAGCGGTATAATTGTTAATCAGGCCGTCACAGTTAAATTCTCTCCCGATCCACAAAGCACTGATGCATTTGTTATCCACGAAGGATTAAAAGTTATTCTTGAAGACCAGCTTGATAAATGGGTAAAAATCAGATTGGCAGATGGCAAAGTTGGATGGATTGAGTATAACCTGGTAGTACAAATCTAAAATTTATTTTCTTCATTGATAAATTCCGCAAAGAATTTTATTCTGCTTTTTTTTATCTAACCATCGGCTAAAGCTGATTGAGAATTGGAGCTTTATTCTCACCGCAATTTATTGATGAATTATTGCCACTAATAACAAATTGCTTACCAAAACCGATATAACTATTTTTGCAAATATGGATGCAAAAAGATATAATAACATAAAACTTGGAATCGGAATAACTAAAGCTGTGTTAAGCTTTATTCTTATTTTGCTATTTCTCTGGCTTGGTTACAGCTCACTTTTGGAAAATTATATCTCAACTTACTATGAAAATAAATATCTGGTATTTCTTGCGTTTGCACTGGTAACGGGCGTAGTTTCGTCATTTTTATTTGCACCGGTTAATTACTACACAGGATTTTTTCTTGAGCATAAATATAATTTATCCAATCAAACTTTTGTTAAGTGGATCTGGGAGAATATTAAAAGCTTATTAGTTTCTTTAGTAATCGGCGTACCGATTATGTTGATGTTTTATTTTACACTTAATCAATTTGGTGAAATGTGGTGGCTGCCGTTCGCAATATTATTGTTTTTTGTATCTGTTGTTCTCTCACAGATCTTTCCTGTATTAATCCTGCCCATCTTTTACAAATTAACTCCATTAGAAAATGAAGAACTCAAAAACAGAATTGAATCGCTGGCTTTAAATGCCGGAATAAAAATAGAAAATCTTTACAAGTTTAATATGAGTAAGAATACAAAAAAAGCTAACGCTGCACTTACCGGATTGGGAAAAACAAAAAGAATTATACTTGGAGACACACTTATTGATAACTATTCAAATGAAGAGATTGAAACGGTAATTGCTCATGAACTCGGACATTTTAAAAAGAAACATATAATTAAAAATATTGTAATTGGAACTGTATCAAGTTTTCTAACATTATTTGTGATAGCATTTCTTTATCAAAATTCTTTAGGATGGTTTGGTTTTTCAGCGATTACACAAGTAGCAGCTTTACCTTTGCTTGTATTGTGGTCAATGTTAATTGGTGTTATACAATCTCCATTGGGAAACATTCTCTCACGAAAATTTGAATACGAAGCAGATGAGTATGCGGTTAAAGAAACGGGCAATCGGGAAGCATTTGTAAATACGCTGGAAAAGTTAACAGACCAGAATTTAGGAGATAGAGAACCGCATCCTTTTGTTGAATGGTTTTTCTACAGTCATCCTTCAATTAAAAACAGGATTAACGCTATTAATAATTTTGCCAAATTATAATTTATGATAGTTGGAATCATCCCTGCACGTTTTGCATCAACAAGGTTGATGGGTAAACCACTTGCAAAGATTGGCGGGAAGCCCCTGATACAGCACACCTACGAAAGTGCATCTAAATCCAAACTCATAAAAAAAATTATTATTGCAGTTGATGATAAAAAAGTAGAAAAGGTTTGCCGCGGATTTTGTACCGAGGTTGTTCTAACTGCAAAAGAATTTGAAACCGGTTCGGATAGAATTGCACATGTTCTAAACAGTATTGAAGAAGCAAAAATAATAGTTAACATACAGGGAGATGAACCATTTATCAGTGGCAAAATGATTGATCAGGCAATTGAACCTCTGCTCTTTGATAAAAATGTAAACGTAGCCACACTTGTAAAAAGAATCGAAAATGTCAGGGAATTGAAGTCTCCGGATGTTGTTAAAGTTGTTTTCGATTATAATAATTATGCATTGTACTTTTCACGGTCGGTAATTCCGTTTGCAAGAGATGCGGCAACAAAGGAGATTGCAATTGAACAAATTGAATATTATAAACATATTGGCTTGTATGTTTACCGCAGAGAGTCTCTTCTAAAATTTACCAATATGAATCGAACTGATCTTGAAAAAACAGAAAAGCTTGAACAGTTAAGAATGCTGGAGAACGGGTTTAAAATAAAAGTTGTTGTTACAGATATCGAAAGCATTGGTGTTGACACACCAAGAGATTTAAAACGTGCGAGAGCTTATTATAACTGGCTGCAGGGAAAGAAAGAAAAATGAACTTACCAGGCAAAATTAATTTAGCACAACTTCCTACACCATTAGAACAGTTGAAATTCAGAAATAAAAAATTTTTAATTAAACGTGATGATTACACAGGTCTTGATTTTTCAGGGAACAAAATTAGAAAGCTTGAATATCTTCTTTACCGTGCAAAGAAAATGAGAACAGATATAATATTTACCTGCGGAGGTGAACAATCTAACCATTGCAGAGCAACTGTTTCGGCTGCAGCAAAGGTTGGTATTAAAACAAAATTATTCCTGTGGGGTGATGATTCAATAAACTCCGAAGGAAATTTATTCTTAGATAAAATGTACGGTGCTGAAATATCCTTTCTTAACAGGAAAAATTATAATAACGTGAATGATATTATGGGGGAAGAAGGTGCAAGTTTAATTAATAAGGGAAAGAAAGTTTATGTCATCCCGGAAGGTGGTTCAACAGTTTTGGGAATCTGGGGATATATTTCATTTATTAATGAAATAAGTGAGCAGGTGGAGTTAAAGAAAATAAAAGGAATATTTTCGGCAGCCGGTTCAGGTGGCACTGCAGCAGGAATGCTTGTTGGTGCCGCATTAAATAAATTAAAGCTTAAAATATTTGCTGTTACTGTACTTTATTCAAAAGAAGAATTACGGAAGAAAATATTGTTTCTTGCTGAAGGGGTTATAAAAGAATATAATCTTAATTGCACCATAGATGAATCAAATCTTGTTATCATTGATGGTTATTCAAAAGAAGGTTATAAAAACATTAACGATAATAAAGTAAAACTAATTGCAAGTCTGGCGAAAGAAACAGGAATTTTGTTAGACCCGGCATATACGGGAAAAGCATTTGTTGCTTACCGTGATAAGTTTTTAAATAAAGGCAAAGGAAATAAAGTAATTTTTTTGCACTCCGGCGGATTATTTGGTGCATTTGCAAAAAGAGGGAAGTATTTACATAACATATAATATCATATATATAAATTAGAATTTACCCAAATACTTTGTTTAAATGATTTTTTAACATTATTTTTGAACTATGGAATGTATTTTCTGCAACATTGCTGAAAAAAAATCTGAAGCCGAAATATTATTCGAGGATGACCACGTAGTTGCATTCCTCGATATCCAACCGATTAATTACGGGCACACACTTATTGTACCTAAAAGACACTACGATAATTTTTTAACTGTACCTTCTAAGGAATTAGCAAACATTGTAAAGGCAGCGCAATTTATTGCCGGTGCAGTTAAGAGAAGTGTTAAGGCAGATGGCTTCAATTTAATTAATAACAATGGTGATTCTGCCGGGCAAACAGTTTATCATTTCCACTTTCATATAATTCCGCGTTTCAATGAGGACTTTACTTTCAAACCAAGGGTCAAAAACTACCGTACAGGGGCGCTGAAAGAATATGCCGACCAGATCCGTTCAGTAATTTCTAAGTATAAGGATATTTATGAAGGAAAATAAAATTAGAGTGCTAGTTGCAAAGGCAGGATTAGACGGACACGATAGAGGCGCTAAGGTTATTGCTGCTGCATTGCGCGATGCTGGTATGGAAGTGATTTATACCGGGTTGAGGCAAACTCCTGAAATGATTGTAGAAGCGGCTTTGCAGGAAGATGTAGATGTAATTGGGATTAGTATTTTATCCGGAGCGCATATGACGATCTTTCCGAAAATAAAAAAGCTGATGGATGAGAAGGGGATTGATGACGTTCTGTTAACGGGAGGTGGTATAATTCCCAAAGAAGATATTCAAAAACTTGAAAAACTTGGTGTTGGTGAGCTATTTACACCTGGTGCTTCTACATCTGCTATTGCTGATTACATAAAGAGTTGGACTGCCAAGCACCCACGCAATTGATATATTTTGAACACTTTACTAAAGGTTGAACTATGAAAACATTAGTTACAATAGTTACAATTCTCTTCGCCACTCTTAGCTATGCTCAATCATTACTCGAAACAATTGATCTCCCTCCCGGAGATTTCTATAATTATGGTTACGGACTGGTTTATAATGGTGGGAAATATTGGATATCATCAGGGACATCCAGTGGTGCCGGAGACGGACTCATTAAGGCTGTGGATAATACAGGCTCTGAAGTGGATCAAATCATTATTAACTATCCAGTAATGAAATATTCACAGGGTTTGGCATTTGATGGAACAAATTTTTGGTATGTTGAAAGAAGGATTTTTCCATTTAATTTGTTTAAAGTAGCCCCCGATGGAACCGTTCTGGATTCAATTACTACCGCACAGCTTTTTGGGTCTTCAAAATATGTTGGTGGTGCAGGCTGGGATGGAACAGGATTATGGATTTCGCTTTACTATCCGAATACTGAAGCAGCTTTATATAAAATTGATGTTAACACAAAAACTATTGTTGATACAATACCAACATTTGGTGAACAGCCGCAGGGAATTACAGTAAAGGGCGATACATTATTTTATGTTATGGACGATAATGATGGTGATGATGAAAGAGTTTTTGCAGTTGATATGGCAACCAAGGATACATTGTTTTCATTTCATGTACCGGACCTTTCAAGCCAGAGCCCACGGGGACTGGCCTGGGATGGAACTTACTTCTGGCTTTTAGCTGAACCGGTCGGTGCAAGTTCAGGAAGGCAGTTATTTAAATATGATCTTGGGGAAAGTGGAACCCCCCAGATTTATGTTCCTATTAATATTTATTTCCCGAATACAACAGTTGGTACAGACACATCTGCTATTTTACAAATATCTAATATCGGAACAGCCCCGCTTTCAGTAGATTCTATAAAAATTTCCGGATCTGCATTTTCGGTCGATCCTATTTCTTTTCCCATAAACATTATGCCTGGTAATACTGAAAATGTAACACTCAGATTTACTCCATTGGATTATCAATCTTACACCGGAGTTGTATCTGTTTATAGTAACGATCCTGTAAGCCCGGTTGTGCAGGTTGGTCTAACAGGTCAGGGTGTGTTTGACGGACCAACGATTGGTTTAACTGCGGACTCACATAATTTCGGTAATGTTTGGGTGGGTGAGGAAGGACTTGCTTTCTGGAAATTTGAAATATTTAATATGGGTGATGAATCCCTGGAAATATCAGGAATGAATTTTAATTTACCTGAATATACTTATTCTTCTCCTGATTTACCGTTCATAATCCAGTCAACAGATTCTACAGAAATTACAATATACTTCTATCCAACACAACCAATAGTATATGACGATACATTAAAAATAAACTCCAGCGATGTGACAAATCCGGTGTCAAATGTAACTGTAAATGGTACGGGGATATTTGATGACTACAATTACGGCTACACATTTTGGAATTATGTAATTCCTCTGAATCCAAACTCAAGTAGCTCTTATCAGGAAACTCGTGTTGAGGGCTTGAAGCCGATAAACGATATAACAGGTGATGGAATTAGTGAAATTATTATTTCCACCGATAATTATTTTACAACATGCATTGATGGTGCTGCAAGTGGTAATTCATTTCCAATCTGGACATTCAATACGTATTTCTATAATAATCAAGGATCGATCGGACAATCCAATGATTACGGAGTGCAGGATGCATTACAAATTGCTAATGATTTAAACGGTGACGGCTATAACGATGTTGTAATTGGCACCGGTGGAGCGAATGAACAAGTATATGCAATTGATGGGACAAACGGTGAAATAATCTGGAAGTTTGGTGATGATATTAATTATGGTCTTGGTGATTTTGAAGCTGTTGATGTGCAAAGAGATTTTAATGGTGATGATATAGAAGATGTTCTAGCAATTGCTGATGGAAATAGCGATGGGACCGGATATCATAGCGCCTATCTGTTTAATGGTGTAAATGGCGATATTATCTGGCAGTATTATTATCCGGGACCTTCACTCGCTTTTGGTAAATCAATTATTTCAATTGATGATATAACAGAAGATAGTATTCCTGATGTCATAATTTCTTATGGAAATAACGGATCATTAAATATGTCTGTACAGGGACTTAATGGTACGAACGGTGATGTGCTCTGGACTACCGAAATGGATGACGATAAAGCGAAAGAACTTATTGAACTCCCTCTTCCGGGTGATAGCTCAGATGTAATAGCCGCTGAGTTCTTTGGAAAAATTCACAGACTGAACGGAAGGACTGGAATTGAGGTATGGGAATATCCTCTTGGTGGTTCAGCAGCTGTTATTCAAATGGCATTAATTAACGATCTTAATAGTGATGATATTTCAGATCTTCTTATTGCTTCTTTCGCTAACAACGGACTAAACTGCTTAAGCGGTGCTGATGGTTCACAACTATGGGCATATCCGATGGAATTTCAGTATGGAGTTGCATCTGTGCCAGATATTGATTTCGACGGTGCTGATGATGTTATTACCGGTGATCAAACAGGTACTTTCTATTGTATCAGTGGTAGAGGTGATTCATTAATTTTTAGCCATAATTTTCCGGGAGACAGAATAAATAGTATTAATGTAATACCTTCGATAGATGGGAATTACAGCTATGAGTTGTTAGCCGGAACTAAAGGCGTCCCCAACGTATTTAATGCAAAGGTTGCTTGTTTTTCAGGTGGTGTTGATACTGTATCGACAAAACTGATTTCTAAAGAATCTATACCGGAAAATTTTGAATTATATCAAAACTACCCCAATCCATTTAATCCGGCGACGAAGATTAGTTTTACGATTTCAGAATTACAATTAACAAGCTT
>Ga0209536_100006201_pt1 | contig 18356 bp, 13 predicted proteins | sample DeeMarSeWOR28_12_FD_187461 | JGI IMG/M metagenome (GOLD analysis project Ga0209536, IMG submission 187461) | Marine sediment microbial communities from White Oak River estuary, North Carolina - WOR-2-8_12 (SPAdes) (version 2) | ecosystem: Environmental > Aquatic > Marine > Intertidal zone >... | reverse complement strand
GTTATAGCCAGCTTGAAACCACGTGCTGTCTATTGTGTAGTCACTGCCAAATGTTGGATTGCCGCCAGCGTTGTAGTCACAAACAGTGGCATATAGCGCCGTTCTAACAAAAGGAAGCTGAGAAACTTGCTGTTGCGTCCATACAAAAATAGCAGAGTTAGTGGCAGAGACTACAGCATCACCGTGTAAATATGGCGGGTAGTTGCCGAATGAAGTATTCCATGCTGTCTGACCAGCAGGCCAAGCAATCGTATCTGACGTAAAAGTAACACGCCCAATATCACACCGTTGATATAATGTTCTTGTGACAATGAACATAGCCTTTGTAGCATCATCAATACCAAGAAAGCGAACGCGAAGTGTATTACCTGCAACATCTTCGTAACGAGAGGGAAAACCATCAGAATCCTCAAGCGTTATCGTATCACTCGATATACTATACAAGTACATAGTCATGTACGTTGCTTGTGTAATAACGGCAAAGCGTGTTGAGCTAAGACGAAGGATGTCCTTGATACTTCCAGGCGCTACTATGTCCTCAACGGTTGGCTCGGTTGTGCCATCATACGAACATAAATAAACCTCTGCGCCATTAGCGGCGATGAAGGTGCCAGTATTAGCGTCACCGGACATATTAAAAGCCCAGGCGCTCTTCCCTGTATACGTGGCATCAAGAATGTAATCTATGCCATACTCAGTAAATCCAGGTTCTTGTGCGGGAATAGCAGTCCATGTCCACGTACTACCATCGTCATCGGTAACTGCAATCCAACTTCTCCAAACATTAGAGGTATTTTGCCAGTTGGCCAGAACAATAAACGTACCCTGATTCACCCAGGAAGCATCCATGTGTTCGTATGTTACTGTCGTTGCTGTCGGTGCCGGGGAATCACCACCACTATTAGGTGGATCTGTGCTAGGTGTTATTGTGCTCCAGGTTGATCCACCATTTGTTGACCGCTTTACAAAGCCAAGGCCACACCTTAAAACAATGGCACTGCTGGAAGCATTTGTCGATTGCCTTATTCTCCAGAATGGATCTTGTACAAGATCGTGGGTATCTTCTGAGGTTCGCTCAGTCCACGCGCTTGTTCCAGGATTGAGATAGTGGACAGAACTCATAATATCGCAACCGCATTAACGCCCTCAGACGTGCCGTGATCGGAAGTAATGTCTGCCCATGTAATGTATGGACTAGCACAAACCGCCACCATTGTTGTAGAGGCAAAGCGATTGCAGGCGGCGATTGCTCCATCTCTAAAGTCGATATCCATACCGTGCGGATCGACCTCAAATGGAACAATACTTTGAATAGCCATGCCAGTAGCGATGTAGCCAATATACAACTTAGAGGCAGAACCATCATTACGAATAGAGATGAAGGCATTGTTTGGCCAGATAATCGTGGAACCACAGTGTGTTGCTCCCCAAGCTGACTCTAAAACTAGAAAGGTAGATCCATCAAGTGTATAAATAATATGTGCTGGCGTACCGCCATTATCCATTCTGCCGTACACGCCAACGAAGTTTTCACTACCATATCCGGTTACAGGGAAAGCTATATATGTGCGGTTATTAACCTCTGCCTCTGTCGCACTGCCAAGAGAAATGCGAGCAGACTCTGACATTGTAGATAGATCGAAATCAATAATTTCAAGACCGTCAGTAGTCCAGACGGTAATCCACGCCTTTGTTCCTGTCGCTTTCCCAATGCTAACACCAAGAGCCTTGGCATCTGGACCGCCTAACGTGTGGGTGACACCAACAACTCCTTCATTGGCATAATCATCATCTATCATGTACATAAAAAGCATACCTGATGAAAGGTAAATGCCACAGACAGTCTGATATTCTTGAGGTGGGTAATCATCTATATAAGCAGAGGTGCCATAGGTGTGGGTATAAGTTCCAGTAAGATACCCAATTTGAGCATAAGCTCGATTGCCAATGGTCAAATCTTCCCAACTTAGAACCCATCGGCTTTCATTCAAAGCGTGAAGATGTAGATCCCAGGTAAAAGTAATAGAAAGTGATTGTGTATTTTGGACGGTGTAAGTGCTACCACTACGGCTAATAACAGAAGTTTTTACAGTGCCAGCACCAGCGGCGAAGGCACAGATAAGTTTTGTGTCTGTCAACTTCTGCGCATGTATTTCACCAAAACTACCCTTACCTCCCATTAACTGTCGTGTGCCAGGAGTAACAGTAAATCCACTGATGGTCAACGGTACGGCATAAAGCTGATAGGTTCCATCGCCTATATCTTTAGATGTATCATGTAAAACAACAGCATTGGTATCATCAAGAGCCACGACCTCAAAAGCAGAACAGCCAGGATTATCATAAGCTGTCCACGCATAAGCAGAAGAGCTGATGGAAAGTGTAAGTACGCCACTTTTTCTTATTATTCTGGCGTAGCCATCATTACGATTTGTTATAGTAACAATCCAGTTACTATATACAATAATTCCATCATTATTAAGGCCAGGAAGTTTCTTGAAGTCCCAATGATAGGGATAGAAGTCGGTATCTACTTGAAGAGCATCTCCAAAGGTGACAGTTTGCCCACTGACCTGGAACATTCTGGCTATGGTGCGGTAAGCGCCAGAGCCAAACTCATAGTCATACTCCATAGTTATGAGAAGTCCATACTGATCATCCCATCTAAATACTTTTATACCATGCACTTCGTTCCTATCGCCATTGGCATAGTAATTAAATGGGCCTTGCTCACTACCAACTAACAGTGTTCCATTAGCTTGAATATCAACAATGCGAACATAGGCTTTATACACCGGATTAGTTGAAGCATAATCTTGATAACATACAGCAACCTTTGTATTGGTTAGCTTACATGCTCCCTTTATGCCTAGATACGATTGAGACCACTCATACGCAGGCCAAGTGGTAGCGCCATCATTTCCAGAAATAGTTTGCGCGGTGTTAAAACTGCTTAGATCGGTGCCACCTGCACCAGTAATAGATTCCCATGTGCCAGTGGCAAAGTCATCATCAGTAAAATAAATCCACGACCGCCATTCACTAGAAGCATTTTGCCAAGTGGCGATGCAAACAAACTCGCTAACATTTACACGAGAAGCATCAAGAGCGTTATAGGTTACGCCGCTTGCTGTAGGTGCAGGAGAGTCACCAGCATCATTTGGTGGGTCAGTTCCTGGCGTAACAGTAGACCATGTGGTTCCACCATCTGTTGAGCGCTTAATATAGCCAGCGCCACAGCGAACAACGATAGCATTGGCAGAGGCTTGAGAAGATTGTCGCACTCTCCAGAATGGATCGGCAACCAAGTCTAGAGTATCTTCTGACGTTCTCTCGGTCCAGTCGCTAGTGCCTGGATTTAAGTAATGGACTGAACTCATGAGCTTGCCGTAATAATTGCTCCCGGCAGTAAGTTGAGATCGATGTCTGGATCGCCGCCACCCAAATCGCTGGGTGCGCCAGGGCACTCCGTAGTGACACCATCAATACCCGCCATCTCTGGCTCAAAAGTTGCACGTACTTCTAATGAGCCAGTATCAACTTCTATCTTTACGGCAACATTTCTTAAGATTAAAGCTACATCTGGCCAGCCAATATTTCTAACTGTATCGGCAGGATTAATGTCTATTTCATACCATTCAGTAGAATCGAAATCAATTACAGATAAATAATTACCATGAAATAGCCAGCGTAATTCAGGAAGTATATTATTCTCTTTTGCAAAGTATCTGCCAGAAACAGAGTTTATCTCAGCCTGCGAAGCAACAGTTTGCCGTTCAACAGTTACAACCTTTTCGCCTTCACTACCCGCCAATGCGCCTGGAGCCATTGAGCAGTAAGCATCTGCGTCTGGTACAAGCAAACCAGCAGTTTCTGGTTCTGAACTAACATGAAATGTCTGTAAGAAATTCATGCCGCTGGCATAAACAAGTGCCACTCTATATGGAACTTCTCTGAGTAAGCCGAACTCCGCACTGCCATCCTCGTATGTCAGAGTGGCCTTGGTTGTTATTGCCGCCCTATCTGTATCTGACATCAACTGCTGATCTTCCAACAAACAAAGCTGACCACGCTTATTGGTGACAAGATGTGACCGGATGCCGTTGTTGTACGACAAATTGTCGGCCATTGTATATATAGAGCCAGCATCGAAATCTGCCGCATATCGTTTAGTCGTGTTATCGAGCAATCCTTTTACATCGGCAACCTGTAGTAAAGTTGAATGCCACAAGAACAAGAAGTGCAGTATTCGACCAACGGTTAGCCACTCTTCGTACTCCTGCCACCCGGCGGGTGTACCCTGCACGGCTTCAAGTGGAACACTGTAGGTGTACTCATTCTTCAAGAGCTGTTCTATTGTGACAATACTAAAGGTGTCCGTACTGGCACCGCCACTTGGCGCTAGTCCGCGCTGAATATTCTCATTCCGCAAATAGCCTGTAATTAGCGGTTGCGGAAAGGCAAGCATGGGAGATGGATAGTCAGCGGTCTCTGACGTGCTGGCGCGTGTGTAAGACCTTCTTACAAGCTCAATAGTGTTAGGTTGATCCTCTGCAATAAGGATTCCGGTACAAGCCTTATTTGTAAATGTTGTGCTTATTGTTACCTTGCCATCAGTTGTTGTGTTATTAAGCGGCGTAGGCGCGTCACCCTGAATATACATATCAATACTGACAGTTGTTCCATTGGGAGCAGGCACACCATCAAGCATCACGCCAGCAGTAAAATAGGCAGTAATATCGCAGTTGGCACCGTTGGGAACAGAAGTTGTGTACAGCCTGGGATTGACAATAAGCTGATTACCTATTCTGTAGGAAAGGGCAAAGTCATCATCTATCTCCCAGGACTGCTCCTGCCACAAAATAGCAAAGGTCTTGTCTGGTATATCGGTCAATGCCGCATTGTCCTGTACGGTTATCTGGCTATACCACCCGCCACGATTCCAGTCAGCATTTACTTGATTGAGAGTGAAATCAATATGCGGGTATGTCGAGCCTTCTGGATCTGGATCATGGGCAAAAATACAGCGCCAGCTATATTGTGTTCTAGCATTGTCATCTGTAACGCCAAATCTGCACCAGTAATATTCCTGGGTAAGAGAAGTAACAACAATGCGACCAATGCCTGTTGAGGTATTAAATGTAACTGTTACACCAGATGTTGGATAGACAGACAGACTATAAGATGTAATAGATGCGCCTTGTGCTGTAACGTAGCTGTTAGAAGCATCTACCCAAAAGCACGCTTCGCCATTCCTGATAAAACCAGCGCGGTGAGAGAAGTCAACCACCACTACAGGATAGGGCGTAGAGTTCTCATCGGTGTAGGAAACGTCACGGTCAGCATATATGACCGCACTTTCTGGTGGGCCAGACAACAAGGAGTAGGCAGGAAGCAACGGATAATTGTGGATAACCGCAATCCACATATCATCTGTCCAAACAATGACGTTGGGAGATAATTCTAAAGTGCCTGTTACGCCACTATCCCCACTAGAAATAGTGCGAACGCGCAGTCTGTGTTCAACGTCATTCGATCCCTGTGAAGTTCCTATCCAAACCTGCTGTGGATATCCAACGGCAGACCAATGTGAGCCACTACCGTTATTAAATGGAATGGTTGTTTCGCCGCGTGATAGAGATCCGCTGTTAACCTGCATAGTCCACAGGGTAAGCGGCTTAAGGAAAGAGGCATAGAAGGAACTGCGATGCCCCTCCCCTCTGAGCATGGTCAGTTCGTCGGCGTGAAGGACAGCCATTAGAAGGTCGGATCTTCGGTAATTACCGTTACGTTGTTAAGAGTCAGTTTGATGTTTGAGTGCATATATCCGTCTGCTCCAATGATGGGCGAGTCGGGAGCAATATCACTCAAGTCTGGCTTGCCAGAAACATCCATCCATTCTACATTCCTACCATCCAGAGGCTTGACCGTCAAGTACAAGAGACCAGTACCAGACTTTGCGGCCTCATAAAAATCTCGAACGGTATCTGCTTGACAGGGATCTAGTTTTAGCCACAGGATTTCCAGGTTACGATAGCCATGTCTGGCCATGCCACCTTCTCCCTGACTAACACGTTTTGTGTGGTCTTTGTACTGCACCTGGGATGGTGTTGGAATGCCGTAGCGAATGAATAAGTTGCGCGTTAGGCCGCCAAGCGTATTAGAGATACGCCACTTAAATAAGTCTGAAGTAGTCACTATCCACCACCCTCGATTGCCAGTAGTTGTTCGGTAACAAATGAGCGCCACAGAGTTTTCTGAACTTCAGATACATGAGTCGGATCTAGCAGGTCAATACTGGCGCTGATATTTCTGCTGTTATCTACTGTACTCTGTATGTTTGGCTGTGCCTGTGACGGCATCATAAACGGCGCGTGTGGCGCTATAATGCCATGCTGGGCAGGGATCTCTAACTCTGGTCCACGCTCGCCAACGCGGGATAGTACACCAGCATTCCGTATGCCACCATGCTGGAATGACGATGCGGTAGGTGGTTGTGCGCCATGACCACCTCTGTTCAAAGTGTTTTGCCAAGCAAGAATGTATTGTTGTAATTCAGCAACAGTAGCATCTTCAATGACTCCCAATATTTGCGTAAGCTGTCGGCCAGTAAAAAGCTGTTTGGCAAGATCGACCGCAAGATTACTTAACTGAGATTCATTTGTTTGTCCAGGAATACCCCCACCAAAACCAACATTTGCGCCAGGGGCATTGGCTATACCAGCATAACCACCAGGAGGAGCATAACTACCAATGCCGCCAGTGAATAACTGACCGCCAATTCCGGGTAGAAACTGGCCGAATAGATTCGCTCCTGGCAAAGCACTTAAGAAACTGGCCATGCCCTGGAACATATTTGCGGCTATTCGCTGGTTAATCCGTTTTACTTCATCCAGCGTATTTTCATATTCCTCGATAGCATCTGCATTGGCATCTCGCAAATCTTCCAGCTTATCATCAAGTGTTTGGTTCCAGTCTTGAAGTTCCTGATCGTACCATATCTGCAAATCTTCAAGTCGGCGCTCTTCAGCAATATTTGCTTCTTCCAAGGAGTCCTTGTATTTCTGACGTTCGGCTTTTAGTTCATCATTTAACTTTAGCTTGATATCACGTAGCTTGCGGCGATTGCTTTCTGCTAAATCTTCTTCCTCATATTCAAGCTGTCTTGCAAGCTCTTCCCGTTTATCTTCTGCCGCTTCTGTTGCATCCTCAATGGAATCCTCATTCTTCTGATTTTCTTGATTAAGCTCAAACTCTAATCGTCGTTTGAGCCTGAAGAATGCAACAGCATCGTTAGCTCTAATAGCTTCACGGGCATCAAAAGCAAACTTGTCACGTATTTGTCTAAGACGATCCTGATGTTTTTCTTCTAAGTCCTCCTTCTTCTTGGCTTCATCAAGATCGATTTCGATCATCTTTCGAGCATGCTTCTTCTCGATATCCTCTCGCTTATCAATATCGTCAATAGCCAAATCTCGTAAGCGAATGCCACTCTTTGTCGCAATATCTCGCAAGCTATCTTGATGTTTGCGGTACAAATCCTCACGCCTGCGTGAAGAATCTAGTGATATATCAACGCGGCGACGACCTAATTCAACGTCGATATCTCGCAAGGCACGTTGCATATCAGTCATAATACTGGCAATCTTGTCTTTCAGTTCAGCTTCTTTCTCCGCAAGAACATCCATTAACTCTGCACGTCTTGCGGTTAAAGCATTAAGTTCGAGATTGCTGTCTATTTGTTCATCAAGATTTCCCTCAATATCTTCGCCACGTGCTCGCTCTTCTGCCTTATCCTGAAGAATCTGATCTTCAAGAGTTTGAAGCTCCTTATAATCATCATAAACATTATTCAAATCAGTAAGCAATTTATCAATAACACCAGCCGTAGGTATGCCACTTCCAGGTATCACTGACAAAGCAAGTGCAGAAAGACCGCCAAATAAATTCCAAGCAACACGTAAGGCAATAACTAATTTACTGGCGGCATCAGCAACAAACGAAATAATGCCAAGCATACCTTCTGCGTTAGCCTGCTGATCTCTGCCAAATGCTTGCTCTATACTGGCGGCAAGAATCTGAAACTGCGTCGAGACTTCATCAAGCCATTCTTCGTCAATATTGTCTACTAAGGCATTCCCAAAATCACCAATAACATTAATAACATCTGCTATGGCTTCGCCAATATCACGGAAAAATCCCTTAACAGCATCTTCGTTTTCCGAAAACCAATCTCGTAGACCAGTAAGCTGTTCTGTTAAAGCAATCTTAATTGGCTCACCTAATTGAAACTTAAATAAATTAAATGTTTCTGTTAGCTGTCCCTGAACACGACGTAGTGAATCTTCAAAGGTATCCCAACCAGTTCCGGTAGCCTCGAAGTATTCTTCCATACCTTCAATGAGACCTGCGGTAGCGCCAAGCTCTTCCTGCTTTTCCTTAATGTTGTCTATCTGATCTGCCGTAAGACCAAATTGATACTGTAAAGCTCTGAACTGGCCAGCTACAGCCTGCTGTAAGGCACGTGAAACCTCATCCATATCCTTGCCAGTCTTGACAGCAAGTGTCGCCGCTGATTGGGCAAGTCTCTCAAACTGCTCAAAGTTCTCTACCAATGGCAAGAATACTTGTGATAATCGTCCAGATAAATCTACGCCAAGTTCTGCGCCAAGCTCCATAATGCGGTTAAGCGTTTCCCTTGCTAACTGCTCATTACCCTTAAACAAGTTGCGGATCTGTAGCTCAACAGCTTCATAACTCTTGGCAAGCTCTATAGAATCCTTAGCTAACTTCAAGAACGCTTCACCAGCTTTCTTAGCCATAGCAACTATAGCTTCAGTCAACTTCTTAATCGCCAAGGTAATACCAACAATACCAGCTACAGCGAGAACTGCGGCAGGATGAATACCTTTGATGGCATCAGCTACACGAAGAACACCACCAAGACCGCGAATGCCAACACGGTCAAGGGCAATAGACATTTTCCATATAGAGGCTTGAGCGCGGTCAACCTTATCCCGCATATCTTCGCCAAGGATTGTTCCTATCTTCTTTCCAGTAGTGCCAAGACGCTGGAAAGACTTAGTAGCTTTAGTTGCACTTATCTCGCCTCGATCAAGCGCACCCTTTATCTTATTGCCTGCTTCTTCAACCTTAACGCCTACTGCATTAACATCTGCATTAGCACTGTTTTTTAACTTCGCAATTGTTTCCTGTAATCGCTCAAATTCAGCTTCCGCTTGCGACGTATCAAGTTCACCAAAAACATCTTCATCAAAAGCCGCATCAGCTTCTTTAGCCAACTTTTTAGTTGTGCCTAAAAGATTGTTTATATCTTTCTCAACTTCTTCAATAGGCTTACCGCTTTCTCGAATCTGAGTCATAGCGGCAAGAAGAATTTCCCCGGTGTTTTTGGCGTCGGCAGAGACAGAATTCATCATCTGTCTGGCTATTTGCTCTACTTCAACAAACTTGGATTCAATAAGCTGGGTATCAATAAATTTATGTATCCACTCATTGGATATTCCTTTGATACCCTCTGGTGTTTGGATCTCTGTATACCCAGCTAAATCTTCTTTAGCGCCTTTAGCGGCAGATTTAGTATCAGCGGCAAGCTGATTAACCAACTCGCGAAGTTCACCAATTTTAACTTTGCCTTGGGTAAAGCCACGAATAAATGTTTCTCCAAGTAAATCTATTGCATCACGTCCTTGCTCTATGCGCCCAGCCATACCCAGGACAGACTCGCCAAGTTTGCGCATCTCAGCATCGCCACTTTGAACCATTTTTCGTGCCGATTCGTTTATTTCTTCAAGAGACTGAATAACCAACTGGTTATCCAAACTTGCTTGAAGTTGCAGTTCTGGATCGTTTGCAGGCATTATAGTAATTCCATTAGATAATTATAACTGCGCATTTGCTCCATATACTCTTGCGCCTGTTCATAAATACCTGTTAAATCTTCTGTTTCTTCAGCACTCTTAGCTTCCTTAGTTAAATCTGATATTCTTTCTTCAGTATCAGACATAGCCTGTCTTACAGATAAACCAACAGTATATTTTTCTTCTCCGTTAAGAACGTTGCCAGTCCACCAACGAAAGTTTTCGAGTTCATCAACCAATCTTGGCTTAACCTCGATATCGAATATTTTCTCTCGCCGTATTCTAAAGGAGTGCATGTGATATGAAATCATCATATCTGCTATTTCAGACAAGTCCTTCATAGACAGATCATTCATTGGCTCTCTTCGCTTTCTTAAATGCCCGTTCATATGCCTGCCTGCTACGATCAAGAAACTGCCGCCGTACTTTTTCATTCATAATAGACACAGTAAATTCACGTGCTTCGATTGGGCCAAGGCGAACTGCTTTTGCCGCTTGCCATTTCCCACGTCTTGTTGGTCGTTTGCCAAACTGATCGATTGGTCTTGTTTTCCCAAAGTATTGTTCGCGAAAACGCATACGTTTATACACGGCATTCATTTTTCCATTAACCATGCTGGCTCTGATGATCTTAGCGTCAATCCACTTTCCTCTAGCCGCACCTTTGTCAATCATTTCCCAAAGCATTTTTTGATGTTTACTGCCACCAGCATAAATACCAAAACCAGACCGTCTGATATTGGAAGAGTAAACACGCTTAGAAAATGAAGGACGGCTTTCTCCAGACCAATCAGAAACACGCTTCTCAAATTCAGGAATTAGTTCATCAGCCATCTTAGAATGTTCTGCACGCAACTCTGCCTTAACAGCATCCTTGTAGGCTCTGATATTTAATCCACGTCGCGTAAAGAATCCGTGACCACCCTTAAGAACATTACGTGGCATGTTTAGCTTTGAACTCCTTGTGTTGTTTATCTTTCTCAAGTGTTTCAAGCAAGTCTGGTAGCTTAAAAGCCGCAACTTTTCTGGCACGCTCGCCAAGAGAAAGGTTAGCCCATTCTTCTTCAGTGTAGCCATGCTGAGTCATAGTGTTAATTTCCCAGACCTTTAGTGCGGCATAAGCACCACTACCAGGGATGACGTACTTCATAGCTTCCATGATATCTCTGCCCTGGAAGTGGGCATTAAAGTGTGTGTTAAGCGTATCGGAGAATATTTCTGGTGTTAACTCTGGAACAAGCGCGGCGGCAAGAACTTTAAGATAGTCGTCCCTGGTTAGAATACGCTCAATATCATCGTTGATTAAACAGGCTTCAACAATATATCGAGATTTCTCTTTGATATGATCAATGGCAGATTCTATTCTAGTACGCTCATGCGCCAGAGCCATCATGTAGGTCTGGTAATCCAGCAGAGCATACCACGTTGGACTGCCTTCTTCTATTTCATTTTCAGGAACGCCTGGATGCTGGGGCGGGCGAGTTATGTTACTAAGATCGTAAGCAACTTCAACCTCTTGTCCATCGGCCATCTTAACTTTATAGATAAAGGGACCGACAAGGGTCGGTCCCACATTATCCATATCAAAGATGCCCAGACGTTTAACCTCACACGGCCCACCATCCGATAACGTGATAGTGGTAGTTACCATGTACTAGCATCCGGTTGTGGCTGGACTGACCTTATGTGCAACTCCACGTGGCGTGGCATTTTCATCGCCAACGATATAGAACAGGTTTGGATCTTCGGAAGAAGCATAACCAGCATTATAGCCAGTGTTAGTTAATTCCGTAACCTGATTCCAGCTATTACCGCCATCGTTGCTATGCCAGAATTCTCCAGCGCCAGGAGTTGAATCGTCAACAATCGCATAAATATGATTGCTGTCACCTTCTGGCATAAAGATTTCTTTAACCGCATGGGAAGTGCCAAAGTCTTTTAGCTCTGACCAGCCGCCAGTGTTCAGCGCACCGTTGTTTGATACATAGATTGATGTACCGTTTCCGGCAAAGAGCAAGCCGTCATTGGCTACTGCCATCGCTGTAAACGCGGCACCGCCAGATGGACCAACAAGAGCTTCAAAGGTGCCGCTCTGGGCAACCTCTCGAAGAATTAAGTTGGAAGCACCAAAGGCGTAGACATCTTTGCAATCTTCGCCATAGCCTTTGACAAAGCCATTGATGCCAGTTGAACCATCATATAGCTGTGACCAAGACTCGCCCTGATCCTGCGAGAGCCAGATTTCACCCTCAGAGGCAACAGCGCCAACGGAAGCGTAAATTCTGTTATAGAAAATCCACTCCATCGCCAGAACAACATCACTGTTGGTTGAGCCAATGTCTATCTGTGTCCATGAAGTTGTACCTTCATCGCCAAAAGCAACATCGGCATAGGCAACCTGAGCGGCGTTTCCAGCATCAGCAGTTCCACGTGCCACAACAACTCTAAAGGTACTGGTTAAAAGCCTTGCAACAATCTGGCTAAGACCATCAGTACCACCCGTGAAGGGATCGGCTGAAGTTGCGGCCCATGTTCCACCACCATCACGGCTGTAAATGACCTGTCCATCTGCGGCAGTACCAGCTTCAGAGCATATATAGATATGTTCGTCTGGTCCACGATACCCAGCAACACAGTTGTTGGGATTGGGATCAGACAATACAGCTATATCATTTAATGCCGTAGCGTTACTGGCATCATCCCAGATAATTGAGGTAATTGCCAGCGGCAAAAGCGTGATGTTGTATTCCCACGAAACCGGAACGTTAGAAACGACTGGCTGTCCACTAGCCTCTCGGACAGGCGCATCGCCATCAGACAGGCTGGTAACAAACATACTTCCTCGATAGTCCAAGCGACCGCCATTTAGCCATCCGAAAGGATTATCCAGTCTGGCACAGGGAGCATACATTTCCCACACGCCAAACTTTTCCTCATCCCGCGCTTTCTTTTCGAGAAAGTCAATGGCTTGTTCTTTTTCGTATTCTATGGTTCCTGTGTTCAAGCCACCTGGAGTTTCCTTGAAAGTTACCTTAACTCGGAATCGCCCGAAGGCATCACGACCATAGATTTGTCCCTGACCTGGAATTGTATTGTCGGTCTTTCCGGTAAAACCGTGTTTGTCGATTGACATAGGTTCCAGGCCAGTGCCCACACCACCCGGTTTTCCAGATGGTTGGATCATTAACACTACCTTGTCTTGGGTAATTATTCCCATAGTTCTTTACTCCTTTTCAATTTCCTGAGCATCTTCTTCGACTGCTTCTGGTTCCACAATCGTTACTGGCTCTGCTATTTCTAGCTCAACCACTTCTGGTTCTGGTTCCACAACAGCCTTTTTTCTGCTTTTCCGTGCCTTTTTAGGTGCCGCGACAGGCGCAGGCTCCTCATAGTTTATGGTTGCATCGCGCACGAAGGCGATGAACTCATATGTCGAATGTCCACACAGGTTTGCACCTGCATAACGCGGACAGTTTTCAAGATCCTGAATCGTCACAATCCTGGATTGCTCAAAGAACTTCTTATAGTTTGCCAGAGCATCCTCGTATGGCGATCCCGCGAGAATTACATCTAGTTCAGGTATAACCATATATGACTCTCCAGGTATTAAGCCCCACCTATTTTCAGCCTTTGGCTTGTGGCAGGGACAGGCCATTAAACGAGCGCAACGTCAACATTCATTTCACCTACACCCTTGCGGCTCTTGACGATGCGCCATGCTTCCAATTCACCGTATCGAGTACCAAACGGACAATTTAACACTTCCCGTGTCACAAACCGCGTAGCATCGCCGCCAGAGGTAATAAAGATTAAGTCCTCTTTTAATTCTTCTTCACGTTTTCTTAACGTCTCACAAGTAGTACAAAGCGGTCTGGCCAATCTTGCCGTAGCCATATAGGTAATAGCAAGTGCCAAGTCTCTGGGAACTTGATAGCAACCAGAGTAATTTAATTCTCTTGCCCCGCTAAGATAACTTGTCTTTACTTTCTTTGGCTCATAGCCTTCTGTTAATTCAGCATAAGCCCAAATATTATTTACTGCATCATATGTGCCGGGTGTTGGATTGACAAAACTAAGTAGTTTATCACGCGGCGTGAGACATGCGGCTTGTGTGCTATATCCACAAACTGAGCATCCTGTCCCGCCACATTCGCAGGTGTCTGATCCTTCCCACATTAAATAACACTGCTCTGTTGGATCAATGTATTCACGGTAAACATCAACAGCTTGCACGTAGTTATTGGCATCAGCGGCATCTAAATCCTGGTATCCTGTCACACTAGGCCCTGGAAAGGCATGAAGAAGTTCTGGATCTAAAAGCAACCAAGAATCGACCGTGGCAACAAAATCGCCACCTGATATCTCTTTCTTTTTCAGTGGGCGCACTTCCCACTCTTTTGCTCCAGACTTGCCGTTGAAATATATTTTCAACTCACAAGCATCGGTGAGACTTGTAGCCACGGTGATTCGTGCATGTTCGTTAAAACCATCTCCATCATCGTCCACATATTCCAGGCTACTACCGCCAACTGTTGCTGTGCCAACTAAACTCACGGCACGCTTACCGCCTGCGATAAATTTGCCATACTGTAACTTTACACTCTTTTGTTGATGGTTTGCATCATGACCATATCGGCCAACATATCCGTGTCGATAAAACTGCGGATATTCTTTCTCTTCATCCTCAATAAACATTGGACCCGGCCAATAACCAAGCTCTTTGGCAATATCTCTTTCGGCACGGGCAATCTCGTAAGCCAGTTCTTCGCGACTTGCTTTCGTATCATCCTGCCAAGCATATTGTCGCCAGCGATCCGTACAACCAGAATCAGCAAATAAGTCTGGCGCTCTGGCAGACATAAATTGTATAGGATTGATACCCATAATCCTGGCATACTCCGCTAATGGGAGTAAGGTATAGACCTGGGGAACCAGATAAGCTATACCAGTGTCAAAGCCAGGAGTGATTGGCGTACCAATACCGATTCCGGTATCGCTATCACTTGCCATTAAGTTACTATCTCCGTATCAGGATTAGAAAACTCGTAGCCTTCGCGTCGTCTGAAGAAGTACCAAGTTCCAGCATCCAGTCTTGGATAAAGGCCATATTGATCTCTGGCCTCACCTAAAGCGTTAGTGTTGCCAACCCAGTAAATATCAGTACCCGCCGCGTTTCTATGTACCTCAACCTTTACTCCCTCGATAGGAGTAATGCCATCCGGTTCATAAACCTTGTAAACCTTTTCCGTGGCAGTGCCAAGTGGAATAAGGTCAGCGCCAATGCCACCAGTAACCCAAGCCTGATCGAGAGAAGTAAGACCAGTGTAATGAGCAGAAAGGAAGTAATTATAGAGATCCAAATCTGCTCCAGTGTAGATACGAATGTATATACCAACATTGTCCATCTCTGACGTAGGATTCTGTGTACCGTCCCAAATGACGGTATCAACACCAGTAGCACGATCTTGTCTGGTAAGGTACAGGTCAATCTCCGACAGGGTTAAGCCAGTCGCAGGTTCACCCGGCCCACTCGCACCAGTCTTTGAAAATGCTGCCGCAATAGTTAAGTCAGTCATATAAAAACAAAAAGGGCCTGGAAGGATAAACCCTCCAGACCCAGTAGGAGTCTAAAGCGCTGACATTATAACACAGCTTCTAAAGAAAACTCAAGCAAACGCCTATGAGTAACCGAAAAGCTCCATATCTCGTGCGTATAGTTCCTCTACATATGCCCGATTTTTTGGCGTTTGGTAACACTCTACAAAATGCGGATGATCAAACTTCCGGTAATGCGGCAGTGGTAGCGTTTTTATGCGCAGGGCATTACACAAATAATCCCAGTGCTCATCTAACTTTTCGTATCTGCCTAGAAAGTTAACACCAATTCCGTCCTTAAAGTCTAATAAAAAATGGTGCATGGGTATAAAATGCTCTACGTAAACACCAAAGTAAGGCAGTTCGCCTGGGTACTTACAAGAGATATACTCAATATACCTGTTCATTCCTGCAACACTTATCTCAAAACCAGCAACTTCATCTCTTGCAAAGAAAGCAGAAACAAAACGATCTAATGGATGACGAACAAAAGCAAACTTAAAAACATCAGGCGGCAAGCTATAATCGCGTATAGTTTCATGACCGCCCGTTCTTGGAGCGAGAACTTTTTCCATGCTTGTACCTGCCGTTCTTGGCACGTGTATAAACAAGGCATTTAATTCTGGAATGTAAGCACTCATGGCAAATAGTTCCATCCCTTGCCGCGCCATCGTGGTTCTACAGCGCTAAGATAAAGCTGGTACAGGGCATCGAACCACTCCTGAAATTCCCACCTGATGTTATCGGTCAGATATCTTTCAGCGTGCTTGCGTATTTTGTTAGGCTTTAAGCTGTCCACATTTTTGGCGGCTTCAACGAACTGTTCCAATGTGTTGCATCTGTAACCAGTCACGCCATGCACAACGGTCTCTGGAAACACACCAAAGTTAGTTGTGATTGCTGGTGTACCGCAAAGCTGGGCCTCAACGTTGACACCGCCAAATGCTTCAAGATAGATAGTTGGCACAAATACAGCCTTTGCCCCGCCCATCAGTTCTGCCCTTTCTTCAGGGCCAACGTAGCCAATGAACTCGCAGTGCGGCGGCAGGTATCTATGCGCTATCTCTGGATCGGTCTGCCCAGCAAGAATCAGTTTAGCGCCAATAGCTTGTGTTGCATTAATAGCTGTGTATACACCCTTGCGCCTAATCATGCGGCCAATGTAAAAGAAGTAATCACCTTTCTTAGCCTTGTATGGAAAATCCTTGGCTTCAAAGTAGTTTGGAATTACACGGTCATAATAATAGCCATCAATACTCTGTCCTGGATTTTCACTGCCATAAGTAAAGTTTTGGAGATAGGCAGACTCAAAAGCCCTGAATGGTCCCTGTGTGTATGGTAGTGGCCCCTTAATAGAACCGCGATAGCCGATTCCAGGTTCCAACGTTAGATATAAAGCCACATTGTCAGAGATAGTTCTGTGATAACCACCCTGCATAAGCAGAAGAAAATCATCCTCATACTTACGTTTGTTAATTTCAACAGAGGCATTCTCGTAAAACTTCAGCGTTACACCAGCGCGGTTTTTATTAAAGTCGTGCCTGAACTGAAACCTTTTCCAGTTGTAGCCAACGTCAAACCTATTATCGCCACTGCCCCATTCATCCCTGATATCCTGCAAAGAGTGCGTCTGAATGAATTCTGTGCATGGTGCGTCTGATCCTTCAGCGCCATACAAGAAAACTTCATGGCCTAGACTGATAAGCATCTTGGCCATCTTCACAACTTTCTGGGTAAAGGCACAAGCCATGTAGGTCTCTGATACAGGCAGATGCGATAGACCCAGCAGGTGAAAGCGATACGGCCTTTTCACAGGAAAGAATCCCAGGTCTTTAGTTACATCACCGCGAATCTCCGCAAACGTGCGCCTGCTCCTACGAGTAGTGGTCAGGTTAGTGTCGTGCCAGCGCTGTCGGTACAGATGCTCCTGAAGAACAACACCCTTATATCCGCTTTTTCTAAGTCGCAACCACAGGTTCCAATCTTCGGCATAGTCAAGGTCAGGATTGTAGTTGTGCTTTTGCAGACAGTGTGCCTTGAACATGCCCCAGCTATGAATAGTGTTTCTAAGAGCGTGCTCTTCAAGTGGTGTTATGTATCCTTCAATGGTTCCCTGGCGTGAGCCAAACTGCTCTCCCCAGCTAATAAGCCAGTCGTAATCTTCTATAGTCGCCACACTGCGCTCAAGAAAAGTTGGCTTAATCAAGTCGTCGCTATCAAGCATCTGAATAATATCTGGCTTGTCCTCTAGGGCACGCTCGACAACTCGGTGCTTGTTGTAGCCAATCCTGGCAGTCTCATCATAGTCAAGAATAGTCATAGGCATCTTGCGATGCTTCTTATAATCCTCAAGAATCTGCAAGGTATTATCTGTTGATCCGTCATAGCCAATGTAAAGGTGCCAGTTCTTGTAGGTTTGTGCCAGAATACAGTCCAGCATCTCTGGGAGGTATTTCTCGTGATTGTAGCTGGCGATACAGATTGCAACTTTTGGATTATAGGCTGTAGCCATTGTAGTTGTCTCCTAAGAATATGCCGTAATATTTCCTGCCGCGTGAATGTGGTGCCACCTTACCCTTACCACCAAACCATTCGTCAAGTTTGTGCTGTAGAAGGTTGTGCGGATGTCCTGGCGCTACGCCAATTTCAAGCCACTCGAATACACGAATAATTTTGCCCAACTTTCTGGCATTGGCACATACCTGTTCTGGATCGTCAACATGCTGAAGCACATTATAAATCCACACTTCATCAAAAGATGGTCGTTCTAATTCCTCGTATGAATCTTCTCCCTTAATCTGGTAATAATCAATGCCAGCGGCCTTGTATCGCTCTTTCACATACACAGGCAATTCTGTAGGATCTATAGCTACCGCACGT
>Ga0209536_100006200_pt1 | contig 18357 bp, 14 predicted proteins | sample DeeMarSeWOR28_12_FD_187461 | JGI IMG/M metagenome (GOLD analysis project Ga0209536, IMG submission 187461) | Marine sediment microbial communities from White Oak River estuary, North Carolina - WOR-2-8_12 (SPAdes) (version 2) | ecosystem: Environmental > Aquatic > Marine > Intertidal zone >... | reverse complement strand
GAGGTCTTCGATGATCTTCTTGTCCGGGGGATGGACCTTGGTCACCCCCTTCATCGTGAAGATGAATTCCGCCATGAACTATCGAGCCCAGCGCCTCCTGGTCAGCCACATAGCAACGATGCCGAGCGCAATCCAACCGAGCGAAGCGCTTTGCCCTGGACTCACCGAGCAGCCCTCCGGCGTCGGTCCTTTGCCTTCGGTTTCGGACGCCTCTGGGTTTCTCTTCGGGGCAATGTCGACGGTGCCTGCCTCGAGATCGAGCTCCGGAATGTCGGTGCGGATCAAGCCCGGCAGCTGATTGGTCAGGGACTTCATCGTCGCCCCTTTCAGCGCGGTGTTGCCCGCCGCGAACGGCCGTGGGGTGGGTCCGTCAGGCGGTCCGCCCCAGTTGCCACGCATGGGGTTGTCGCACTCGATCTTCCCTTCCCAACGATGCAGCATCACGTACCGCCCTTGGAAGTTGTTGATGCTCGACGCTTGCGCGCGGCGCTCTTGGAGCTGCCCGCTCTGATCGGGCATGCCACGCCCGCCAACGATGGGCCCCGCCGCCCGGAACACCAAGTCCTCGTCGAGACCTGTCTTGTCGTATCGGTAGTGCAAGCGAGTCAGCACGAATCCGGACGGCTGCCAGCGGGGCGGAGGACGTCGACCTGGGACGACGCCCGGAATGTCCGAGTAGGGATCCGCTTCCGTCGGCACCAGCACATCGGCGCCAAGCGTCGCGAGCTCGTCCGGTCTTAGAGGCGGCTCCGGGCACGGGTCGCAGCTCGTCGCATCCCATGAGTATTCTGTCACCACGGCGCCTGGGTTTTTCTCGATGGTACGCTCGAAGAGTGCGTCGTAGAACGAACCGAACGTCTTTCGAACGCTTTCCTCGACCACGATGTTGGTCGGAATCGACGCGTTCTTGTAGTTCGCCACCTCGTAGCGCTGTTGCTTTCCGAGCAAATGCACGATGAGGTCTTGTTTGCCGGAGCTGTTCAGGAGCCCGAGCCGCACCGGCAGCGTGAAGGTCGGCGCATCGTAGTGAAAGCGAAGCGGCGACAGCACGGCGCTCCCGTTCTCGAACTTCACCTTCTTGGCGTCGACTTTCGCGACGAAGAACTTGGTGTCCTGCTCGACGTACGGCCGAAGCACCTTCTCGGCGCCCTTAGGAATGTTGTATTCGTTCTGGCGCAGCCACTTGTCGAGCCCGCCCGAGTCTTTCGCGCTCAGGATGACGATGTCATACTCGGCCACCTTGAACTGCGCTTCGATTGTGACGCCGAGATCTTCCTCCGCATCTGCGACGGAGGACTTTCTGATGGCGGCACGCGGAGCGCTGCCAGCCATCATCTCGTACACCACCATCTGCCGGCATGGATCCTGCTCCCAGTACTCGACCAGCCGCGGCGCGGCGAGTTTGTCCACGCGCGCGAAGATCTCAGGCGGCAAGGTCTTCACGTTATCCTCCTGCAACACCACCGGCACCGGTACGATCATCGCAAAATCCTCCGGTGGCCCCTGGTAGTTGTTCTGCATCGACAGCACGGTTCGCGTGCCATCGCGCATCAGCACCACCATCGTCGCATTGTTGTAGAGCGACGCGTCCGCTCCACTCACATAAAACCCACAAAACGCGCGCGACGTCGTCGGCTGAGCGACGACGGCACAGAGACTAAGACCCAAAACAGCGATTGCTTGCTTCATCGATGACTCCTCGGTTGCCTTGTAGACGCCCGAGCCGTCGATTTGGATCTATCTTTGGAAAACTCGTTGGATTTCAGGACGATGGCGGAAGCCATCCCCAAGGCCGGCTATTTCTTGATCTCGATGAGCTCGACGTCGAACACGAGCATGCCCTGGGGACGCCCGGGACGGCCCGCGTAGGCAAGGTTCTCGGGAATCCACAGCCGGCGCTTCTCGCCAACCACCATGAGCTGCAAGCCCTCGGTCCAACCGGGGATCACCTGGTTCAAACCGAAGGTCGCGGGGGCGTCGCGCACGATCGAGCTGTCGAACATGTTCCCATCGGTCGTCCAGCCGGTGTAGTGAACCGTCACGACGCTGGTCGCGGTGGGATGCTCCTTGCCGGTGCCCTTCTGCAAGACGCGGGAGCCGAGACCCGACTCGGTCTTCTTGGCGTTTTTGGGAATCGCGGCGACATCCTTGGGCGCCTCCGGGGGCTTCGGTGCTGCCTTGAAACTGATCAGCTCGACGTCGAACACGAGCGTTCCACGCGGCGGACCGAACGCGGCGTGTGGATCGTTTGGCTTCGGCTCGCCGTACGCCAGGTTGCCGGGAATCCAGAAGCGGCGCTTCTCGCCCGCGGTCATGAGCTGCACGCCTTCGGTCCAGCCCTTGATCACCCGGTTGAGCGGGAACTCGGCGGGACGGCCCCGTGTGGTCGAGCTATCGAACATCTTCCCGTCGGTCGTCCAACCCGTGTAGTTGACGGTGACGATGTCCCATTCCTTCGGCTTCGCGTCGCCTGTGCCCTCTTGCAACACGGTCCAAGCGAGACCCGACTCGCTCGTCTCGGCATTCTCGGGAGGCGCGGCGACATCGGGAGGCGCTGGGATATCGGTCGGCTTCGAGCCTTCCGCAACGACTTTCTGCGCTGCCGATTCCTCTTTGGCCTCGGTCTGTTCGGCGGGTGCCTCGGACTCGACGGCTTCGCCTTCGGCGGGCGCAGGTGCGCTGCTCTTGCAAGCGGTGAGCGAGGCGCCAAGCACCACGCAACAGAGAAGGGTCCAGATGGTTTTCATGCGGGGGGTGGTAGCCGACCGGGCGCGCTCTGTCTACTTCTCTAAACGCTCCGGCGGCTCCTGCTCGTCGGCGACCTCGACCACTTCCACGACCTCGCCTTCGACGTCGATCACGCCTGGCCGTCTCGAGGGCCCACCATTGTAACCCGGCGCATACACTTGTACCCGCCCCGTCGCGATTTGCGTTTCGAACCAACGCCGGACTACGCCTGCGATGACACGCCGCGTCGGGGGCATGACCATCGAAAGGCCGGCAATGTCGGTCAGGATTCCGGGCGTGATCAGCATCACGCCGCCGATGAAAATCAGGAAGCCGTCGATCACGCCATCTTTGGGAAGCTGCTGCCGCGCCATCGCCTCCTGCCAACGCCGAATCACGCGCGCGCCTTCGAGCCGCGCAAACCAAGCGCCGACTGCACCGGTCAACAGAACCAGTGCAATGGTCGGCCCGGGTCCGAGCATGCGCCCGATGGCGATTAAGAGGTAGAGCTCGATGAGCGGAACGACAGTGAATAACAGGAAAAGGCGACCCACCGGGTGAACCTAGGTCCGTTCTCGGGCCGACGCTACCCACCCTTTGTTTGGCGTCGCCATTGTTCTCCTTGTAAACCCCGCGCCATGGATACGAGGGCGAATGACCGGGCGATGAGCCCCAAGTGGGGACTTCGATGCATGATGGGTGGGGTCTTGATGGGCCTTGCGAACCTCGTGCCCGGCATCAGCGGCGGGACGATGTTGCTCGCGGCCGGGATCTACCCTCGGTTCATCGAAGCCCTCGCCGACCTGAGCGCGCTTCGCTTTCGCAAGAGCTCTCTCTTCGTGCTCGCTACGGTCGGGCTTGCGGCGGCCGCCGCGATCCTACTCGGGGCGGGCCCGGTCAAGGACGCGGTCGTCGAGCACCGCTGGGCGATGTACAGCGTCTTCATCGGGCTGACCCTGGGCGGCGTCCCAGTGCTCTGGCAGATGGCGCGCCCAGCCACCAACGCTTTCTGGACGGGCATGATTGCCGGCCTGATCGTCATGGCCGGGCTAGCCTGGCTTCAGGTCTATGGCGACGGCTCCGGCACGCATCGCGAAGGCATGATGATGATGTTCCTGGCTGGCGTTGCAGGAGCGAGCGCGATGATTCTCCCGGGCGTGAGCGGCGGTTACCTGCTGTTGGTGCTCGGTGTCTATGTGCCAGTGCTGAGCGCGATTCACGCGCTCAAGGAAGCGCTCAAGGCGGGCGACCCCGCGAGCGCGACCGACCCCGTCATTGCAGTCGTGCTTCCAGTGGGCATCGGCGTCGGCGTCGGCATTCTGGTCGTCAGCAACCTCCTCCGCATCGTCCTCGAACGATACGAGCAACCAACACTCGGCGTCTTGATGGGCCTGCTCGTCGGCGCCGTCTTCGGCCTCTGGCCATTTCAAGAGGGCGTGCCACCGAAGGTGGGCGAGATGTTCAAAGGCGAGCTCCTGAGCGCAGAACGCCTCGCCGAGCTGACCCCCGACAAGTTCCCGACGGAGATCTACACGCCGACGTTTTCGGGTGTGATGATGGCGGTCGGACTGATAGGCGCCGGTTATATGGTGACGACCTTGATAGCACGTGTTGGCGGGGCAAAGGTTTGACGAGATCCGACCCGCTCACCGCCACCCGTAATCCTCCCTCCGCGGCGCTCGCTGCGCTCCGACTTCGCGTTGCTTCGTACCGGGCTTCGCCCTTCGAGCTTGCGCTGCTGCGCGCGGCTTGGGGCCGGGCGATGTAACCAAACCTATGCGTATAGCGATTCGATCGCTTCGCCGTATCGCTCCTGGACCACCCGGCGCTTGAGCTTGAGCGTGGGGGTTAGCATCCCGTTTTCGGTCGTGAAGTCCTCTTCGCCGATGTAGATCTTGCGGGCCTTCTCGTACCCCTTGAAGTCCGAGGAGTACTTCTCAACCTCCTCTTCGATCAACGCACGCACGGCATCGCTCTTGGCGAGAGACGACGGACCCGCGTCGAGGCCCTTCTCGATGGCCCATGCCTTCAGCGCCTCGTAGTCCGGAATGATGATCGCGACGTTGTACTCGCGGTTCATGCCGTGAACCATCGCGCTCGAGATGTAGGGGGAAAGCTTCATCTTCTCTTCGAGTGGCGTCGGAACGACGTACTTGCCGTTGAGGAGCTTGTATTGCTCCTTCACCCGCCCGGTGATGTGGAGAAAGCCTTCCTCGTCGATCTTCCCCATGTCGCCGGAACGGAACCCCCGCAGCCCGTTCTTCTCGATGAGGACCTCGGCGTTTGCTTGGTCGAGGTTGTGATAACCCTGCATGACGTTGTGGCCGTAGATCAGGATCTCCCCTTGCGTCGGGTCCTCGGTGGCGGAGAGGTCGATCTCGATCTCCACGCCCGGAATCGGCTTGCCGACGGACCCTATCTTGCGTGCCCCCGGATAGTTCGCGGTTGCGATCGGGGACGTCTCGCTAAGTCCGTAGCCCTCGTAAACGGTGATACCGAGGTTGTCGATGAACTCCGCAACCTCTTTGGAGATCGCAGCGCCGCCGCTGAACGCATATTTGAGCCGCCCGCCGAAACGCTCGCGCACCTTCGAGAACACCAGCCCGTCTAGAATGTTGAACTTGAAGTCGACCCAAGCGCTCCGCTTGCCCTCCGCGGCCAGCTTCTTTCGCTGCTCTGCGGTCGCCATCGCCGCGTCGAAGAGCTTCTGCTTCAGCCCGCCATCCTCTTTCATCTTGGCCTGAAGGCCATCGTAGATGCGGTTGAAAACGCGGGGAACGCTGATGAAGAGGGTTGGCCGCACCTCCGCCAAGTTGGCGACGATCTTGTCGACTGCCTCGGCGAGCCCGATCGATGCGCCCATCGAGAGCATGCCGTGAAGCTCGACGGTCTGCCCGAACGAGTGCGCCCAAGGAAGGAAGCACAGCGAACGATCGTCCGGCTCCATCGGGAAGACCGCGTGAATCGCGCTCACGTTGTACGCGAGGTTCCTGTGCGTGAGGCGTACACCCTTCGGGTTGCCCGTCGTCCCGGAGGTGTAGATGAAGACCGCGATCGCATCGGGCCCCGGATCCATCAAGTCGGACGGCTCGTTTCGGAGCAGGTCCGCGAAGGCATGCTCGCCCCCCTGCGGTGCCCCAGAGAGAACCACAACGTGCTCGAGCTCGGGGAGATCGTCGCGGAAACTACGAACGCGCTGGGCAATCTGCTCATTCGCGACGAAAAGCACCTTGGCGCCGCAATCCTTGATGATGTGCTGCCAGTCCTTGTCGAGCTGCGACTCGTACATCGCCACGTATGCCGCGCCCAAGCCGTAGGAAGCGTAGGCCCCCATCGCCCATTCCGGGTTGTTGTTCGATATGATCGCGACTCGATCGCCAGCTCCAACGCCGAGCTTCTGCAGCGCAGTATGCAAACGGCGGACGCGATCACCCCACTCGCCGTACGTCATCCAGTGCCATTGGTCGTCCCGCTTGACGCCAAAAAGCGCTCGGTCGGAGAACTTCTCCATCGACCGATTGAAGACCTGAACGAGACTTTCGAACTTGGGCTGGAAGTCGGGCATGCCTGAAGATCTACCAATAGATCTGCAGCGCGCACGCGCAAAAATTGCGGCTAATTACTGAGCAGCTCATCACATTCGGCGCTTATGTAGCCGAGGGCGACGAGCTGCTTGCAGAGCTCGGGCGTCATCTCTTGCTTCTCCTGCTCGAGCCCGGGCTTCTTCTTGCCAGTGGAGTCCCCCGACGCCGCCAACCAGTGACCCCTGTTTGGGGCGCCAAGGAACTGCCCATGCAAGGTCCGGAGGTAGCGCTGCGCGATGGGGTTCTTGGTGCCGTCGAGCTCCTCTTTCTCCCAATAGTCGTTGCCGAGGTCGAACATCACCTGCGAGAGGTTGCCGCGGATGATCAGTTTCCAGTCGCCCCCGCGAATCACGCGACGGTGATCCAGGAAGTCGCTGAACGCGACGTACGGCGCCTGAGGCCAGTCGCCGCGCATGAAGCCGAGCAAGCTCCGGCCTTCAAACTCATCCGGAATCGCAACGCCCGTAGCCTCGAGCACCGTTGGTCCGATGTCCATCGTACTCACCACCGGGCCAATACGAAGGTTGGCTGGAACGACCCCGGGCCACCGGAACATGAGCGGGACGCCGAGCAGCTCCTGGTACACCGAGTGCCCGTGACCCCAAGAGCCGTGTTCTTGGAACTCCTCGCCATGGTCGGAGGTCACCACGACGATGGTGTTTTGATCGAGCCCCAGCTCGCCGAGCTTCGTTAGGAACTTCCCGAAGTACGCGTCATGATAACTGATTTCCCCATCGTGAAGAGCCTCGATGCGCTCCTTGTCGCGGGCCGTGAACTTGTACTTCTTCGGGTTCTTCTTTGCCTCGTCCAGCATCAAGTGCGTGCGTCGGTTCTGGACCTGGCCGCTGTACGGTGCGCGGTCGTACATCTTCAAGAACTCGTCGGGCGGATCGTAAGGCACGTGCGGATCGATCGTCTGAATGTAGACGAAGAAGCGGCTGTCCTTGTTCTTCTCTATCCACGCTTGCGCTTCGCCGAAAACGTTGGACGCGTTGGTGTTGCGCTGCTCGCGAATGTAGTTGGTGTAGTGGTCCCAGCCCTGGTCGAACCCAAATGCGTTCGACACATAGCCATTCGCGATGAAGCTCGCGGTCTTGAAGCCTTCCTTTTGGTACACCTCGCTCAGCATCAGCGCGGAGCGTGGGAGCTTCGATGCGTCTTCCTTGGTTCTGTGCGTCGCCGGGTGGAGTGATGTCAGGACGCTCGCCACCGACGGCTTGGTCCAGTTCTCCGGCGATTGGGCGCGCTCGAACAAGGTGCCCTCTGAAACGAGCTCGTCGATCGCAGGGGTCGTCACCCGGCTTTTTCGATAGTACGCCTGAAGCTTGCTGGCGCGAAGAGTATCGATGAGGAGCACCACGACGTTCCGGGCGGGCTGGTCGATGCTGACCACCTCTGCCGCGCGGCGCAGAACTCGAACGTCGCTCAGCGCGAGATCCGCATCGCCCTCGTTCGTGAATCGGACGCGCACGATTTGGCCAGCGACTCCTTTGAGTGATATTTGCCGATCGCCCCACGACCGCTTGGCCGTGATTCGCTCGGCCGAGCTCGCGGCATCGCTCGTCACCTCCACGGCCAGGGTGGACGAGGCCGAGGAAGCGGCGGCGCCAAACGCCAAGACGCCGTCTTTGGGCGCCTCCACGAACCAATCGAGACGCGCCCCGGGTCGCAGGACGGCGGCTCTCCGGCTCGAGCCCGCGTCGACGGACTGCACGACGAGCTCCGCCGGAACTCGAGGGCTCTCTCCCTCCGCAGGCTTCGGCTCGAGCACGAGCCAATCCATGGCGATCGAGCGTGACTTGCCTCTCACCGGCGCGGTTCGCGTTGCGCGCAGCATGATCGAGTTCTCGCCCATGCGAAGCAGATCCTCACGGATGGGAATCACGATCTCCTGAAAACCTTCTGCCTTCGACACGCGAGTCTCGCCGGCGGTCTTTCCGTTGACGTAAGCGATGAGGGCGCCCGCGGCGTACGGCTTGGCGCGGAACCGAAGCTGCATCGGGCCCCGGGCCTCGACTGGTAGATAGAGGCGTGCGGTCTTGCCAAACGTCGAGACAGTGACGCCGCCTTCACGGCTCTCCCCGAGCCAGCCACTGTTCCAGTTGCCAATGGTGTACTTGGCGCGAGCCGCAGTCCCGAAGTCGATGAAGAGGCCCGCCGGATCGTAGAAATCGGCGAGGTGCACGAGGGCGAGGAGGTCTTGGTAGACCGCGGCCCCCTCCGGAAGCTGGGCGAGCGGCGCAGTCGGGGCTGGCTCCGCTTGCTTGGGGGTCTGCTTCGGGCTGGCCGTGGGCTCGGCTAGCTGGCCGTGGGCCGAGGGATGCTGCTCCACCGCCTCCTCGCACGTGACCCCCAACAAACAAACGATGACAACAAGCGCCAGGCGGCTCTTCATAGGCCTTCCCCCTCGGGCGTTCGGCTACCACGGCCCGGCCGGGGGAGCAAAGTCGCTGGACGACCACAGGCGACTCCGATGTGCTAGGTCTGGGGCGCCATGGACGGCAACGGCGAACCACGCACCTGGAGCGTGAAGAAGAGCGCGAAGCTCTACCAGATCAAGGGATGGGGAGAGCCCTATTTCCGCATCAACGCGAGCGGCCATGTCGAGGTGCGTCCGGACCCGACGCAAGACCGAGCGATCGACCTCTACGAGCTCACCCAGCAGCTTGGCGAGCGGGGTATCGACCTGCCATTGTTGATCCGCTTTCCGAACATCCTGCAGGAACGCATTCGCTTGTTGAATGAATGCTTCGAGAACGCGATCGCCGAGTACGAGTATGAGGGCAAGTACCGCGGCGTTTTTCCGATCAAAGTCAACCAGCAGCGGCACCTCGTCGAAGAGATCGTCGAGTCGGGAAGGCCATGGCGATTCGGGCTCGAAGCGGGCTCCAAGCCTGAGCTCTTGATCGCGCTCGCCGCCATGGAGGACGAAGACGGCCTCATCATCTGCAACGGTTACAAGGATCTGGCGTATCTCGAAACTGCCCTCGTCGCCCAGCGGTTCGACAACACTGTCGTCGTGGTGCTCGAACGCATCGAGGAGCTCGAGCTCGCGTTTCGGGCTTCGGAGGCGCTCGGCATTCGTCCGTGTCTCGGCGTCCGCGCCAAGCTGAGCAGCAAGGGCATGGGGCGTTGGGCCAATTCGACTGGCGACCGGGCGAAGTTCGGGCTCACGACATCGGAGATCGTTCACGTGGTCGAAGAGCTCGAGAAACGCGAGATGCTCGACTGCCTCAAGCTCTTGCATTTTCACATCGGAAGCCAGGTCTCCAGCATCATCCCGGTGAAGAACGCCATGCGCGAAGCGGGGCAGATCTACGTCGAGCTCGTCAAGATGGGCTGCGAGATGGCGTTCCTCGATGTCGGCGGCGGCTTGGCGGTCGACTATGACGGTTCGAAGACGGATTTCCGCGGGTCGATGAACTACGACATCCAGGAGTACGCGTACGACGTCGTCACCGGCATCCAGGAGGCCTGCGAGAAAGCGCAAATTCGCGTGCCGACGATTGTGAGTGAGAGCGGACGCTCGATCGCCGCGTATCAGTCGGTCTTGGTCTTCGACGCGTTGGGGGTGGACCACGTCGACTTCGAGGACCCGACGGAGCCTTCGGCCCAAGACCACCGCGTTCTCGACGAGTTCTACGAGACCTGGAAGGGCATCCAACCCAAGAACGTGCAGGAGTCGTGGCACGACGCGCAGCAAGCGCTCGAAGAGGCGCGAAGCCTCTTCAAGTTCGGCTACCTCGGCATTCGCGAGCTCGCCCGAGCCGAGCAATTGTTTTGGAGTTGTTGCGAAAAGATCCGCCAGTCGATGAAACGCTTGAAGTACGTCCCCGAAGAGCTCAACGCCGTCGAAGAGCTCATGGGCGCGCTCTACTACTGCAACTTCTCGTTGTTCCAATCGGCGCCGGACATCTGGGCCATGGATCACCTATTTCCGTTCATGCCGATCCATCGTCTCGACGAGGAGCCGACGATCCGCGGGCGCCTCGCGGATCTCACCTGTGACTCCGACGGCATCGTCGACCACTTCATCGATGTCGAAGAGGTGCAGCATTCGCTCGACCTTCACCCCGTCGAGCCCGGGCAGCCGTACTACCTCGGCATGTTCCTAGGCGGCGCCTATCAAGAGATCCTCGGCGATCTTCACAATCTATTTGGCGACACCAACGCCGTGCACGTCCGCCTCGAGGACTCGGGCTACAGCGTCGCCAACGTGATCAAGGGAGACGCAATCGACGAGGTGCTGCGGTACCTGCAGTACGATCCGGAGGAAATGGTGGAGCGCGTTCGCAAGCAGGCCGAGCGGGCGCTCAATCAGGGTCGCATGACGCTACAGCAGCTCCGCACCTTCATGCGGCACTACGAAGAGAGCCTTCGCGGGTATACGTATCTGCAGGGGGATGCGTAGCTGCGGCCTTCTCCCTTTGCCGGGTGGTTGCTGGTCAGCCGGTGCGCGCGAGCGTGTCGCGGGTGACGCCGCATTTTTCTGCCACGTCATCTCGATATGCGCGCCAAGCGTCGACAGCTTGTCCCAATGCCGTCACGACCGGTTCGCGCTCGATCACCGGCACGTGGTCTAGCATCACTCGCCAGGCCGCCTTCCGATGCTCGCCTTCGACCGAGCGATGGGCCTTCGTGAGAGCGAGATACTCGACCGGTAGCCCGTAGTGCTTGGCAAGCGGGTGCTCTTCGAGCGGTGGCTGCGGGCGTGCCGGCGCGTTGTCATCGAGCTCGTGACGCTCGTAGGCCGTTCCCTCGATGAAGAGCGTCGCAATCGCGGCGGCAACTGACCAGCCGCGGCTGGTGGTCGCGTCATCGAGAAATCCGCGATAGGCGCGCGCGGCTGGCAATAGCTCGACCTGGTCGAAACGCGCGAGATTCATGCCGAGCCCCTTCGGGTACATCATGAATAGCTCCGGGTGAGGCCTCCCAGCCGCGAGGCCGCCGGTCTCCTCTTCGTAGAGGTTCTCCGCCAGCTCGCGACGCACCTCGGCGACGGGGCACTGCACGTAGGCGCGACCGACCATCACTGGGAAGTCGCGCACGTAGACATCCCACTCCTGCTCGAGGTGAATGTGGAGCTTGTCCTTTCGAACGAGGCCGCCGGTGAACGCCGGCCAGGCCCAATGTGTCTTTCTCTCCATCTGTTGGAGAAGGGCCTCTTGGAAGTCGGCGAGATTCACCCTTTCAAAGTAGCGGTTGGAACGCGCAGTGTCGAAGTTGGCTCGCTGACCCTCACAAGAGCTTCTTCTTTTCCACTTTGCCCATCGCGTTGCGGGGCAATTCATCCAAGAAGTGCACCGCTCTTGGGCGCTTGTGGGGGCTCAAGTGGTCGGCGACGTGGGAGATCAGTGCGGCTGCGTCCTTGTCGTGTCCCGGTCTCAACACGATGAACGCCTCGATGCGTTGACCCAGATCGTCGTCGGGGGCGCCTACGATCGCGGCTTCTCGGACTGCGGGGTGTTCGAGCAGGCAGGCTTCGATTTCGCCGGCACCTACCCGATAGCCGCCTGTTTTTATCAAATCGGTGCTGCGGCGGCCGAGGATTCGGATGGCGCCTTCCTCGGTGCGTGTCGCAAGGTCGCCGGTGTAGAACCAACCGTCCGTGTCGAGGACCTCGGCGGTCGCGTCTTCCCTGTTGAGATAACCGGCAAATACCGCATTGCTTCGAACCGCGACTTCTCCAATCGTTTCGTCGTCGTGCGCGTCGAGCTCTATCCGCTGATCGTCGACGAGCTTGAGCTCCACGCCGGGAAGCGGCGGCCCCACGTATCCAGGCATCGGAGGGTGTGAAGCGGGCACACCACAATTGATCAGCGTTTCGGTCAAACCGTACCGCTCATGCACGCCACGCCCGGTGAGTGCGGCGATGTGTTCATGCTCGCGAAGCGAGAGCCCTGCCGAGCCGGACACGAGCAACCTCGGTTTCCGAAGAGCCTCGCAGAGCGCGGGGCTCTGCTCGGCGGCTTCCGCGATTCGGTGGTACATCGTCGGCACCGCGAAGCAGATGGTCTGCTCGTGCCGCGGGTCCGTCAGCGCCTCGGCAATCCCTTCGGGCGAGAACTTCGGAACGTAGTGAAGAGCACCGCCGACGCGGAGGCTTCCAAAGAGCCCGAGCACCAGACCGTGGGCGTGAATCAGTGGCAACGAATGGACGACGGTGTCGCGTTCCGTCCAGTCCCAAGCCTCGATCAGCGAATCCAAGTTGGCCGCAATGTTGCGACGCGTGATCACCGCTCCCTTGGGCGGGCCGGTGGTTCCCGAGGTGTAGAGAATCAGCCCCGCCGCGCCGTCCGCCTCGATCTCGGGTAGCGAGCCGTCGCCTGGCGCATAGGCGGCGCGAAGCGAAGGCACGTGGACCACCTCGTGCGGCACCTGGAAGCTCTCGGCGCAAAACGCGAGCTTGGGCTCCGAATCGTCGAAGATGTGGGCCACCTCGCCGGAGCCGAGCTTGGGATTGAGTGGGATCGTCGTAACGCCGGCGGCGAGATTGCCGATCATGGCTGCTGCCGTCGACGGGCTGGGCTGCGCCCAAACCGCAATGCGATCTCCCGACTGAGCTCCGACCCGTTCCAGCAGCGCCATGTGCTGAAGCGCGGCATCCGCAAGCTCGGCGTAGGTCCACGAGTGCTCGTCGATGAGCAGTGCGAGGCGCGAGTCTGCATGGCTTAGGCGGGGGAAGAGCGAGGACACCGGGAATCGATACCAGTTAGTCGAGCGACTGTCAGCGGGAGGGTCTGGGGCCAGCCAGCGCCAGCACTACTGCTCGATCAGGAAGGCTCCGTTGCCCCATATCGTATTCTGGCGGACCTCCGACCAAGCCCCTCGCAGGCATCGAGCGACTCTACCCGAACCGCGTGAAATGGGGTACGAGGACCCGAGCGATGTTCGATCCCACAAAAACCATCGTCATTGCGAACCCGATGGCGCGGCACGGATTCGTCGGCGAGAACTGGCCCGAGCTCAGCGCCAAGATTCGCGACGCCCTCGGGCCGGTCGAGCTCCAGCTCACCGCTTCCCGTGGCGATGGCCTACGAATCGGCAAGGAGGCGATGGCAAGGGGGGCGCGCACCGTCCTCTCGTTCGGCGGCGACGGCACGCACAGCGAAATCGTCGATGCCATCATGCGCTCCGAGCTGAACAGGGAAGTCACGATGGGCATCCTTCACGCCGGCACTGGTGGTGATTTTCGCCGAATGATCCCGGGTGCCGAGGAGCTCGAGAGCGCCTGCAAAGTCATCCGCGAAAAGCCCGCCGTCCCGATCGACATCGGCTGGGTGCAGTACGTACACGACGAAGGCCACACCGAAGGCCGCTACTTCCTCAACATCACCTCGATGGGCATGGGCGGCCTCGTCGATCGGCACGTCGCCGCGTCGAAATCCAAGAGCAGCGGCAAGGCGAAGTACTTCAAGGCCGTCCTGCGAGCGAACATGCAATACAAGCCCGCCAAGATCCGGCTCCGCATCGACGGCAGGGACGAAGGCGAGCACGTGATTAGCAACATCTGTGTCTGCAATGGACGCTGGGCCGGCGGCAGCATGATGTTCGCGCCCGATGCGCGCGTCGCGGACGGCATGTTCGACATCGTCTTGATCCGTGCCGCCTCGACCCTGCGGGGCCTCCCAGTGATGGCCGGCCTCTACAAAGGCACCCACGTTCGTTCCCCGCTGGTGAGCACCTATCGAGGACGCCACGTCGAGGTCGACATGATCGAGAACACCGCCTGGATGGACATCGACGGCGAGGCTCCCGGCGTCGGACCGGCCGAGTTTCGGCTGCACGAGCGCGCGCTCCGCGTCATCGGCATCGGCGCCGAATTCATTTGAAGCGCCCCTGGCCCGCCCGAGGTCGAAAAGGGCGCTATGGTCGGAACGATGGCCCGGCCCTATTTCGGCAACTCCACTCCCATCCCGTTTGCGCACCGCGGGGGCGCACAGCGCTGGCCTGAGAACACACTGCTCGCGTTTCGTAACGCGGCCGAGCTCGGGTACCGACACATCGAAACCGACATTCACGAGACCTCGGACGGCCACTTGGTCTGCTTCCACGACCTCACGCTCGAGCGAACCACCAACGGACACGGCAAACTCGCCGACCACACACTCGCGGAGCTCCAACGACTCGACGCGGGTTACCGTTTCATCGAGAACGGAAGCTACGCCTTTCGAGACGCCGACGTACGCATCCCGACGCTCGACCAGGCGCTCGAGCTCGAAGCAGCCATCCACTACAATCTCGAGATAAAGCCCGAGGATCCGAGGCTCGCGAAGCGGGTGTGGGAGTACATCGATCATCATGGGATTCACGACCGCGTTCTCGTTGCGTCTCAACACGATGAAGTCACCGAAGCGTTCCGAAAGCACAGCCGGGGTCGGGTCGCGACTTCGCCAGGGCGAAAGGGGGCGATGAGCTTCTGGGGCCGTGTGCTTTCGGGCAGATGGAGACACGCGATGTTTCCGTTCGACGCGCTCCAAATCCCGCCAGTCTTTCGCGGAATGAACGTCATCACGCCGCAATTCCTGAATGCCGCGCACCATCACGGGATTCAGGTGCACGTCTGGACGATCGACGAGCCCGTCCAGATGTTCGAGCTCGCCACCGCGGGAGTAGACGGCATCATGACGGACGTACCGGACGTCCTCCTCGAGGTTTTGGCTAAATCCTAGCTCGGCGACCGAACCTGTGTTGTCATGGGGCTGGGATGAAACCACCGATGCTGCTGTTCGCAACCGAACGCTATCAAGAGCTGGGTGAGGATATCGCCGGCGCGGGGGACTTCGATTTAGGTGCAATCGAGCGCAAGGTCTTTCCTGACAAGGAACGCTACCGGCGGATCGAAACCGACTGCGCGCGCCGAGACGTCGTGCTCGTCGGCGGCACGGTCGATGATTTCGACACGCTCGAGATCTACGATCTCGCGTGTGGCCTCGTGCATCTCGGGGTTCACACGCTGACCCTCGTGTTACCATGGTTCGGCTACCAAACGATGGAGCGCGCTTCGAAGCGCGGCGAGATCGTGGCGGCAAAGAACCGAGCCCGCTTGCTTTCGTCAGTGCCCACCGCGGGCTCAGGAAACCGAGCGGTGTTGGTCGATCTGCACTCCGAGGGCATTCCGCACTACTTCCAGGGCAACATTCGCCCGGTTCACCTCCACGCACGCTCGGTCGTGCTGCAAGCCATTCGCGATTTCGGTGGAGAGGACTTCGTGCTCGGTGCCACCGACGCGGGTCGCGCAAAGTGGGTCGAGAGCCTAGCCAACGATTTACTCGTTGACGCTGCATTCGTGTTCAAGCGGCGGCTATCCGACACCGAAACAGAGGTCACGGCCCTGGCCGCAGACGTGCAAGACCGTGCGGTCGTGATCTACGACGACATGATCCGCACCGGCGGCTCGCTGATCTCGGCTGCGAAGAGCTACAGGGACGCAGGCGCCAGCGAAGTCTATGCGGTGTGCACCCACGGTGTGTTCGCGCACGAGTCGCTCGAGAAGATCCAAGACAGCGGCGTCCTCGAAGGCATCGCCTGCACCAACACGAGACCTCACGTGCAGGAACTGGCAGACGGGGATTTTCTCCGGGTTTATTCGGTTGCGGATTTGATCGCGCAGTTTCTGAGTGAGAGCGTGTAGGGTTGGTTTAGTCAACACCACCCGCCCACCCCCAGCGCGTAATCCTCCCTCGGCGCCCTTGGGGCTCGCGTTAGTTAGCGCCGACCGAACTTGCGCACTTGCTTGACGAGCTCCCTGATCTGCTGGGGGGTCAGCAAATCGGCGAACGCGGGCATCGTCGGGGGTTTGCCGCCGGCGATGGTCCTCGCGATCGTGGCGTCTTCGATACCGCCTTGCCATTCGAGTGAAGCAAAGCTGATCGCCACTTCACGACCGCCCTGGCCGTCAGCGCCGTGGCAGCGAGCACAGTTACGCATCCACAGGAGCTCGCCGACCGTGAGATCGGGGGCGTCCTTTTGCGGCACACGGGTTGGATCGATTTGGGTATCGGGTGGATGGGCATGATCCGCAGCGGTCCACTCCCGAAGCTCTCCCGATCCATTTGAGCAAGCCGCCATGAACAGGCAGGCGATCACGAGTCTGAATTGCACCCCGCCCCCTTAGCCTATCCGCCGATGAGGCTCATCCCGACGTGCTCATGTTCGTGCTCGTCCGGTTCGAGGAAGTGGTGGCCTCGGTCCTTGCCCGACAACGACCACACCATCGCCCAGGCGAGATCGAGGTCGCTCCCGCCAGCCCGCATGATGTCCCGCAAGCTGATCGCTCTGCGTGAAGCCAAGCAGGCCCGTACATCGCCGCGCGCTGTGACCCGCACCCGATTGCAGGTGTCGCAGAACTCGTTACTGATCGGGGTGATGAAGCCGACCCGACGCCCCGAGCCATCGCCCGCTGCCAGGTAGCGAGCCGGACCATGTCCCTCGACACCGGTCGGAGCCTCCCGGCACACCTGAGCACCCAAGGCGTCGACGACGTCATCCGCGGTCATTCGCATTTCCGCGGGGAGCTTCGCGCCCTCCCCGAGCGGCATCAGCTCGATGAAGCGCGGTGTCGCGCCAAGCGACCAGGCCCAATCGACGATCTTGCGAAGCTCAGCGTCGTTGCTGCCCCGAAGCGGCACGGTGTTGAGCTTGACCTCGAGTCCGACGTCGAGGGCGGCGTGAATTCCCGCCAATACCCTCCGCAGGTCGCCGCCTCGCGTCAGCTCGCGGAAACGATCCTCGTCGAGAGTGTCGATCGAGACGTTGACCCCGAAGAGCCCCGCATTGCGCAGCGGGCGCGCGAGCTCGGGCAGCCGCGTTGCATTCGTGGTCATCACCAGCTGCTCGACTTCGGTGCGCCGGTGCACGAGCTCCACCAAACGAACGATGTCCTTCCGCGCCAACGGCTCGCCCCCGGTGAATCGAACCCGACGGATCCCAGCCGACGCGAATACCGACACCAGCCGGGACGCCTCCTCGAACGTCAGCAGATCACGACGCACCGCGTGCTCGTCCTCACCACTCGGCGGCATGCAGTACACGCATGCGAGATCGCAGCGGTCAGTGACGCTGAGTCGCAGATACGTGTATCGCCGCCCACGCACATCGCGCAAAAGCGGAATCTCATTGAAATCGTCGGGCCGCACGGGCCACTGCTCGTAGACCGCAGACCGACTCTCCAACAGGGGCAGGCGAAGCACCGGCTGAGTCTAAGGGTCTTCGGCGACCGGTCAACGGCGTCTTCGCGCTAAATGGGGCTCGCTTGACTTCACCTGCGCGCAGTCTCAGTCTCCCTTTTTCGACTGAATCACGGTTCATTTTCAGGAGCGCAGCGCATGGAATCGAACGGAACGCGCGTCGCAGTCGTAGCCGGACTGCGCACCCCTTTCGCGAAACAATGGTCGGCGTATCGAGAGGTCAGCGCCCTCGATCTTGCCAACATCGTAGTGGCCGAGCTGCTGCAACGAGTCGACCTCGACCCCAAGGAAATCCAGCAAGTCGTGTATGGGCAAGTCGTCCCTTCGGTCGAAGCGCCGAACATCGCGCGCGAGATCGTCTTGGCCACGGGCATGCCCAAGAGCATCGAGGCCTACAGCGTCTCACGGGCATGTGCGACGAGCTACCAGTCGACCGTCAACGTCGCGGAGGCGATCATGGCCGGCGCGATCGACACCGGAGTTGCCGGAGGCGCGGACAGCGCGAGCAACGTGCCGATCACGGTGACCAAGCGGCTTGCCGAGGCGCTCATGGAGGCGACGAAGGCACGAAGCGTGGGTGAACGTCTGCAGGCGTTCCGCGGCCTTCGTCCTCGCGACTTCGCGCCACAGCCCCCGGCGATCAAGGAGTTCTCGACGGGCCTCTCGATGGGCGAAAGCGCCGAGAAGATGGCCAAGGAAAACCACATCAGCCGCGAAGCGCAGGACGAGTTTGCACACCGAAGCCACGTCCTTGCCGCAAAGGCTTGGTCCGAGGGGAAGCTCGATGACGAGGTGATGGAAGTCTTCGTCCCGAACCGGTTCAAGGAATCGATTCGCGAAGACAACCTCGTACGAAA
>Ga0209536_100006199_pt1 | contig 18357 bp, 17 predicted proteins | sample DeeMarSeWOR28_12_FD_187461 | JGI IMG/M metagenome (GOLD analysis project Ga0209536, IMG submission 187461) | Marine sediment microbial communities from White Oak River estuary, North Carolina - WOR-2-8_12 (SPAdes) (version 2) | ecosystem: Environmental > Aquatic > Marine > Intertidal zone >... | reverse complement strand
ATATTAAAAAATTTTCTGAGGCTAAAAGGAAAAACAATTTTTCAGCAGCGGATTTGGAACCGGCCGGCATCGTATGCTGCTATCTTTATCCGGATGTGGCTCAACCGTATTGAATTCCAATCCTGCAGAGGGGGATGAATGTCTGATGAAATTTTGGGGAAAATGAAAAAAGGCGTGTATTACCCTGGAAACCATTTGGGCAAAAAATCCAAGTTGGAAGATCTGGAAAAAAAAGGCTACCTCGAGCGAATGGACGGATCGTTTCTGTGCGGGCCGGACAGTCCCCCCAATTACTGCCTTACAGCGAAGGGCTGCCGACACAGGAAAAAAAAATCAGATTAATCCTTTGACGGTGGCATTATGAGAGAAATGTAATTCGGAATAGGAAAGCAATTAAAACTGAAACTGGAATACACAGACAAACCTGCTGAAAAAACCACCGCAATCACTGATATTTTTCTTACCATTGTTGCCGCCGTGGGAATATTCTACCTCAGATCTTCCACAGCTGATGAACTCTGGAAAATCAATTTGTGGTCGTTGGCCTTCGGGTTTATCGCTATCTCCGGGGTGCTGGGGGCCATCACACATGGTCTTTACCTGTCTGACACCTGTCATCAGCGAGTTTGGCAACTACTGAATTTGGCGCTTGGCCTGTCTATCTCGTTGTTTGTGGTTGGAGTTGTTTATGATATCTGGGGCCTGGAAACGGCGCGTAAAATTTTACCATTTATTTTGATGATGGGTATTGGATTTTATCTGATCACACGTATTGTTCCCGGCCTCTTTCTTATCTTCATTGTTTATGAGGCGCTGGCGCTTATTTTTGCCTGTGGGTCGTATATCGGACTGGCATTACAGGCACAATCAAACGGTTCCCTGATGATGGCCGCCGGTGTATTGGTCAGCATTATCGCAGCCGGTCTTCAGGTGAACAAGAAGATTTCTTTCAAACTCATCTGGCAATTTGATCATAATGGTGTTTTTCATCTGGTGCAGATGGCCGGCTTAGTGCTGCTTTTAATCGGGTTGCGGGTATCTTTGGCAAAACCATAGCGGGCCGGAATCCAGATACATGCCGCTTGCGATAATAATGTTCCGATAAAGGGATGGCGGCATAAGTGCGTGTAGCAAAAATCTGCCCCAACCGGAGCGGTTTTTTTACAATCACTATTCCCTGGCAGGGAAAACACCCCGACGCTATGAAATGAATTGGAAACAGTTTAATGCTCATGGACCTGAATGCAATTACGGACCGGCTCAATCGAGACGTCAAACGATTGAAATTCGGTCCTCCGGTAACCCACGTGTACAATCCGCTGGATTATGCATCAAAGCCATATCGGGTGTATGTGAGCCGATTTGCAAAACCGCCTAAGCAGGCCGTATTTGTAGGCATGAATCCGGGCCCATGGGGCATGGCCCAGACCGGAATCCCCTTTGGCGAAATTAAGGCGGTAAAGCAGTGGATGCGTATTGAAGCAGAGGTAACCCGCCCGGTAAATATGCATCCAAAGCGGCCTGTTATGGGGTTTGCCTGCAACCGGAGTGAAATTAGCGGCAAACGTTTATGGGGCTGGGTACAAAGCAGATTTAAGACACCCGGACGTTTTTTTTCGCGGTTTTTTGTAGCCAATTATTGTCCGCTGCAGTTCATTGAAGCCGGCGGCAGGAATCGAACTCCCAACCAGCTGCGTGCAGCAGAACGCAAACCCCTGCTGGAGATTTGCGATCATGCCATTCGCCAGACCGCTGAATGGTTAAAGCCCGATTATGCAATCGGCATTGGGCAGTTTACTGCGGATCGACTCAAAGTGGCTTTATCTGGCCTTGACGTTACCGTTGGTGCGATCACCCATCCCAGTCCAGCCAACCCCAAAGCCAACCGCGGGTGGGAAAAGATAATTGCCAAAGAATTGTCTCAAATTGGAATCCAAATATAAATTATCACTTTGACAATTGCCAAAAGATATGCCGGTTTTTCATTCTGATATCATAATCCTGAAAATCCTGAAATATTTTTGTGCCGTGTGCCTGCTGCTTTCTATGGTCCATTGCACCGGAACAAAACGTTCTTTGACAGAACCAGGCACCGGCGGATATGAAGATGACTTGTCTTCGGTAAAGATTCAAAGGGATAGAGCCATCGCCCTTGAAAATGAGCTGATTGGATTAAACCCAAGATCTGACGGCACCGAAGCAAAACGGCTGGCTGAAACTGCACTGCAGGCCTCGGCCCATCTGGCTGAAAAATATCGCCTGGTGCGTCCACCCCACCTGCATAATATATTTGTTCAGATAGGCTTGAGAGAACGCGGATTGTGTTATCACTGGACCGCAGATCTTATGCATTACCTGAAAAACCTCCAGCTGCGCAGTTTTGAACTTCGTTGGGGAGTTGCCTATCGGGGCAGCGATTTGCGTGAACACAATACCGTGGTCATAACCAGCGACGGTCAGTCTTTTAGCAACGGACTGGTATTGGACCCATGGCGGCACTCCGGCAGGCTCTACTGGGTCGTCGTCGCGGATGATACTTATCCATGGCATGAATTGCCTGCAGAGGAATGGTGATCCCCGAAATGATTGAAACAAGAGAAAAATGGTTTGAACGTGTACGGGCAGCAAGAGATAGAATCCGCAACCAGGCGAACAAAACGCCGGTGGTGACCTCGCGCACTCTGAATCAAATTGCGGGGGCCGAAGTATTTATTAAATGCGAAAATTATCAGCGGGTCGGGGCTTTCAAGTTTCGCGGGGCCTATAATGCGATGTCCCGTTTGCCTGAAAAACAAAGAAATCGCGGCATAATCACCCATTCCTCGGGCAACCATGCACAGGCGGTTGCACTGGTCGGCCGGTTGCTGGGAATTCAAACCACAGTCGTCATGCCAAGGAATGCCCCTGCGATAAAACGCACCGCTACCGAGGCATATGGTGCAACCGTTATCGACTATGATCCGGAAGAAACAACCCGTGAGAAGATTTCTCAGGACCTGGCACAAACGCATGGACTGACGATAATTCCACCCTATGACCATAAGGACATTATCGCCGGGCAGGGCACAACTGCTCTGGAATTTTATGAAAAAATACGACATCTTGATTATCTGCTGGTACCCTGTGGTGGTGGTGGATTGTTGAGCGGCTGCGCCATCGCGGCTAAAGGGGTCGACGCAACATGCAGGGTCATCGGAATAGAGCCGGAACTGGCCGACGATGCCACCAAATCGTTTCACACCCGAATCCTGCATACCGTGACCAACCCACCCACTATCGCCGATGGCACCCGAACCCCTTCCCTGGGCAACCTCACCTTTCCGTTAGTACTTGAGTTTGTGGATGATATGAAAACAGTGACGGAGGATGCCATCATCAAAGCTGTGGGATTTCTGTTTTATCGCATGAAGCTGGTGGTTGAACCGTCCGGTGCCCTCGGCGTCGCGGCGCTATTGAGCGGGGCGGTGAAAACGAAAGGCAGGGTCGGTATTATCCTCAGCGGCGGCAACATCGATGCGGACACCATGAAGATGATTCTGGATCATTAAACCATGCGGTTGATGTCTCAGAGCTTGTTTTCTGGATAAAAAGAAAAGGCTATTTGTGGAAATCTATACCAGCTCTTTTTCTTTGAAAATACGGCGGCGCTCCTCATCACGAATCTCTCTTCTGAGCAATTTGCCCACTTTGGATTTGGGCAGCATATCACGAAACTCGATGTAACCGGGAACTTTGTAAGGGGCCAATTTCTCGCGGCACCAGTTGAGAAGTTCCGCCCCTCCTACCCCTCTGGCATCCTCCTTTAAGACAACGATAGCTTTAATTCTTTCGCCAACTTTCTCATCGGGGATTCCCACCACACAGGCCCCGATAACGGTCGGGTGGTCCTGCAGCACGGCCTCGACCTCGGAAGCGGATATCCGGTAGGCTTTATGTTTGATGATGTCAGCCGAACGCTCCACATAAACGATTTCGCCATCAGCATCCTGCCTGACATAGTCACTCATGCGGTAATAAATCTTTCCATTGATATCCACATATGAGCGCTCGGTTTCTTCCGGCTTGTTCCAGTATTCCTTGATCGTGTATGGCGAACTCACCAATAGCTCTCCAATGCCACCGACCGAAACAGGCTCAAGTGTTTCCGGATCCACTACAATACATTCTCTACTTTTCAAGGGAAGACCCAGCGTTGTCGGCTTGGGATCTCCATCGATCCGGCTATAGGTTACATGCCCGGCTTCGGTTGAACCATAAACCTGGTAAACGGGGATGCCAAATCGCTCTTTCCAGCGGTTAAAGACCTCGAGCGGCAAAACATCACCGCCACAGTAACAATAGCGTAAAGAGCTCAAATCATACTGATCGATGCGGTCGTTTTCCAAAACCATACGGTATAAAGCCGGAACCCCGAGAAACCAACGCACCTGATACCGCTGGATTGTCTCCAGTATGGCATCCATCTGGGGTGAGGGCATGATAGCGGTGGTGTTGCCCTTGTTCAATCCGACAGCCATGAACAGACCCAGAGCCATAATGTGAAACAGGGGATTTACCGCTATATAGACATCTTCGCCTTCTTTGAGATGATCTCTGGCAACATCGTCGGTGACATCATTGACATAAGAGATCATCCCGATGTGATTCCCGGGCACACCCTTGGGAAAACCGGTGGTCCCGCCGGTGTAGAGAATGTAGGACAGATCGTTCCAGGCATCGATGTCGGGTTTGATTTTTAAAGGCGGATGCTTCAAAAGTTTCTTGAACAAAAATATTCCCTCTCCCCGGTCCACCTTCCCGTGAGGAATTTTATCAAATAGCATCCCTATAAATCTTTTCCAAAATGGCAAAAGATCCACCAGGTTGGTCACGATGATGCGCTTGAGGCAGGAATCGGAAAATACTTCTTTGGCATAACAAAAATTCGTATCCAGGCAGATAAGGGTTTCCGCTCCAGAATCCCGGACCATGTAATCAAGTTCATGGGAGGTGTAAATTGGTGAAACCGGCACAATAACCGCCCCGATTTTCTGGATGCCTAAAAAGGCGATGACCCACTGGATACAGTTGGATATGTAGATCATGACCTTGTCGCCTTTTTTGACTCCCATGTCGTTCAGGGCACCGGCAAACCGCTCGCTGAGGATGCGCAATTTTGCATAGGAAAACTTCTGCCCCAGATAGAGAACGGCGGTGTTGTTCGGATAACGCTCACTCATTAAATCAAATCGCGTAAACGTCAGTTCATTTTCCATCATTGCAGCGTTCTGGTTCATAACCACTTTCTTAACCAAGTCTGCCAGCCCAAAGCAAAAAACCAATTGTTCTGGATCAATTTAAATTCCAAAATAGGCCGATCTTACATCCGGATTGTCCATCAAGGCTTTGCGGGTGCCTTCCAGCACCGCAGCGCCATTTTCGAGGATAAAGGCATAGTCCACAATCGGTAACACCGGCCTTGCATATTGCTCGGTTACGACGATGGAAATCCCCTTTTCATCACGAATCTCTCTGGTAGTCCGGACCAATACCGCTTGAATCAGAGGGCTCAGGCCCAGCAAAGGCTCATCCAGCAGCAATAGCTTTGGCTGGGCCATAAGCGCGCGGCCTACAGCCAGCATCTGTTGTTCACCGCCGCTTAAAAATCCTCCGATCCTTTTTTTAAGGTTTTCGAGTGCCGGAAAAATCTTAAAAACATAATCCATGGTGTCTTTGGCCTGAGCGGAGGAAGCCAGGTAACCACCAATATTCAGGTTTTCGAGAACCGTGCATTCCTTGAAAATCCGCCTCCTTTCCGGGCACAGGACAATGCCCTTCCTGGCTCTTTGATTGGGCTTCAAGCCCATAATCTCTTCACCCAAATACCGAATATTTCCAAGCACGCTGATGCGTTCACCGCCGGCCATCTGCTCTTTTTTACGAATATCCTCGATAATGCCCGAAAGTGTATACATCAATGTCGACTTTCCGGCACTATTGGCTCCAAAAACGCCAACAATTTGATCTTCATCGCAACGAAGACCCACATTATTGAGCGCCAGCATATTTTCGTAAAAAACCATCAGATCGCAGGCTTCAAGCATGCTCCATTACCTCCTCGACTTCCTCGGATCCGAAATAGGCTTCTTTTACTTTATCATCGGCCATGACCTCAGCAGGCGTTCCTTCGATGAGTTTTTCACCAAAATTTAAAACCATAACGCGATTGGCCACCCGAAACAGCTCGCGCAATCGATGCTCGATCATAATTAAGGTTATGCCTTCCATTTGCAGGCGTTCGACCAGCGGCACCATACTGGCAATCTCGCTCATGCTCAGACCTGAAAAGACTTCATCGCAGATAATGATCTTCGGATTCAGTGCCAGGCAACGGGCCAGCTCAAGGCGCTTTAAATATCCGGTCGGCAGATTGGATGCCATTTTGTAAGGCACAAATGATTCCCTTTCAAAGCCCAATTCTTCGAGTATATCGATACTAACGGTGTTGCGATCGCCAAGTTTGCCGCCCCCGCGCCATCCTCCGGTGCGCTTTGCCCGCGGAGAAAACAGGGGTATCACCAGATTTTTATAAGCAGGAAGGCTGTAATAAGGACGCATGATCTGAAAGGTTCGGGTGATGCCCATATCGGCGATTTTGTGCGGCGGTTTGCCGCTGATGATTTTTCCATGATACAAGACGTCACCGGAAGTCAGCTCAATAAATCCGGTAATACAGTTTACCAGGGTCGTTTTACCGGATCCATTCGGCCCGATGATTCCTAAAATTTCACCTTCATGCAGATCGAAGCTGACTTCATCGAGGGCGAAAATCCCCCCAAAGGTTTTTGTAACCTTATGAATTTGGAGAATAGGCGGTGCATTCATACGTTAATCCATTTTTCAAACTGATGATACTTTCGTTGACTGTATACCATGATCCCTTCACTGCGAAAAACAATGAAGGCAAGCAAAATCAGAGCATAAAACACAATGCGAAGCGTTCCAAAAGCCCTCAGCAACTCCGAAATAGGCACCAGAATAAAAGCGCCCAACACCGGCCCGACCAGTGTGCCGCTGCCGCCAATAACCGTTGCCGCTATCGGAAGAATTGAAAAATCCAGAGCGAACATCGACAATCCTGCCCACATATACAGGTGCACAAGATAGGCACCACTTAAACATCCCATTGTTGAAGCGATAAATACTGCAATTGTTTTGTAATAGGTAACGCTCATGCCTGATGCCCGCACAGACTGATCATTGTCTTTTACGGCCCGCAAAACCAGACCTACATCCTGGTTGACCAGTCTGCGCGTTCCAAAAAGAAATAAGAGCACCATGGCCACAATAAAATATTGTTCCGCCCAGCGGTTTATAAAGCTTTCTATACCCATAATACCATCGGTCCCGCCGAGAACATCCAGCGCTTCAATAACGCGCGCTAAAAGCAGCGGATACATCAGCGTCACGATGGCAAAATAAACTCCGCGCAGAGGCAGACAGGGAAGCAGCAGCAGGGTGCAGATGCATGCTCCCAGTATGGTGGCAAGAGGGATCGTCAGCAGGGGCGGCAGTCCGAAAGAGGTGTTGAGAATAGCAGCAATGTAACCTCCGGTTCCAATAAAAAAAGCCCCTCCCAGGGAAACCAGGCCCACGAAGTGTGCCAGGAAATCGAAGCTCAGGGCCAGCAAAGCGTAGATACACACAATGGATATCACCCGTTGCCAGTACATCGAAGGCATTATCGCCGGAAGCACCAGCATCCCAAAAATGAGCACAAATCTGGGTAGAAACAAATAAGACAATTCTCGCCAGGACATCAGCGCATAAAGACCATCGGTGCGGATTTTAATGCCCCGGTCCAATCTTTCCTTGCGACGCTGTTTGGCAGGTTCGCTCATACCCTTTCTTCCAATTCCTTCTGGCGTCCAAACAATCCAGATGGCTTTAATATCAACGTCAGTATGATAGCCAGCAGGGCAACCACCATCTGATAATGAGCGCCGAGATACACGACCGTGAGAATTTGGGCAAACCCGATCAGAAAAGCTGCCAGCACAGCCCCCATCCAGCTCCCCAAGCCACCCACGATGCAGACGGCGATGGCCAGAATCAGAACATTGTAGCCGGCCTCCACCACAATGTTGCCCAGCGGAAGCAACAAAATGGCAGCCAGGGCCGCCAGCATGGAGCCAAAACCCATGGCGGCCACCGCCATCCAATCCGAATCGATTCCCAGCATCATGGCTGCGCGCTCATCCTGGGCCATCCCGCGCAGGGCCAACCCGGTGCGCGTATAATGGGTGAACAACCACAATAGCGCGACAACCGCCGCGCCGATGACCACGACCAGCAGCCGCTGGTAATCAACCGATACGCCGGCAATCTCCGTGCTGCCCTGGATAAAAGCCGGCAAGGTATAGGTCATCCCCTTGAATCCGGCCCATCTGAGTCCTTCCAGAATTGCCAACCCCATGGCATAGGAGGCCATGATTTCTGAAATTTCCATACCCCGGATGCGAATCAGCACAAACCGATAGATCAGTGCACCGATAATGCCACTGATGACCATGGCCAGCAGGATGCTGATCAGATAATTAAATCCCAGGGAATTTATAAGCGTCCAGGTGATAAATCCGCTGAGTACGTAAAGCGCGCCGTGGGCGAAATTCGGAAGGCGGCTGACACCGTATACCATGGCAAATCCCAGGGCCAAGAGCGCCAGCGCCACGCTGTTAATGGTTCCATAGATCAGAATCTGCATCGCTATTTCAATTTAAATGTTTAGGGATGGTGGATTGAAGGAGAATAAACAGCAACCCCTTCAATCCTTATCCCGGCAAATGCTTTTATTTGTTCATCCAGGGTGGCAGCTGGATGGTACCCTTGGCGATGCTTTTGGGATAGACCACGACCCGTTTTCCGTCCTGCCACTGTAAAATACTGCCAACAGCACCCTGCTCGGGATCCAGCGCCGGGATGACCTGGTGGCTTTTGGGATTGAACCGCAGCCTACCGTAGACTCCCATGAGGTCGGTTTTTTCCAGTTCTGCCACAACCTTGTCGGAATCGAGGTCGCCGGCGCGCTCGATCGCATCGCGCAACACATAAACCGCCATGTAACTGCTGGATGTACCGAGGCCTTCGGGCTCCACGCCCCACCGTTGGGTATAGGCGTCATAGAACTTCATGGTCCAGGGCGTGGCTTCAGAGGGGGCGTTTCCGGCATTGACCACATTGCAAAGCGTATATTCCCCTTTGCCCTCTGTGGCTTTCCAGAAACCGGGTTGTTCGGCCGCCGCCAGGGTGGAACCGAACGGGAGGGCCGGCAGTTTCATTTCATACCACTGTTTCAGCAGGATGGCGCTTTCCGGCATATCCATCCAAATGTTGATAATTTCAGATTTACTATCCTTGGCCTTGAGCAGCCCCATGGAAAAATCGGTGGCTCCGGTTGGATAAATTTCCACCCCGGTCACGTTCCAGCCTTTCTTGGTGGCCACAGAATTCATTACCTGAGCGGCACCACGCGCATGGGAGACATCCTGGGCAATGATAAACAGGTTGTTGAATCCATATTTTTCTTTCAACTCATTAAAGTTCGCAAACATCTCTCCCACGAGATTACCGGCCTCACCGTGAATACGAAAACAGTATTTATATTTGTCATACTCCTCGGCGACCATGGCATGGTATTTAGGGGTCAACACACCGGTGGTCAGGATAGAGACCTTTTTGTATTTGGATAAAAGCGGCATAGCTGCCAGGGCCGCTTCGGAACGGACCGGCCCGCCCATGATGAAATCGGCCTTTTTATCCAAAATTAATTTTTCCACCGCCAAAAGGGCATCACTCACAGGCACGCCGGGCTCCAGGTCGCGAGTATCGATCACTTCGACTTTGAACGGACGCTTTGTGCCGCCCACATCGACCCCGCCGGCTGCATTAATCTCTTCAACGGCTAAAGTAACGCCTCTTTCCGCATCCCACCCGTAAAGATAGGCTGTTGACAGCGGACAACCGATAGTTATCGGGTCTGCGGCCAACACTGGGTTTCCGGTCGACATCAGCAAGACCGCTGCCATAATCAACATCAGCATTTTCAAATTCATTGCTTTCATGATTAACCCTCCTTTTTATAAAGAAAATGGGTTTGGGGTTTTGGAGATCACAGCGCGAAGTGACTGCCGCTGCCGTAATCACCATTTTTTTGGGTCCGGATCGAAAGTTAAACACATATTAAAAAAGCCGAATTTGTCTTCTGAGCACAGCTTAACCCATTATTCGCGATTCATAATCAAGCTTCGCTTCTTCCTCGTCAGCCTTTTAAAATGGTCAGGGCAGGAACGGTAGATATGAGGTTGCCTGGTAATGTAAATACCCCTACGATACTTCGGGGCAGGCATCCAAGCTGATATTAATCGGGCGAAACGATTGGTATCGATCGCCCGTTATTTTCCGGGAAAATGTCAAGTCCGGTTGCAGACGCTGCGAGTATATAGAAGGCCAATTTGATTGTCAAGCCGTCAAATTTATGAACAGCGTTCAAAACCTGTGGTAAAATTGTTGCCTGGATTTTGATAATAAATTTTGATATGGAATAACCATGAAATTCAAAAAAATTGAATTCAACAATACAGCAGCGTTAACGCTCTCGGCCCGGCTTGATTTTCCGGATGAAGAAAAGCCGCTGGCCTATGCGCTTTTTGCCCATTGCTTTACCTGTTCGAAAAACCTCAAAGCCGTCAGTCATATCTGCCGTGCTCTGGTTCAAGAGAAAATAGCGGTTTTGCGTTTCGATTTTACCGGGCTTGGCGAAAGTGAAGGCGATTTTGCCGATACCAATTTTTCCTCCAATGTCGATGACCTGATCGCTGCATCTGAGTACATGATAGAAAATCTCAAAGCACCTCGAATATTAATCGGTCATTCCCTCGGCGGTGCAGCAGTGCTGCAGGCAGCCTCCAGGATTCCATCGGCCGCAGCGGTGGCGGCCATCGCAGCTCCAGCCGATCCCGGCCACGTGAAAAATGCACTGGGACGTTCCAAGGAAATCATCGAAAAACATGGCGAAGCAGCCGTTACCCTGGCCGGCAGGACATTTAAGATCAAGAGGCAGTTTCTGGACGATTTAAAATATGTCAACATGCAGCAAACCCTGCGCAGGTTAAATAAAGCGCTGCTGATCTTGCATTCACCTGTCGATGAGATTGTGAGTATTGAAAATGCAGCTCGGATTTTTCAGGCAGCACGTCATCCCAAAAGCTTTATCTGCCTGGATAAAGCCGATCACTTGCTGACAAATCGAGATGATTCCAGATATGCAGGCGCGGTTATTGCGGCATGGGCAATGAAATACATAGGAAGGGATTGAAAATTTGCGCCGTGTTAAACCAGATTCGATTGCTTTGGTCGGCATACCCTTCGATGAAAATTCTACCTATCTGCGCGGTGCACAACTGGCTCCGATCCGAATCCGCGAAGTATTGCACGCCGGAGCTGGCAATTTATGTGCCGAAAACGGGATCGATCTCAGCAAACGTAAGGATTTCTGCGACCTTGGCAACATCGAAATCGCTGACAAATCTCTGTGGATTGATGAAATTGAAAAAAATTTTGCCCACCTTATAGCGCATAATGTCCGGGTGCTGACTTTAGGCGGTGACCACGCCATCACCTACCCCATATTGAAATCGTATGCCAAAAAATACGCGAACTTAAATATTCTCCAGCTGGATGCTCATCCGGACCTATACCAGGAGTATGACGGCAATCGCTATTCACATGCCTGTCCTTTCGCAAGGATAATGGAAGAAAAATTGGCCTCCCGCCTGGTTCAAGTGGGTATTCGGACATTGAACCCACACCAGCGGCGACAGGCTGAACGCTTTGGGGTTGAGATCATCGAAATGCGTGATTGCCCACCCGCTATGGACTTGGCATTCGAGGGCCCGCTGTATGTATCGATTGATCTGGATGTTTTGGATCCGGCCTTCGCACCCGGTGTTTCGCACCATGAACCCGGCGGGATGACAACACGAGGGGTTATTGAGCTTATCCAGGGAATCAAAGCCCCGATTGTCGGTGCGGATATCGTCGAGTATAACCCTACCCGGGATCAATCAGGGGTTACAGCCATGGTGGCCGGCAAACTGATGAAGGAGATTGCCGGGCAGATGATCGCACAAAAGGAGACCATCCCATGATCGATATATCAAAGATCGACTATTCGGTGCTCGATCGACCTGAGATTCTCATGTTCCTGTTTCATCCAAGGCCCGAACCGAGGATGCCTGGTTATACTTCCATACAGCCGGATGCAGTTTTCACGCATGAAAGGGATTTATTAATTCCCGTAGAAAAAGATGTCGCTATAGGCGCCCGATTCCATATGGCCGAAAAATCGGGATGCAATATTTTATTTTTTCACGGGAACGGGGAAATTGTCGCCGATTATGATGATCTCGGCAAAATGTACACTCAAATAGGTATTAATTTTCTGGCAGCGGACTACCGCGGTTACGGACGATCGACCGGCAAACCCAGCGTCACCGGCATGATGCGGGACTGTCACATCATTTTTGAATTCGTACAGAATTGGCTGAAAAAACACAATTTCCCGGGCCCGCTGATTCTGATGGGCCGATCGCTCGGCAGTGCATCCGCACTTGAACTGGCAGCACACTACAAGAATCAGATTGATGGCCTGATCATCGAAAGCGGATTTGCCTATGCGGGCCCCCTTCTGAGACTGCTGGGAATCGATCCACAAAAGATTGGCTTCAGTGAAGAAACTGGTTTTCACAACATTGACAAAATTGCCGGCTTTGATAAACCTGTGCTGATTATCCATGCCGAATTCGATCACATCATTCCTTTTTCCGGGGGCCAGAACCTTTATGACGCTTGCCCCGCCAAGGAGAAAACTTTGCTTAAAATTCCCGGTGCCAATCATAACGATATTTTTATGCGCGGCATGACGGCGTATATGGCAGCAGTTGCAAAATTGGCGGATCGAATAAAAGTTTAGGTGTTGCCTGTCCTTCTCACAGCTTTCCAGCCGAAAACAATTGGCACTACCCCGCCCATTACCCCTCATTTCAAGACATATTTCGTATTTTTCCTTAAGTTTATGTTCGTTTGAGACGATAACAATTTTAGCCGTAGGCAAACTCATGAAGGCATGGGTAAGAATTGAGGCGGGTACCCAGTATTTATATTGAAATCAAAATCTTAAAAAGATCCGGGACGCAATGGGCATTGTACACACCAATAAATTAATACCGGGCATGGTCTTAAAGGATGAGGTGAGGGACGTTAACGGCAGATTGCTTTTAGCCAAAGGCAAAAGCATCCAACCGCCTCACATCAGAATATTTAAAATCTGGGGCATTACAGAAGTTAATATTTTCGGTGATTGCGGGCTCAAAGATGAACCTCAAACACTGCTAAATCCCGAACAAATTAAAAAAACCGGCGAAGAGATAAAATATATTTTCAGCCACAATGATCTAAACCATCCTGCGATCGCCGAAATTTTCCGATTGTCTGTCGACTACAGAAGCAGAAACAATATCGAACTGAAGAACAATAAGATCGGCTCTCATCGAAAAAAGCCTCAAAATAGAAACGTAAATGGAGATCTGTTAACCCGGCTGAATAAAAAGAAAATCAGCCTTCCGGAAATTCCATCTATTGTTGCGGAATTGAATGAAGTCATTGCCAATCCCCTTTCGCTGGCCGAAGATATTGCCAACGTAGTAAACAAAAGTCCAAGTCTAACCGCGACATTGCTAAAAATTGTAAATTCGGCCCTTTACGGCTGTCCTTCAAAAATAGAGAAGGTATCACAGGCCGTAACCTTAATCGGTACGAAAGAAATTTACGGCCTGGCCCTGGGGATCAGTGTAATCTCAATTTTCAAGCTGATTCCTAAAGAAATAATCAATATGTATGACTTCCTGCGCCACAGCATCGGGTGCGGCATAATCGCACGAATTTTGGCGGCCCATAAAAATTTGCCGCAGACCGAGCAATTGTTTGTCTCCGGACTCCTGCACGATCTGGGACGTGTGCTGCTTTATATTTATTTCCCGGAAGATTCGCTGAACATATTTAACAGCTGCCGGAAATCAGACAGATTGCTTTACCAGGAGGAAACCGAATATCTGGGCTGCGATCACACGCATATCGTCAAGCATCTGATGCAGCACTGGAAACTACCACTGGCTCTGGAAAGCAATGTTTCTTACCACCACCAGCCCTCCCAAGCGCAGAATCCGGTTCCAGCCACGATACTGCATCTGGCAGACATTATGGTCAATGGGTTGGGCATGGGCACTAGTGGTGAGCGTTTTGTTCCGCCCCTGGATCATAAAGCCTGGGAAGACCTGGACTTATCCATTAGCTGTTTTGAAATCGCTGTCAAACAGGCGGTTCATCAGTTTTATTCTCTTGAAGCCATCATGCAGGATTAGGCAAGAAATGAACGACAAGATAAATATGAATTCGCAAACCCTTTTGGCGCGCATCGAGCACTTGGAAGACCACCGCCGGTTTATTCAAAATATGCTGGAAATGGCACTGTCGCTCGGAGACTTTCAGGAGAATATCAACAAAGGCTATGGCCCGGAACATATTTTAGCGGAAACCGAAAAGAGAATCAGAAATCTCATTCCCCTTGATGCAACCGCCCTTTATGTGGTCGATCAAGATCACTCCGATTTCAAGTTGGCCTTGTGCAGTGAACCGAGCTTGAGGGGTTTTATTGAGAATGAAGTCAATCACATGATCGATGAAGGCCTTTTTGCCTGGGCCATCCGCGAGAAAAGAGGCGTATCCATTTCATCCAGAGATCACACCAGAAAATGCATTCTGCATGTTATCACGACCTATTCCCGCATCAGAGGCATGTTTGTCGGATTGTTGCCCTACCAAAATCACAGGATACCCGATACCTCGTTGACGCTCCTGTCGATCGTCTTGCTGAATGCCGCCAACGCCCTGGAGAGTCTCGAATTCTATTCACTGCTGCGCAATCAAAACAGTATCCTTGAAAAGAAGGTCGAAGAAAGAACCAAGGCCCTGGCACGCTCCGAAAGGCAGCTGCAGCAAGTATTGAAAATTCAGGCCATCGGCACTTTAGCCGGGGGTATCGCCCATGACTTCAATAACATTCTGTTCCCCATTGTCGGCTATACCGAGTTGACCATGGACGAAGTTCCCGAAGACAGCATGGCCAGGCAAAATTTGGAAGAAATTCTTAAAGCGGCCAACCGGGCCAGGGATTTGGTTCAGCAGATTCTGACCTTCAGCCGCCAGAGCGGCCAGGAGCGGGAACCCATTAAGATTCAGTATATCATTAATGAAGCCTTCAAGCTTTTGCGGGCATCAATTCCGGCGACCATCGAAATCGTGCACGATCTGGACGAGACCTGTGGCGCCATTATCGGAGATGCGACACAGATCCATCAGGTCGTCATGAATCTGTGCACAAACGCCTATCAATCCATGCAGGAAAGCGGCGGAAGACTTGAGATCAGGCTAAAAGAAGTTGATATCAGTTATGCCGATACAATTGAAAGAGTGGGGTTGAAACCGGGCAGACATGCGGAACTGACGGTCAGGGATGAAGGCCAGGGCATGGACCCTGCGGTGATGGACCGGATCTTTGAACCTTATTACACAACCAAGGCGCCTGGAAAAGGAACGGGTTTGGGGTTGTCGGTAATCCATGGCATTGTCAAAAATCACGGCGGTGATATCACTGTTACCAGCACACCCGGTAGCGGAAGCACCTTTAGTGTGTATTTGCCCATTATTGATGAAATCCAGATAGAGACGAAAACCGTCGCCTCCGGCAAGGTGGCAGAAGGCAGTGAGCATATACTGCTGGTTGACGACGAAGAACAAATTATCGCGATGGAGCGACAAATCTTGGAGCGCCTCGGTTATCAGGTCACCTCCAGCACAGACAGCAATAAAGCGCTGGAAGTATTCGCCCAGCACCCCGATGATTTTGATCTGGTAATAACGGATATGACCATGCCCCGGCTGACCGGCGATCGACTGGCTCAAAAGCTGATCGACATTAAACCCAGCATCCCGGTTATACTCTGCACCGGCTTTAATGAATCAATCACCGAAGAAAGGGCACTATCCATGGGGATTCAAAAATTCGTGATGAAGCCCGTTGTCAAGAACGACCTGGCCTCGACCATAAGGTCGGTTTTAGACAACCATTCCTGCTAGTGCCGAGTCCCGGCAATAGACTTCAGAAGGTAAAAGATGCAATACGGTTTCAAGATAGCCTGCACATCAGGGCGCCTTCAAATATTTTCTTGCCGCAGCGAGTACTTCCAAACGAATAGTTAGCTTTTCATTGAACAATTGATGTCCGGCATTTTCAAACCATCTCACAATCACCTGATCGTTTTTCTTCCTTAGAAAAGGGATATTATACTCGTAGTCAACAACCGCATCGGCCCTACCCTGAAGAATCAGGACGGATTGGGATATTTTAGGATATGGCTGTATGCGATCATTCCATCTATGCAGCGCTTCTACCCATTTTAGCGGAATTCTTTGGCACTGCAGGGGATCCTTTTCCAAAAAATCGATAAAGTCAGGATCGGATGAGTTGTGGATAAATAACCGGGGTACGCTTTCCACAAAAGTCTTCGCAAAAAAATGATGGGCCTTTGATACCGTCCAGTAGGCAGAGCGCACCAGCGGAGCGCCATAGATGATTTTTTCAAAAGGCCGGTCTGAATGGCTGTGCAGGTAGTCAAACACAATGGCACATCCCATGCTATGGCCGATAACATAATAGGGCCGCGGCAGGTGGGACCGACATGTTTTTATGAAATCATCAAAAACCGAAACATAGTCTGAAAAATCGGATATCGAGCAGGATTTTCCCCCGGAAAGCCCATGCCCGGGTAGATCATAAACGGCTGCTGCAAATCCCTGATCCAGGCAAAACTCGATGATATTTCTCTGGATCCCCGCGTGATCCAGATAGCCATGCAAAATAAAAACGGTCGCCTTGGGATTCGGAGGGATAAAAACCTGGGCAGTCACAACGTAGGCCCCGGAATTAAAAGTTCCCATAAAATGGTTTACATCTTTAAAAATAAGATTGTAATACTTCAAATATGCGCTGATGTGTGGCGCGGTTTCAGATAACCGCGAAAGGTTCAAGGGCTTGATCTCTTTTTTTAGCTGCTGAAGATGATAGGACATATTTTCGGTTGCCTGAGACGAAGCGTCCAAGGCCATGCAAGTGGATAAATGACAGAGCATAGCGCAAGCAAAAAAAATCCCGCCCCGACTGGCCATCCTGCGAATATACCTGTTACCTGGATCTTGCATGAACATGAATGAAAAAAAATATCTTATTTGAATCCGGGGAAATAATGCCACCCGCATATTTCATTTCTTTTGCGGAATTTAGATTGTCTCAGCTCAGCTTTTGCAATTCCAGTGATTTATCATTGAGCAGATTATTTATTTGCTAAACAGCAATATGTCAAGGCGCTGGGTAAAGGCTTCATAACCATCAAGCGCCACTGCAAACTGCATCCATTGACCCGAATTTGATTTTCAATTATGAAATGTGGTAGGCAATCTTCAAAATGCCATCCGATTTTTCATCAACATTCAGGGACTCAGCCCTGCGAGGTCAAGGTTAAAATGAAACTTCACGCACACAACTTTGTCGAAACCTATAATGGATTGGTCGGATTCGGAGCTGACCGGCAAACCGATGAAAACACCGTCATATATTATCTCCAAAAATTCAGTGACGACAGCCTTATGCAAACGCTCATTCAGCGTTTGAGCAATGAGGAACTCTCGGAAATTTTTGCCCTGATCAGCAGGATTCTAAAACAACATTTAAATGAATCCGAATATCACCACCTGTTTTTAAAAAATGAGCATTAGCGGTTAAAATCAATTAATTATGACATCAGCCATCTGATCTGAAGCTGCCAGACAGATTGCTGATCTCACCATCGGTGATCGAAAAATCAGAGGAGACACAAAATGCTGACCAAAAGTCAATTGAATAAATACGCTGATGTCCTTCTATGGGGGTTGCAAACAGCGCGAAACGCCCAATGTAAAAAAGGCGATATTGTGGCTATTCGTTTTAATTTAGCCGCTGTGGGGCTTGCAGAAATTTTACAGGCCAAATTTCTGGAAATGGGCATTCATCCGGTCATACGCATGATGCCTACACCCGCGATGGAACGCAATTTTTATGCAATTTCGACAAAAAAACAGCTTGCATTCATACCGCCCGGTGATGAGGAACTGGCCAGGCAACTGAATGGATCCGTACATATATATGCCCCTGAATCTCTGACCCACCTG
>Ga0209536_100006197_pt1 | contig 18357 bp, 17 predicted proteins | sample DeeMarSeWOR28_12_FD_187461 | JGI IMG/M metagenome (GOLD analysis project Ga0209536, IMG submission 187461) | Marine sediment microbial communities from White Oak River estuary, North Carolina - WOR-2-8_12 (SPAdes) (version 2) | ecosystem: Environmental > Aquatic > Marine > Intertidal zone >... | reverse complement strand
GAGCTGCCGGGACTGCGGCCTCGTTCGGAGGCCTTTCTGCGGCTTCCCGCCGGTGTGTTTCTCCAGCCGACGTACACCTGGAGTCGCATCCGCGAAGACGGGGAAGTGTTCATCGGATTGCATCCGATGCTGTTCGGACTCATCGGTGCGCCGTACGATCTCCAGCTGCTCGGTCAGGGGCGGGACGTGCGCAAGGGCGCGCCGCTGGCCCGTGTCGGGCGCGGTGCCCGCTACCTGACGGTGCGGTCCCCGATCGACGGTGTCATCACGGAAGTCAACCACCGCGTGGCCGGTGAGACCGACTGGTCGGGACTCGCCGAGGCCGATGGCGCGTGGCTGTATCGGCTGCGCCCGGAGCGGGTGGGTGACGAGGTGCCGACGTGGCTCATCGGCGACCGGGCGGTCGAGTGGACGAAGGCGCAGTATGCCCGTCTGCGCAACCGCCTCGCCGGCGTGGCGCTGGCGCACTCGCTGGGCGTGGTCATGCCGGACGGCGGTGAAATCCCCGCGGGGATCTTGGGCGAGCTCGATGAGCAGGCCTGGCGCACGGTGCAGATCGAGTTTCTGGAGTCGTAGCGTGTTGTCGGCCGACGGATCGAGCCAGGGGCAGGCGGGAAACGAACAGGGAGCCAAGCGATGAACAGGAGAGAGGTCCTCAGGACGCTCTGCGCCGCCGGTGGGGCCGCGCTCGCCGCGGGATCCGCGGAGGCAGAACAGACGGGGGTCGTGGTCGGGGAGCGGGACGTCCTCGGCGTGCTCGTGGATACGACCAAGTGCATCGGGTGTCGCATGTGCGAGTACGCCTGCGCCGATGCCAACGGTCTGCCCACGCCGGACGCCGACGTGGAGCTCGGCCCGGACCGCGACACGTCGACGACCGAATGGTCGGTCATCAAGAAGTTCGAGACCAGCGCCGGGCCGGTCACGGTGAAGCGGCAATGCATGCACTGTCTGCAGCCGGCCTGCACCTCGGCGTGCCTCACGAAGGCCATGTACAAGACGCCCGAGGGGCCCGTCACGTGGCGTGCCTCCAAGTGCATGGGCTGCCGCTACTGCATGGTCTCCTGCCCGTTCGACGTCCCGCGCTTCGAGTACCACAGCGCGGTCCCGAAGATCCAGAAGTGCGTGATGTGCTTCAGCCGGATCGAGCAGGGCGAGCGCCCGGCGTGCGTGTCCAACTGTCCGGCCGAGGCGCTGACGTTCGGTCGTCGGACCGAGCTGCTCGACGAGGCGCGCTCCCGTATCTACACGGCGCCGGACCGGTACGTGCACCACATCTACGGCGAGAACGAGGCAGGCGGGACGAGTTGGCTGTACCTGAGTGCGGTACCGTTCGAGGAGATCGGATTCCGCACCGACCTCGGCACGACGGGCTACCCGATGTACACGCGCGAGTTCCTGTACGCGGTGCCGCTGGTGCTCACGATCGTGCCGCCGTTCCTGCTGGCGCTCAACCGAGCGACCCGCCGGCATGAGGAAGCTCCGGAGACGGGAGGTGAGGGATGACGGGCGGTGTCGTTTCGATCGGGCGGCCGAATCTCACGGGCGAGTTCGGTCGATTCCTGCGGTTCCTGCTGCAGGAGCTGCGTCCCAAGGGACCGGTGCTGACGCCGTTCAACGTCATCACCGCCCTCATCATGCTGGTGAGCGCCGTCCTGCTCACGATCCGGTTCGCGTTCGGGATCGGGTCGATCACGAACCTGTCGCAGGAGTATCCCTGGGGGATCTGGATCGGGTTTGACGTGATCACGGGCGTGGCCCTGGCCGGCGGCGCCTACGTGATGACCTTCATGGTCTACATCCTGCGGATGGAAAAGTACCATCCCATCGTCCGCGTGACCGTGCTCAACGGCTTCCTGGCATATGTGTTCTACGCGGGCGCCCTGCTGCTCGATCTCGGGCGGCCCTGGAACGTGATCAACCCGGTCATCGGCAACTCGTTCGGCGTGAGCTCCGTGCTCTTCCTCGTGGCCTGGCACTTCATGCTCTACATGCTGGCGCAGTTCGTGGAGTTCTCGCCGGCCGTGGCGGAGTGGCTAGGATGGCGCCGCGTGCGCAAGGTGCTCATGGGGATGACGCTGGGAGCCGTGATCTTCGGCATTTCGCTCTCCATTCTGCACCAGTCCGGCCTCGGGGCCCTGTACCTCATGGCCCGCACCAAGGTGCACCCGCTGTGGTACTCCGAGTTCATCCCGTTCCTCTTCGTGGTGTCGAGCGTCTTTGCCGGTCTCTCGATGGTCATCTTCGAAGGGTCGATCACCCACAAGGTGTTCCATCATCGGGTCGGCAAGGTCCTGCACCGTACCCACGACGATATCGTGATGGGGCTCGCGAAGATCTGTGCCGGAGCGATGCTGGTGTACGGGTTCATGCAGCTGCTGGTCCTCGTGCACGGTCAGCGCTGGCCCTACCTGTCGACGGGCTGGGGCGCGTGGTACCTGCTCGAGATGCTGGGCTTTGTCGCCGTGCCGGCCGTCCTCTACTTCATCGGGTTCCGCCGGCGCGACATGAAGGTCGTGCGCGTGGCCTCCGTGATGGCCCTGCTGGGCATCGTGCTCAATCGCCTCAACATCTCGGTCATCGCGTTCAAGTGGTATGCCGCCGTGCGTTACGTCCCGAGCTGGATGGAAATCGTGGTGACCCTTGGTGTCTTGAGCGCCGAGATCTGGGTCTTCCGGTGGATAGTGAACCGTATGCCCGTGCTGGACTTCGATCACGGGCATCAGGAGCGACCGGAGCAGGATTGGGTGCCGGTCCGGTCCGTTGCCAGAGGAGCGTGAGTCATGGGCGGTGCAGTGGACATCTATGCGACGAAGGGCGTCGAGTACCTGATCGTCCTGGGGTACCTGATGGTGTTGGTCGGACTCTGGGTGCTCCTCAGCCCGAAGAAGGTGGCGTGGGCGGTGGGCATGCGCTCGCGACCGGCCCCGGCGCGTGCCGGGCAGTGGTTCACCCTCAGGCAGGACTACTTCTACCATCAGGGGCACAGCTGGGCGGCGGCGGACGACGGCGACGTCGTCACGATCGGCGTCGACGACTTTGCCCAACGCCTGCTCGGGCGACCGGACGCGATCCACCTCCCCCAGACGGGCACGCGGGTGCAGCAGGGTGATCTGGCCTGGGAATTCGAGGTGGACGGCCGCAGGATCGGCATGCTGTCGCCGGTCGACGGCAAGGTCCTGTCCGTCAACCGGGCAGTGACGGAGCACCCGGAAGTGCTGGCGGAAAGTCCGTACGAGCGCGGGTGGCTGCTGAAGGTTCGCGTGCCCAGGCCGCGGGCGGCGTTCCGCAACCTGCTCACCGGCGAGCTGAGCCGCTCGTGGATGTCGCAGGCGGTCGAGCGCGTGCGCCGGATGCAGGCGGGCGATCTCGGGGTGGTCATGCCGGACGGCGGCGTCCCGGTTCCGGGCTTCGTGAAGCAGCTGGACCCGGAGCACTGGGACGTGCTGGCTCGTGAGTTCCTGTTGACCGACTGACTCCTTCGGATCCGCAGATCCGCGGGCGGAGGACACGAACGATGAGTGGAACGTCACGCCGAGAGGAGCAGCAGGACGCCCAGTGCATCTGGGTGGCGGCTGGCGTCCTGAGCTACAAGCTCTGCGATCGCAATTTCGAGTGCGAGACCTGCGAGCTGTACCACGCGCTCCGGGGAGCATCGGCGGCCCTGCCGGACTTCGCCTCGGCGGCGGAGGCCCACGAGGCCGCCGACGCCGATATCGCCGGTGCATATCTCCGTCGCCTGACGTCGGGATGCGCCCTGCAGTTCGACCGCGCCTACAGCCGAGGGCACTTCTGGATCGAGAAGGATCCCTCCGGTGACCTGCTCGTCGGCCTGGGCGCCCACATCGTGCGGGCGCTCTATCCCCTCGACGACATCGTAATGCCGCGGGGAGGCGTGCGCCTCAAGCGCGGTGAACCGTGCGGGTGGATCACCCGTGGGCGCGTATCGATCCCGCTGACGACGCCGGTCTCCGGTGAGGTCCGGGATGTCAACGGCATGGCGGCGGAGGCGCTGCGCCACAGCGGGGGCCGGGACGACGGGCGCTGGCTGTTCCGCCTGCACCCGTTGGAGGACCCCGATGCCGTTCCCGGCTGTTATCGAGGCGAGGAGGCGGTGGCCTGGTATCTGGGCACCATGCAGCTCCTGCGGCGACACCTGAACGAGGCTTTGACCCCGCCGGGGGCTGCGGCGGTGGGGCGGACAATGGCCGACGGCGGCACGGTCGACGTCGATCTCGAGGCCGTGCTCGGGCGCGAACGCTTCGAAAGGCTGGTAGACGAGCTGTTTCACATGCACATTTAGGGCTGGTGTCCGTGGCCCGCCCGCTCCGGGCCGGCACCCCGCCGGCGGGCGATTCGGCGCGCGGGAGCGGGTGGCGGTTCGGGGTGTGGGGAGAAGGGACTCACGATGACCGGCCCAGAGAAGCTCAGGTCCATCGCGTCGACGCTCAGCTTCCGGCTGTTCTTCATCCTCTCTGTATCGATTCTCCTGCTGTTCGCCGCGTACGTCGCCGTGAGCTGGCGGTTCCAGTCGCTCACGTTGCGGCAGGAGATCACCGCCGAAGCCTACCGGTCCAGCGACTTCATCCGGCAGAGTCTCTATACGAGCATGCTCGGCAACGAGCGCGAGCGCACCTATGCCATGATCCGGCTGATCGGCTCCGAACCCGGGGTCGAAGCGATTCGGATCTACAACAAGCAGGGCGAGATCAAGTTCTCCAACAGCGAGGAGGAGATCGGCACGGCCGTGGACCTGCAGGCCGAGGCGTGCTATGCCTGCCATGCCTCGGCGGAGCCGCTCGAGGCGCTGCCAAGCGCCGAGCGGGCCCGGATCTACCGCAAGGAAGGGGCGTACCGGGTCCTCGGCACCATCAATCCGATCCGGAACGAAGAGAGCTGCTGGAACGCGGCGTGCCACGCGCACTCGCCGGAGCAATCGATCCTCGGTGTCCTCGACGTCCAGATGTCGATGGAGCAGCTCGACCGGATCGTTGGCGAGCGCCAGTGGCAGGCGCTCGGGCTCGCGGTCGTGATCCTCTCTCTGTCGATGCTCCTCACGGCCGTGATCGTCTACCGGGCGGTGCACCTCCCGGCCCGCCAGCTCCGGCGCGGCACCGACGAGCTCGCCCGGGGGAACCTCGACGTCGCCATCGATCTCGAGCGATCGGACGAGTTGGGCGACCTGGCGAAGTCGTTCAACCGGATGGCGGCCAGCCTCCGCGAAGCCGACGCCGAGCTCCGCTCGTGGTCTCAGACGCTCGAGGATCGCGTCCGTCAGAAGACGGAAGAGTTGGAGCAGATGAATCAGCAGATGATCCGCGTCGAACGGACGGCGTCGCTCGGCCGGATGGCGGCGACGGTCGCACACGAGCTCAACAACCCGCTCTCGGGCATCCTGACCTATGCCAAGCTCATCACGAAGCGCGTGGAGCGCTCGCTGCCCGAGGGACCGGACCGGGAGAAGGTGCTGGACAATCTCGATCTCATCCGCTCCGAGTCGGTGCGCTGCGGCAACATCGTGCGCGACCTCCTCACGTTCGCCCGCGGCCGCTCCGCCGAATTCGCCCCCGCCCATCTCCATGAACTCGTCGAGCAGACCCTCAAGCTGATCTCGCACCACGGCAAGCTGAAGCAGATCCACACCGAGGTGGAACTCACCTTGGCGAACGACGAGATCATCTGCGATCGGGAGCAGATCGTGCAGGCGCTCCTCGCGCTCCTCATCAACGCCGTGGAGGCGATGCACGACGGCGGCCGCCTGGTGGTGCGGACCGCCGCGGCGGGAGAGCCGGCGGACCTGGTCCACCTGAGCGTGCGTGACGACGGTGTCGGCATCCCGCCCGAGGTGCGGGAGCACATGTTCGATCCCTTCTTCAGCACCAAGAACGAGGCGAAGGGCGTCGGCCTCGGCCTCGCCGTGGTGTACGGCATCGTCCGGCGCCACGAGGGGAACGTCTCGGTGGAGTCCCGGCCCGGTGAGGGGGCGACCTTCACGTTGGAGCTCCCGCGCGATCCCGCGAGCGTCGCCCGCGCGCGCAGCCACAAGAACCGCGAACACGGATCGGACGTATGAGTGCACGCAAGATTCTGATCGTGGACGACGAGCTGTCGGTCCGTCAGTCCCTGCGGGAGTGGTTTCTCGAGGACGGATGGGCGGTGACGACCGCCGAAAACGGGAACGCCGCGCTGCAGCTCATGGATGACGGCCCCTACGACATCGTCCTGCTCGATCTCAAGATGCCCGGGATGGACGGCATCACCGTCCAGAAGCGCATTCGTGAGCTGGACAAGGATGCCTGCGTCATCATCCTGACGGCCTTCGCCTCCGTCGAGACGGCGGTCGAGGCCCTGAAGCTCGGGGCGTTCGACTACGTAACGAAGCCCGTCGACCCCGACGATCTGTCGAATCTGGTGCGGAACGCCCTGCGGCAGCGGGAGCTGACGGAAGAGAACGTGCGGCTGAAGGAGAAGGTCTCCGAGCTGGCGCAGGCGTCGCCGATCGTCGGCGACAGTCCGAAGATGCAGCGCGTGTTCGAGATGATCCGCACGGTCGCCGAGACGGATTCCACCGTGGTCATCCGCGGCGAGAGCGGCACCGGGAAGGAGCTGATCGCCCGGTCGATCCACGCGCAGAGCAAGCGACGGTTCTTCCCCATCGTCGCGGTGAACGCCGGGTCGATTCCCGAGTCGCTGCTGGAGAGCGAGCTGTTCGGTCACGAGAAGGGGGCGTTCACCGGCGCCCAGTACCGCCGCAAGGGCAAGATCGAGCTGGCACACGGTGGAACCCTGCTGCTGGACGAGATCGGCGACGTCACCCCGAAGATGCAGATCGATCTGCTGCGGGTGCTCGAGACGAAGCGGTTCACGCGGCTCGGCGGCAACCAGGAGATCGTGTCCGACTTCCGCCTCGTCTGTGCCACGCACAAGAACCTGGAGCAACTCGTCGAGGCCGGGACGTTCCGCGAGGACCTCTACTATCGCATCAACGTCTTCAGCATCGAGGTGCCGCCGCTGCGGGAGCGCGCCGACGACATCATGCCGCTGGCGCGGTTCTTCGTGGCCAAGTACGCGCGCGCCATGGGGAAGCCCGAACGGGCCGTGTCGCCCGAGGCAGAGCGCCTTCTCGTGCAGTACCGCTGGCCGGGGAACGTCCGGGAGCTGGAGAACGCCATCGAGCGGGCCATGGTGATCGGAAGCGGCGAGACCATCCATTCGGATGACCTCCCCCTGCACGTCGAAAACGGGGGGGCGGTCGAGCCCGTGGCGCGCTCGCTCGCGGCGGTCGAGAAGGAGCACATCACGCGGGTGCTCGACGACCTCGACGGCAACGTGAGCCAGGCGGCCAAGGTCCTCGGCATCGACCGCGCCACCCTGTACAACAAGATCAAGCGATACGGGGTCAGGCGAGGCCAGTGACGCCGCCGGTCTACCTCGCGTTTCTGAACGGATACGCGCCACCGTGGCAGGATGTCGTTGCCGGCGGCGTTCGGGAGGCGCTCGCCCGTCCGGTGCGGGCCGTACCGGTGCAGGTCGACCTGGCGCCGGCGTACGCCCGCGAGCGCGAGCAATACCATGCCACACTGATCCTCGCCGCGCTGCTGCGTCAGGTGCCGGAGCCGGGGGCGCGCATCCTCGGCATCACCCCGTTCGATCTCTATATCCCGGTGCTCACGTTCGTGTTCGGGCAATCACAGCTCGACGGGACCGGCGCGGTGGTGAGCACCCACCGGCTGCGGCCGGAGTACTACGGCCTCCCGCCGGACGAGGGCCTCACGGTCGAGCGCACGATCAAGGAAGCCGTCCACGAGCTCGGTCATGCGTTTGGGCTCGTGCATTGCCCCGAATACGGCTGCGTCATGCACGCGTCGACGTACGTCGAAGAAGTGGATCTGAAGGGCGCGTCGTACTGCGGCGCCTGCCTGGAGGAACTGCACGTGCGCCGCGCCAGCGCCCACTAGGCCCGTCGCGCCGCCGCCGAACGCAGCGAGGGACCACGCGCGGCGCGGTCCCTCGTCGCGGACCGGACCACGGCCCCGCGAGATTCCCTACGACTCCGGCCCGTCCTTGGCCCGCTGGATCCGCTGTTGGCGGAGCCAGCGCTCGTACTCCCGGGGGTGGTGTTCCTTCATCTTGCGCAGGGTGATCTGCCCGTCGAGCCACACCCGGCTCATGGGAAACACGTCCGGCTTCAGGTGCACGTTATAGAGATGCCCCAGGATGACGGCGAGGAACGCGAGCACGGCCTCGTAGCCGTGGATCATCACGATGAGGTCGTACACCCACTTGGGGAAGAACCGGAGGGTGAACTCGAAGAACCACATCATGAGGCCGGTCACGATCATCACGGCCGAGCCCCACACGACGGCCAGATATTCGAACTTCTCGAACGGGTCGAACTTGTCGAACTGCGGGTGCGTATCCGACTTTCCGATGTGGTACTTCACGAAATCGACCAGGTCGATCACGTCGCGCCAGCGGGGGAGCATGCCGGCGAAGTCGCGCCGCCCCTCCGCCGAGAACGCGACGTAGGCGATGTGGTACAGCGACAGCACGATCAGGACCACGCCGGCAAAGTGGTGCAGGAACGTACGAAACGAGAAGACCCCCCCGAGCAGACGCGTGCTGATCTGCGGGAACAGCACCGGCAGTCCCGTGAGGATCAGCACGACGAAGCTCCCCACCAGGATCTCGTGCTGGACGCGCTGGACCAGGGAGAATCGGGTGACCGTGATGCGGTCGAGGTCGGCTTCGTACGGTTCCCACTCAGTCATGGGTTCCCCGGCTCCGTCGACGCGGGTCGACGACCCGGTAGCGGTACTGATCGAGGAGGAAGAGTGCCAGGGCATAGAAGACCGTCCCGCCGATGACGAGGATGTAGAACCACTGGACGTAGGTGCCGAGATTGCCTTCGCTCTCGGTCGGCGACGCCACGTGGATGCGGCCCTGCGCCACGCCCTCCCCGATGCCCGGGTGACAGGAGCCGCACGTTCGCGTCAGGTTGGCCGGGTTGATACTCGATTCGGGGTCGGTGGACGGGAGGATGTCGTGCGCGCCGTGACAGCTCTCGCAGTTCGCCACGGAGAGCTGGCCGCTCTCGAGCGCGATCCCGTGGAACGACTCGGAGAAGGTACGGCCCCGGGCGGCGCGGACCCCGTACTTCTGGTTGAAGTCCTCCCGGTCGTGGCAGTCGGTGCAGGTTTGCGAGACGTGCCGGGGATTCACGCCCGAGGTCGGACTCGCGATCGGCTGGACCCCATGCTCGCCATGGCAACTGACGCAGGTCGGGGCATCGACGTTGCCCGCGCGGAACATCTGCCCGTGAATCCCCCGATCGTACCGCGCCATGATGCCGGCGTGGCACCGACCGCAGGTCTCGACGACGCGCGTGCGGTTCATCGCCCCGGTCGAATCCGATACGGCCTTGATCTCGTGCGCGCCGGTTCCCTGTTCGCCGTGGCAATCGGTGCACACCGGCGCGACGCTGAGTCCCTTCTCGAGGAGGCCGCGACCGTGGACGGAGTGCAGGTACGTGCTCACGGTCTCGACGTTTTCCTGGCCGAACCGTGCCATGTACTCCCGATCTTCGTGGCAGTTGGCGCAGACCTCGAACTGGGTCAGCCGGTAGACGGTGGAGCGCGGATCCTTCACCCGCCGGATGTGGTGGTCGGTGTGGCAGTCGGCGCAGGTCGCGGGCGTCAGGCCCGTCTCGCCGTAGTCGTGCCCGTGCACGCTGGCGGCCAATTGCCGCTGCGAGGCCGGGTGGCACCCGCCACAGTTCACCGGCGGCACGCTCTCGTGCGGAAAGTCGCCGATCGTCGTGTGGCACATGAGGCAGGTGAAGCCGAACGAACCGTGCACCGTGGCGGCATACTCCTCGGGATCCACCCACAGGCGCGTGCCACGCACGGAGTCACCGGCCACGCCGATCATGAAGTCTCGGTTTTCGTGGCAGGCGATGCAGCTTTCCTGCCCTGCGGCCGCACCGGCACCCGCGAGGAGGGCCGCGGCCGCCAGCAGACCGCGGACGGCCAGACGGGCACGGACGAGCCCAAAATGCTGAGAATTACAGTCGGGGATTGCGGGGTCCCGAGCTTGCGCGGCGGTGCCGACCTGCCGCGTCGCCGCCGGGACTGCCATCCGTCCACCACCCCGCAAGAACCCTCGCGCCGAGAGTTCCGACATTTCGCCCCCTCCAGAGGGTCACCACGGAGCCCGAGATCTTCGGGCGAGAGGAAGATACCCAATACGACAACCCGGTTTTCGAAATCAGGATGAGAAATCCTTTAATCAGGGCTTGAACTCGCGTGTCCGTACTACATTTGCGGGGGTTTGCTCGGGGTGGAGTGGGTGTGGTCGACGGAGGACTCCGTACGAGGCTCATCAGCAGGGTAGGGTGGTGACTGTGGCTCGAACTCCTCGCATCGCCGTCGGGCTGGCTATCGCGGCCGCGCTGGTCGTGGGCGCGCTCCCCGCGCAGGCCCAGGACAACGACGCCTGCCTGATGTGCCACGGCAACGGGCAGATGTTTGCCGGATCCCGTGACAGCGCCCGGTTGCACGTCTCCGAGCGTGTGCTGCAGCGCTCGGTGCACGGCGCGGCCGGGGTGCAGTGTGCGATGTGCCATCTCGGGATCGAAGGTTATCCCCATCCGGAAACGCGTGCGCCCGTCGATTGCGCGCTCTGCCACAGCGAACAGGGAGCCCAGCATCGGGAGTCGCTGCACGGGCAGGCCGCCGCGCGCGGCGACCCGTTGGCTCCGGGTTGCAGCGACTGCCACGGCACGCACAACGTCCGGTCTCACCTCGATGCGACGTCTCCGACCCGCGTGATGAACATCCCGTTCCTGTGCGGGGAGTGCCACCACGAGGGCACCCAGGTGTCCCGCACGCGGAACATCCCGGAGGATCGGATCCTCGAGAACTACTCCGAGTCGATCCACGGCGCCGGGCTCCTGCAGCGCGGTCTCAGCGTCACGGCGGTGTGCACCAGCTGCCACACCTCCCACCAGATTCTGCCGCACACGGACCCCCGCTCGAGCATCAATCGGAACAACGTGGCGGCGACGTGCACCCAGTGTCACGCACAGATCGAGCAAGTGCACGTCCAGGTCATCGAGGGACGGCTGTGGGAGGAGGAGCCTCACAAGGTCCCCGCCTGCGTGGACTGCCACTCGCCGCACAAGATCCGCCGGGTGTTCTACGACGCCGGAGTCGCCAACGCGAACTGCATGAGCTGCCACGGGGACCCGGGCCTCCGCGGCGTCGCACGGGGCGACACGGTGTCGCTGTACGTCGACTCCCTCTCGTACGCGCACGGGAAGCACAACGAGACAGCCTGCGCCCAGTGCCACACCGAAGTCACGCCGGCGATCACCCGACCGTGCGCCACGATCAGCGACCCGGTCGATTGCGCCATCTGCCACGCGGCGCCGGTCGCGCAGTACAACGGCGGTATTCACGGCCGACTCGCGGCGCAGGGTGACGAGGACGCCCCGCGGTGTCTCGACTGCCACGACCGGCACTACACGAAAGCCAAGACGGATCCCGAATCGCCGACGTTCGCCCGCAACGTCCCCGCGCTGTGCTCGAAATGCCACCGGACCGGCGCGCAGGCGGCAGTGCGGATCGTCTCGGACGTGCCGGCGCCCGTCGAGAGCTACGAGATGAGCATCCACGGCAAGGGGCTCTTCCAGAGCGGACTGCTCGTGACCGCCACCTGCAGCAGCTGCCACACCGCGCACGGCGAGCTCCCGGCGGCCGATCCGAACTCGACGGTCAATCGCGCGAACCTCGCGAGCACCTGCGCGAACTGCCATCACGGGATCGCCGAGCAGTTCCAGCAGAGCATCCACGCCCCGGGGCAGAGCGATGTCGCCGCCGACAGCCTCCCGGTGTGCGAGGACTGCCACACCTCGCACAACATCAGCCGCACGGATCTGGCCGACTTCCGCCTGCTGATGATGAACCAGTGCGGCCGGTGCCACGAGTCCGAAGCCGAGACCTTCTTCGACACGTTCCACGGGAAAGTGTCGCGGCTCGGCGATGCCGGTGCCGCGAAGTGCTACGACTGCCACGGCACGCACGGGATCCTGCCGGTCTCGGACCCGGCATCCGCGCTCAGCCGGCGCAACGTGGTCGAGACGTGCTCGCAGTGCCACGACAACGTGAGCATGCGCTTCACGGGGTACCTCACGCACGCGACGCACCACGACGCGGAGAAGTACCCCTGGCTGTTCTGGACCTTCTGGGGGATGACGGCACTGCTGATCGGCACGCTGAGCTTCGCGACGGTACACACCCTCGCCTGGCTCTGGCGGCTACTCTGGACGCCGTGGCTCGGACCGCACCCGAAACCGAAGCCCGGCGAGCGGGTCTACCGGCGGTTCACCGTCTGGGAACGGTCGATGCACGGCGTGATGCTCCTGAGTTTCTTCACCCTGGCGCTCACCGGGATGGTGCTGAAGTTCTCCTATATGGGGTGGGCCCAGTTCTTCGCCGGCCTGGTCGGCGGGTTCGCGACCACGGGCGTGCTGCACCGCATGGGCGCCGTCGCGCTCCTCGCGATCTTCGCCGGTCACCTCTGGGACGTGCGGAAGCGCAAGCAGCGCTCGGGGCTGTCGTGGCTGAAGTTCATCCAGACCGACCGTTCGTTGCTGTTCACCAAGAAGGACCTGGCCGAGTTCCTCCAGTCGATCAAGTGGTTCCTCGGTAAGGGGCCGAGGCCCGAGTACGGTCGCTTCACGTATTGGGAGAAGTTCGACTACTTCGCCGTGTTCTGGGGGATGTTCGTCATCGGTTCCACCGGGCTGCTGCTCTGGTTCCCGGAGATCTTCACCCATATCCTGCCGGGATGGACGGTGAACGTGGCCACCATCCTCCACAGCGACGAGGCGCTGCTCGCGGTGGCGTTCATCTTCACCGTGCACTTCTTCAACACGCACTTCCGGCCGGACAAGTTCCCGATGGACCCGGTGATCTTCACCGGTCGCGTGCCGTTGGAGGAGTTCAAGCGGGACAAGCCCCGGGAGTACCAGGATCTGGTCGAGAGCGGGGCGCTCGACGACCATCTCGTGGAGCAATACCCCGCCAAGCTCGAGCGGGCGTTCAAGATCTTCGGCTTCACCGCGCTGACGATCGGACTCACGCTCATCGGCCTGATCATCTACTCGATGTTGTTCGGCTATCGCTGACCGCTCGGCGCTGCGACCTGGACCACCGCCGGCGCCACTCGGTCGACGGGGAGCGTGCCCGTCTGGACTCGCCTCGGTGGCAGCCATACCTTTGAGAAGCGGTTCGGTCCCACATTGGGGGAGGGGTAATGTTCCGGTCCGTCGTTCGCGCGGCGGTGGTCGCCATGGGACTGTTGGGGTCGGCGGCGCCGCTTCACGCCCAGGGATATCAGATTCGCTGGGACAACTGGTTTCAGTCCACCGCCTATCGGGGCGTCTCGCTCGACAGCATCCCCGCGGGTGACGCGGTGATCGGCGACGGCGGGGGGACCTATTCTCCGGACGGGCTGGCGGTCCGGTGCCTGAACGGTGCCGCGTACTGCACCTACTTCGGTCTCGGTCCGGAAACGCGCGCCGCCCCCGTCGTGAGCACGCTCGACGCCTCGGTCTGGGGCTTCGGGGTGCCGGGCCTGAAGTTGCACGTCAAGGGGCGCCTGGGCACCGACCTCACCGACACCGGCTTCTGGCCGGGGACGTCGCCGGCCGCGCAGCTGCTCGAAGGGTACGCCGAGTACAGCAACGCCCTCCTCACCGTGCAGGCGGGCCGCACGAACGTCTATTCCCGGCTCGGCTTCTGGGGCCTCGACGGCGGCCAGGTGACGGTGCGGCCGCTGAACGGCAAGCTGCGGGTGAGCGCCTACGGCGGATGGGCCCTCGCTGAGGCAGCCGTGCTGCCGATCACCAGCACCGATCTCAATCCGCTCGGCGAGTACCGGCCGGACCAGCGCGAGATGATCGTCGGCGGCTCGGCGGGCTGGTCGATCCCGGCGTTCGAGGGCACGGTCCTCTACCAGCGGCTCATCCTTCCGGATGACGGCGGCGATCTCACCACGAGCGACCGCGGCGCCCTCGAGGCCGCCGTGCGCCCGGGCGGCGGGTTCACGCTTGCCGGCGGTGCGGAGTACGACTTCGGCCAGGGACTCTTCGGCACGCACAATGTGCAGGCAACGTTCCAGGACCCCGGCAACTGGGTGCGGGTGGTCGCGGGCCAGCGGCGCTATCGACCGATCTTCCCGCTGTGGAGCATCTGGGGCGTCTTCAGCCCCAGCGCGCACGACACCTGGTTCGGGGCGGTCTCCGTTCACCCGATCCCGGGGCTCGAGGTCCGGGCGCGCGGCGAGAGCTACTCGTACGACACGGGCAATGGCGAGGGCAGTGGTGCCTCGCCGTTGCTGGAGGCCGAAGATTCCGGGTGGCGCTGGTCGGTCGGCGGAACGTACGCTGCCCTCAGGCTGCTGACCCTCGACGCCACCTACAGCGCGGACCACGGTCCCGGTGCGTCGTCCCAGGGGGTGAACGGGCGGATCACCGTCAGGCCGATGCAGCGGCTCACCGTCGCCGTGCACGGCGGGTACCTCGAGCGACCGCTGGAGTACCGTTATTGGGATGCGAAGGTCACGTCCTACGGCGCGCGCGTCGACTTTCAGCCGTTCGAGGGGATCACGGCCAACGCCGGCGTGATCCGGTACGACGAAACGCGCGAGCGCCCCGATGAGGGCGGCGCGGAGTGGGACCACGTGCGCTTCACGGCCGGGCTGACGTTCGTGTTCGGATCGGCCGGCCACCGATCGCGGGGCCTGCACCCGGCGATCCTCAGGGTTCCGGAAATGCGGAGGTCGCGATGAAGGCGTTGGGTGCGCTGGCGGCGGCGCTCGTGCTGGCGGCGGCGGCAAGCGCGGGGCCGGACGAAGCCGGCCCCGGGCGGATCGGGCCGAAGTTCGACCACGCGAAGCACGCGTTTCTCTCCGACTGCACCGCCTGCCACGAGGGCATTCGCTCCGGCGGCGCCGCCTATCCGGACCCGGCGTTCTGCGCGGCGTGCCACGACGGGTCCGCGCAGCCGCGGGTCGACTGGACCCCGCCCGAGCCGACCTCGCGCGCGAATCTGCAGTTCTCGCACGCCACCCATCCGCCGTTCGAGTGTGCGCAGTGCCACCAACCCGCAGGGGTCGTGCAGCCGGCCGCGGTGGCAACCTGCATGGCGTGCCACGGGATCGCGGAGCACCAGAACCCCGCGGTGTCGCAGTGCGACATGTGCCACGTGCAGCCGCCCGCGCCGGCCTCGCACATGCTGGATTGGCGCAGGCTGCACGCCAGCGAGGCGACGGCATCCCCGGAGCGCTGCGGGGCCTGCCACGTGCGCGCCGACTGTCTGGACTGTCACCGCTCGGGCGCAGCGTCGCCGACCGGCGGCTACCACGCCGTGGACTTCATCGACCGACATCCGGCCGCGGCGTACAGCCGCGAGACCGAGTGCAGCACCTGTCACAACCCGGGCCAGTTCTGCCAGAGCTGCCACCAGCAGGCGGGCCTGGTATCCGGTGGCCGCGACATCGGGGCGGGGTACCACGACGCCAACCGCAGCTTCATCGCCGGGCATGGCCAGGTCGCGCGGCAGAGCCTGGAAACGTGCGTCGCGTGTCATGCGCAGCAGGACTGTCTGCGGTGCCACACGCAGCTGAATCCCCACGGACCGGACTTCAACCCGGAGACGTGGAGGAAGCGCAACAGCACGGTGTGCCTCACTTGCCATGTCGGGGGGATTCCCGGGGGGAACTGACGGCCGGTCGCATCCGGGGTGGCGCCGGGTGGGACCGGAAGAGAGATTTGCGGGTAGTACAAGCAGGTGCCGACGGGCATCTGTGTGCCGGCGATGCCGGAAGCTGACCAACAAGGGGAGGGTTGATCGGATGCGTGTTGTGAGATTCGTCACACTGGCGGCTGCCCTGATGACGCTCGTTGCCGTCATCCCGGGCCGGTTGGCCGCCCAGGACAAGAAGCCCGCCGTGGTGCCGCACGACCTCGAGGGCAAGGCCAACTGCACGATGTGCCACAACGGCAAGATGCCGAACATCAAGGCGGTGCCGGCCGAGAGCCACAAGGACATCGCCAACGACGCGTGCATGCTCTGCCACTCGAAGGACTCGCCGATCCAGACGGCGACCCCGACGGCGATCACGCATACGCTCGAGGGCAAGGCCAACTGCCTCATGTGCCACACCGGCAAGATGCCCAACGTCAAGGCCGCGCCGCACGAGGGCATCGACGTCAAGAACTGCACGCTGTGCCACAAGGTGAAGTCGTAACCGCCGCGGCGACGGCAGTCCGACGGCCCCCGCGCTTGCGCGGGGGCCGTCGTCGTTCCCGGGGGTGGACGTCTCCGGTTCAGCCGATGAACTTGTCTCCATGCCCCGCGACCCACGTGACGAGCTCCTGAGCGTCCCCGGCGTCGGACCCAGCATCGCCCTGGACCTGCACGACCTCGGCGTGCACCGCGTCGCCGATCTGCGCGCGGTCGATCCGGAGCAGATGTACGAGGCGCTCTGCCGGCTCCGCGGGACACGGATCGATCCCTGCGTGCTGTACGTTTTCCGGTGTGCCGCGTATTTCGCCGACCGTCGGCGGCACGATCCCGCGCTGCTGCAGTGGTGGAACTGGAAGGGCCGCCGCTACCGGCCGCGGAGGACCCCGTGACCGCGCGGCGCGAGCTGGTGGACGACTTCCTGGCCCAGCGCCGCATCGCCGTGGCCGGCGTGTCGCGGACCGAGACGAACGCCCCCGCGAATCTGATCTTCCGCAAGCTGCGCGACGCCGGGCACGAGACGTTCGCCGTCAACCCCAACGGCGGCCAGGTGGAGGGGACGGCGGCCTACGGCGATCTGGCTGCGATCCCCGGCGGCGTCGACGCCGTGGTGGTCGCGACGCCGCCGGCCGCCACCGAGCGGGTGGTGCGGGACGCCGTCGACGCGGGCGTGAGGCGCGTCTGGATGCACCGCGCGTTCGGCGAGGGCAGCGTGTCGGAGCAGGCGGTGGCGTACTGCCGCGACCACGACGTCCGCGTGATTGCCGGCGGCTGCCCGATGATGTACTGCGAGCCGGTGGACTTCGGCCACAAGTGCATCCGGTTCGTGCTCGGCCTCACCGGCGGGCTGCCCAAGGGCGACTGACCGGATCTTTCCCCAACGATGAGAGGAAGCATGGTTGTCTTCGAGACCAGCATGGGTGCGTTCACGATCGAGCTGTACCCCGAGGAAGCACCGATCACGGTGGAGAACTTCCTGCAGTACGTGGATGACGGGTTCTTCGACGGAACGGTGTTTCACCGCGTGATCCCGAACTTCGTGATCCAGGGCGGCGGGTTCACCGAGGCGATGAAGCAGAAGCCCACCCGCGCGACGATCACGAACGAGGCGGACAACGGGCTGAAGAACCTCCGGGGAACGCTGTCGATGGCTCGCACGAGCGACGTGAACAGCGCGACCTCGCAGTTCTTCGTCAACCTGGCCGACAATGCGTTCCTCGATCACGGCGCCCGTGATTTCGGCTACGCCGTGTTTGCCAAGGTCGTCGAGGGTCTCGACGTCGTGGACGCGATCGCGGGCGTCAAGACCGGGAGCCGCGGGGGGCACCAGGACGTGCCGCTCGATCCAGTGGTGGTGCAGCGGGCGCGGCGGGCGTGAGCGGCGCGGACCTCGAGCCGCTGTCGACCTACCGGCGCTATCCGGAGGACGAAATGCGGCGGCGCGCCCGCACCTTCCTCGAGGAGATGAGCCGCCGTCGAACCGTGCGCGCTTTTGCCGCGGAGCCGGTGCCACGCGAGGTGATCGAGGATTGTGTCCGGGTTGCCGGGACGGCCCCGAGCGGGGCGAACCGGCAGCCGTGGCGCTTCGTGGTCGTGACCGATCCGGCGGTGAAACGCCGCCTCCGCGTGGCGGCGGAACGGGAGGAGCGGGAATTCTACGAGCACCGGGCGCCCAAAGAGTGGCTCGCCGCGCTCGCGCCGCTGGGAACCGACGCGAACAAGCCGTTTCTCGAAACCGCCCCCTGTCTGATCGCCGTGTTCGCGGAGCGCTTCGGCGCCGATGCCGCCGGGGGGCGCCGGGACAACTATTACGTGACGGAGTCGGTCGGGCTCGCGACCGGGCTACTCATCGCGGCACTGCACCATGCGGGGCTCGCCTGCCTCACCCACACTCCGAGCCCGATGGGGTTTCTGAACGACGTCCTGCAGCGTCCGGAGCGAGAGAGGCCGTTCCTGCTGCTCGTGGTGGGGTATCCGGCCGAAGATGCCACGGTTCCCCGGATCACCCGGAAGGCGCTCCCGGAGATCGCCACCTTTCTGCTCTGAG
>Ga0209536_100006196_pt1 | contig 18358 bp, 16 predicted proteins | sample DeeMarSeWOR28_12_FD_187461 | JGI IMG/M metagenome (GOLD analysis project Ga0209536, IMG submission 187461) | Marine sediment microbial communities from White Oak River estuary, North Carolina - WOR-2-8_12 (SPAdes) (version 2) | ecosystem: Environmental > Aquatic > Marine > Intertidal zone >... | reverse complement strand
CAGAAAATGGTTGGTGCTGGAGGTGACGAGCGCGCTCTTTCACCGGTTTCGACTGTGGTAAAACGTCGCTTGCCTTGGCTCTACGTAAACTTATTGACCGCTTTCCTGGCAGCAGCGGTGGTGGGTGTGTTCGAGGGTACCATCCAAAAGGTAACAGCCCTAGCTGTGCTCCTCCCAATTGTCTCCGGTCAGGGAGGAAACACGGGAGCCCAAGCCCTGGCAGTGGTTATGCGCGGCTTGGCTCTTCGCGAGATCATTTCCGGTAGTGCCAAACGGGTTATTGTGAAAGAGGTTCTCGCGGGCCTGGTTAATGGCATATCAGTTGCGGTGGGCACCGCTGGAGCTGTCTGGGTTTGGAGTAAAAATTATGGTCTTTCATTGGTGATTTTTTTATCCATGATCGTCAATATGGTGGCGGCCGGCCTTTCAGGGGCAACAATCCCTCTTATATTAAAAGCACTTAATCGAGATCCCGCCCAGTCTTCATCAATTTTTCTCACGACCGTAACTGATTGTGTCGGCTTCGCCTCGTTCCTGGGCTTTGCAGTAATATGTATGCCCCTGTTGGTCCGCTAGTTTCTGAGAGCATAGTTTAAATTATCATTGACGCCGATTCTTTTTCTTTTTTGATACCCGTCCTTTCTTACTTCTGATTTTTCTGGCGAGCTTCTCCTTCTTTGCAGCCACTCGGTGCTTGAGCTTTGTCTGGTAACCGTGCACGGCGGAGAATGCCAGATAATAGCCCAGCAGAGACAATGGTATACCCACTACCACTCCCCCAAAAGTGGCGGCAAGGAGGATTCTTGCACCAGCTTCTTTGAGTGTTGGAAAGTCAAGACCAGTCAGGAGCTTCGGTGCGATTTTGAATCCCAACATTTTGGCGCCAACAAAATAAGAGAAGCTGTAAATGAAGGGTGCGGTGACGGGATTGGTAATCCAGACAGCGACGGCTGCGGAGATCTTGTTCCATTTGAAAAGCGCTGCAACGAAGACCGCTATGGGCATTTGAAAACCGATAGTGGGAGTCATCCCAATGAAAAGGCCAAGGGCAAAGCCGAGAGCAATTTCCCTGGGGCTTCCTCTGATCTTCACAAATCTCTCATACGCTCGTTTGAGTGAGTAGTTTAAACTCCCTCTTTTTTGTTGTTTCTTTTTTATTCTGGTTCTCCCCATAGAAGCTCTTACGGCGGCTCAGATTGCTTCGGCGGTGGCGTAAGCGTTTCTCATGTATTGAAACATCATGCGTTGGGCATTGAAAAAAGAGCCGTTTATGGCAATGGCTGAGCGCATGATTCTGGCGTAATCGTGCGGACGCTCATAAAACATAGGGATAATAACCGTTTCCAGCTTGTCATACAGAGATGCAATTTCTTCGCTAGCCTCGCTTTCCGCTCTCCAACTATCGCCAATCGACCAGCCGGTAACCCCTTCAACGTGCCCCTCAATCCACCAGCCGTCCAGTACACTGAGACTGGGAACGCCGTTGAGCGCTGCTTTCATGCCGCTGGTGCCCGATGCCTCTTGCGGCTTCTGTGGAGTATTGAGCCAGAGATCCACGCCTGAACAAAGATGTTTTGCCAAGTCCATGTCATGTTCCTCCAGATATACAACACGCACGGCCTCCGCCAAGGACTCAGCGGCGCGATAGATCCGTTGAATCAGTTCCTTGCCGCTTTCATCCCTGGGATGAGCCTTACCCCCGCAAATCACCTGTAAAGGCCCCACTTGGTTTGTGATACTCCTCAAACGCTCGGTATGAGTAAACAGCAAATCCGCACGTTTGTAGGGGGTAGCACGCCTGGCAAAACCAAGGGTCATTACGTTCGGATTCAATGTTACATCCGCCCGCTTCTCTATCTCTTCAAAAAGTTCCCGTTTCGCCTCACCGTGAGCTGAAATGATCTTGTCCAGAGGAATGCTGATAGCATAGCGCAAGTAGAGATTATCATCACGCCATTCGGGCATATACTTGTCGTAGAGGCGACGGAAGGGTGGCGCGGTCCAGGTGAGGCCATGCACACCGTTGGAAACGGAATCAATGGGATAGTCTGGAAACATATTCTGTGAGATGCCGCCATGACGGAGGGAAACCCCATTGATGTACCGGGAAAAGGTCAGGGCCAAGTAGGTCATGTTCAGCCTCTCAGGAAAACAACACTTGGAGGATATAAGGAAATTTGTTCTTTCTGCGCCCAATATTTGTCGGACCATTTCCATGGGGAAATTGTCATGACCAGCCGGTACAGGAGTGTGAGTGGTAAAAACGCACCCCTGGCGCACCGCGTCCATGTCATCCTCGGTTATTGTCTCTTCCTCGCTTTCATGCAAACGTTCCTCCAATAGAGCGAGGACAAGGAGGGCAGAGTGACCTTCATTCATGTGGTATGCCGTTACTTTCTTGTAACCGAGGGCGCGGAGCATGGACACGCCGCCGAGGCCTAAAATTACTTCCTGGCAAAGACGAAGGTGCTCGTCTCCGCCATACAAGTAGTCTGTGAGGGTCTGATCCCACTCGCTGTTCTCCTCCAGTGCCGCGTCCAGAAAAAAGACGGGAACCGAGTGACCGGTAATGCCATGCACCGTGTAGCGCCAGGCGCGGACATGAACTTCTCGCCCGTGAATGCTCACCGAAATGCGTGGCCGCTGTGGCTCCAAGAACTCCTCTGGATACCAGTCCACTGGACTCTCAGATTGCTTTCCGTGTTCATCTAAATGCTGGCGGAAATAACCTTTGCGATGCAAGAGTGTCACCCCAACCATCGGAATCGCAAGATCGGCGGCAGCGCGAAGGGTGTCTCCGGCGAGAATACCCAGACCTCCACTGTAGGTGGGCATTTCAGGCTCCAAACCTACTTCCATGGAGAAATAAGCAACTACTGGTGAATGGCTCATCGCTCCTCCCATAATGTTTGTCGAACGAAAATCCCTTGCTGTGATGGAAGAATCTCGGGTGGCTAAAATCCCCTTGGGCAATACTATATCAATGCCTTATGTGTCAATAGGCGTCGGGTTTCACGGAGATTGAGGCAACCTCCGGAATTCACCGGGAACAGGAGTTAGGCGAATAGTAGTTAGCATAGCCATTGGTTAAGACCTGGATGGTTCCCTCTGGGCCAACGTAAAGCAGCCCTACCAGCATATGAAGATGCATTTTCAAAAAGACTTGACTGGCCATGGGTCGCCTGTACAATTATTGAAAAATAGAAGTCTCGATCAAATATGTATGCTCGTTCTGCTCCACCTAAGCTGGTTTCCATAGGTATATCAGGAACTATATGGAAATCACACGAGAGAGCGGTCGTTTCATGCTCCTTAACAGTATCCAAGCTCTGGTCAAATACCTGGACAAGGTATCCGATCCAATTAGTTCCCCAGACTCTTGGCCGAAGGCGGTGTTGGGCTCAAACATTTTCTCTCATTGTGAAATTTTAATCGCGGCTGGAAGGCCCCTCCCACAACAGGCAACACAGGTCGCTGTCGAAACATTCCAGCTTTACACCAACTGATGCGAGCATAGAATGCACGAAATAGTTAGCTCAGGCAAAGGAGGGCTAGGTGAATTTCCAAGCATTGTTTGAACCGAGAACCATGGCGGTCATCGGTGTTTCTTTAAGTAATGATCGCCACCCAGGCAACGTCATCTACAACAAGAACCACCACCGCTACCCACTCCAGGTTTTTCCCGTCAACCCTCATGGCGGAGTTTTTCAGGGGGAAACAGTCTTTACCCACGTTGCAGAGATTCCCCAAAAGGTTGATCTGGCGGTGATCGCCGTAAGGGCAGAGCACGTTCCCAGCGTTCTGTCTGACTGTATTCAGGCCGGTGCGGGCGGTGCAGTGGTGATTTCCGGAGGATTTGCCGAAAGCGGCCGAAAGAACCTTCAAGATCAAATCGCGTTTCTGGCCCGAGAAGCGAACTTTCCGTTCATAGGACCAAACAGTTTGGGTATTTATTCACCTTCCCATGTTGACACGTTTTTTCTTCCCAGCGAGCGCATGGTCAGGCCCAACCTCGGAAATGTTGCAATGGTCAGCCAAAGCGGAGGCATCCTGGTGGATCAGATGGTCAAGTTTGCAGCGGAAGGGGTCGGATTGTCCCTAGCTGTAAGCATCGGCAATAAGGCTCTGATAAAGGAACTGGATCTACTTCACTATTTGGCAAGAGATACGGAAACAAAAGTGATCGCCTTCTATGTAGAAGGTTTCGGAAAAAATGAGGGTCGAGAGTTCGTTGTGGCTGCCGGTCAATGTTCTAAGCCGGTTATTGTTTTGAAAGCAGGCAAGAGCCCTGGAGGAAGTAGAGCGATTTCCAGCCACACCGCATCCTTGGCCGGCGATTATGAGACTTTCTCTGCGATCCTTTCCCAGTATGGAGTGGTTGAGGCGAAAAATGAATTTGAGTTGGTCTCCTTCTGTGAGTCTCTGAGCTCTTATGATCGAACCATTGAGGGTCGGATAGGGATTGTTACCGGTAGCGGTGGGCATGGTGCCCTGGCTGTTGATGTCTGTGCTGATCATGGACTTTCCGTTCCGACTCTTTCTCATCAAGTGCAGGAGGAACTCAGAGAAAGCCTGTCACCAAGCGTGCGGGCCATCGCCTCCATCGGCAACCCTGTCGACTTGACAGGAAGTGGAGTTGATGAAGACTTTATCGCTGCAACCAGCTGTCTTAGTAAGGCATCAGAGATTGATTGCATCATAGTTCTGCTTCTGCCCTATGCGCCTGGAATCACATCCGATCTCGGGGCCAGGTTGAGTCAGATCCATCAGCGCACAGGTAAACCTCTGGTCGCCTACGTGCCACACGTGGAAAAATATCGCATGCTTATTGAAGGTTTCGAATTAAACCGCGTCCCCGTCTCCCCTTCCATTGAAGGGGCGGTACTCATGGCTGACGCCATGAGGAGGTGTCAGCCATGCTGAAAAAAGAGATAGCGGACATACTTTCGGCTTCCAGACAACAGGGCTGGGTTCTGGAGCCTGAGGCCAAAAGGGTGTTGTCCTTGGCAGGATTGAAAGTTCCTAGATTTACATGGACGGCTGAGGTGGAAGAAGCTGTCAGGTTTGCTGGTGAGATGGACTATCCTGTGGTGGCCAAGATTGTATCCTCTGAGGTTATTCATAAATCGGACCTGGGTGGTGTGGTCACAGGTATCGATAGTCAGGCAAAACTGAGGGAAACTTTTCGTCTTTTCAGCAAGCTCCCAGGTTTTGCCGGTATACTTGTGGAGGAAATGATTTCCGGGTTGGAGTTGATCGTGGGTGGGAAGATAGACTATCAGTTCGGGCCCGTGATTCTTCTGGGAGTTGGCGGAACAGGGGTGGAGATTTATCGAGACACAAGTCTGAGAATGGCCCCCTTGGACCAGAGTGGTGTTGAGTTTATGGTGAAGGGTCTTCAAGCCCGGCGGTTGCTCGAGGGTTACCGGGGAAGTGAGCCTGTCAATTTACATGAGTTGACCCGATTGATGCTTACCTTCTCCGATTTGATTATGGAACTTGAAGGTCTGATCGAGTCTGTTGACCTGAATCCTGTAATGTGTTCTGCGAATAATTGTGTGGTGGCGGACGCAAGAATCATACTCAACACTGACTAATCAACCTTCAAAATGTTTCTCATTGCCTCGATCCTTTTTCTACGCGGGTATCCAAAGGAATTATCAAATAGCTTCTTGAGGTGACAGATGGCGCAAGGACTGCGTGAAAAACTCGAGCCTAGGGTAGCTTGGTGGCACCCCGGAGACCTTCGCCGGGGTTTTTACCCCGAATATTCTGACAATTCTCAAAATAATCCTCTTCATGCGTCTGGGCTACGTGGTCGGGAATGTAGGTCTGGCCCGAGCCCTAGTCCTCATCGGCCTAGCCAACGGTGTCTCCGTTTTGTTCAGAGAGGCAGGGATCATTTGCGCCTTCCCGCAGCGCAATGTTCACCGCAACGCGCAAAGACCGTTGGAACTGCGTTTTATAGACTCAGCCCATAGGCAGAATTCCAAAGAGGATTAAGTCCGCAGACAAAGATAAGAAATTATGACGTGTCCCTTAACCAGGAGGTCTGAATGTTTGTACTGATTTTTGTTGTGTTTTTGACCATATTCATTTCAGCCCAGTGTTCCTTGTATGAGGCCACATTGTATTCCACTCGCTTGGGGACACTGGAAGCCGCAAGGGTGAAGCCGAAAACAAAGAGGCTGGCTATCATGATGATTCAGATGAAGAAACAAATCTCTGTGCCAATCGCGGCGATACTCATCCTCAATACTATCGCCAATACTGCAGGAGCTACTATTGCTGGGATGTATGCCCACAAAATATTAGGAGCTGCTTTTGTTCCGCTTTTCTCAATTGTATTCACCCTCGCCATCCTTTTTTGCGCTGAAATCATTCCCAAGACCATGGGAGTAGTTTATTGGCGGAGTCTGTGGCCTGTGATTGTCTGGCCTCTAACTGCTATGAAGTATCCCCTCTACCCTTTAATCTGGATCACCGAGAAGTTCTCAGCTTTTCTCTCCCGAGGGCGCCCACCTGCACCCATGACAGAAGAAGACATTTTGGGGGCGATTCGTTTGGGTGCCAAAGAAGGCGAAATTTCTCAATGGGAAAGCCTCATGGTTCACAACATCATCAAGCTTGAGAACACAGAGGTTCGTGAGATCATGACTCCGCGGAAGGTGGTGTTTTCTCTGGATACAAGTATGACAGTAGAGGAAGCGCTAAAAGCTGCTGGGACTAAAGGCCTTACTCGCATACCGGTGTACCGGGAGGACAAGGAGAATATAGAGGGCTACGTGATGATGCACGAGCTTGGCTCGGCCAGGGCTCTTGGTGAGCCAAAAACTCCACTCGCAGCTATTGTCAAGCCGATTTCGTTTGTAGCCCAAACCACCAACTGTTTGACTTTGCTCAATAGCTTCCTAAAAAAGCGGAGCCACATTGCGATAATCGAGGACGAATATGGCAGTGTCGCAGGACTTGTGACTTTGGAGGACCTCCTTGAGACAGTGCTCGGGGCTGAAATCGTGGACGAGACTGACACGGTGGTGGATCTACAGAAATTGGCGCGGAAACGTAAGAAGAAGCCGAAGTCTCATAATTAACCATCTGTACCCGATCCGGGGATAGTTGTTCGATTGTATAATCTAATCGTCCCAAGTATCTAAATCTTGGATCAATTTTCACATTGAGTTTAGGATGATAAGATTGGAAGACATAATCCTTAACAAATCTCTCCCACTTAGTTGCCGCAACCAATATCAGACCCATCAGAAATGCAACACTCACATGAAGGTAGCTTCTCATGCTGTTCCTCAATACTTTTTGCCCGCACTGGTTGTATTGCTGCAGAGGTTTTGTCAGATTGAAGGAGACCCGGAAGTTCGTGTTTTTAGTGTGCGCCAAGGTTCATAACTATGTCAAATAAACTTATTGCTCCTTCTTCGAGATTTTCCTTACTAGGGCATTGACATCTTCATGAGTAAGATTCAGAATTCTCTTACAACTATTTTTTACATCCACTTTTCTCTAAGCTGAATAACTCCCCCTTTCGATTTTGAAGGGGATTTCGGGCCATAGTAAACACCAACCAAAGAGGATGACAAAATGGGGAAAAATATAGGATTTATCTCCACCCGGTTCGCCGGCACGGACGGCGTGACTCTTGAGGCAAATAAATGGGCAGAGGTCCTTGAGAAGGCCGGACACGAATGTTTCTGGTTTGCAGGAGAGCTAGATAAGGACCCCGAGAAGAGCTTCCATGTAAGCGAAGGCCATTTTCAAGACGAGCAAAACAAAAAGATTAATGACAGCGTCTTTGGCAAAAAGATGCGCAAAGCATCAGTGACGGAAAAAATTCACGCTCTACGCGCTCTTCTCAAAGTAAATATTTATGAGTTCATTGGACAATTCAATATTGACTTGATAATAGCTGAAAATGTCCTCACGATCCCATTACACATTCCTCTAGGAATAGCTCTGACCGAGGTGATCGCAGAAACACAGATACCAACAATCGCCCACCATCACGATTTCCACTGGGAGCGGGTAAGGTTTTCCGTAAATGCAGTGGACGATTACCTTAACATGGCCTTCCCGCCCTGTCTTGCCAACATAGAGCATGTTGTTATAAATTCTGCCGCCCAAGAAGAACTGGCTCATCGTACCGGCATCTCCTCCACCGTTATCCCCAATGTTTTGGACTTTGAAAACCCCCCGATCGTGGACATGGAGAAATCACGGGAATGCTTGGAGAGTTTCGGATTAAATCCCGAAGATGTCATAATATTGCAACCGACCAGAATCGTACAGCGTAAAGGTATTGAACATGCCATTAATTTGGTGAAAGAGCTGGGTGATCCACGGTACAAGTTGGTAATCTCCCACGAGGCAGGTGATGAGGGATTCGAGTATGCTGAATGGTTGACAGATTATGCAAGGAGTCTGGGGGTAGAACTTCATCTTTTCGCAACCCAAGTAGGGGATCCGTGGAAAAAGCTTGACCCTGAAGAAAAACGCTATTCCCTCTGGGACGTGTATCCTTACGCCAATTTTGTTACTTACCCAAGCCTCTACGAAGGATTTGGCAATGCTTTCCTTGAAGCCATTTATTTCAAGAAGCCTTTACTGGTTAACCGATACGCTATTTTCGTCCGAGATATTGAGCCTAAGGGCTTCGACTTGGTTGTTATGGATGGTTTTTTAACCAAAAAAGAAGTTCGCAAGGTGAGAGAAATCCTCGAGTCTGAAAAGAGACGTGGGGAAATGGTGAGCTGCAACTATGAAATCGCCAAGCGGCATTATTCTTATGAATTTCTTCGAAGGCGGGTAAATTTCCTTCTCACAAATTTCTTTGGAACCGACTTATAGTAGGGTCGTTTTCAACGGGCAAAAATACTGAATCCCCAACTAAGGTGGCAAAGTTGGATACCTTTAAAATGCTGAAGCTAATGCTCGACTGGAGGGTGATTATAGATATTCTCCTGATAGCAGCGGCTTTGTTTCTTTTGTATCGCACCCTGCACAGGTTAGGTGCCTGGAAAATCGTGGTGGGAATATTTCTGGCCATAGCCATCTTCGTCGGTGCTAACATTTTAGACCTCAAAGGAATTCGCTGGCTCTATTCAAATGTGAGCCAGGTGGCGCTGATCGGATTGATTGTCATCTTCCAGCCTGAGATTAGAAAAGTGTTTGAAAGAGCTGCATCTCTAAGAGGACGGGAGAGAGGGAGAGATCATTCTGAATTAGTCAATGTCATCATTGATACGGCGTTTTCTCTGGCCGAGAAAAAGAGGGGGGCAATATTCGTAGTGCCAGGTAAAGAACCTGTTGATAGGTGGCTCTCCGGTGGTGTGGACCTCAATGCCATCCCCACTTTTCCACTTATCATGAGCATCTTCGATCCCAACTCACCTGGCCACGACGGTGCTCTGATCTTTGATGGCGGCAGACTCACTCAATTCGGGGTTCGTCTCCCTTTATCAAAAACAGACAACTTATCCGATGACTTTGGCACTAGGCATCACGCAGCATCGGGGCTTTCTGAAGTGTCGGACGCTCTGGTGGTGGTAGTGTCTGAGGAAAGAGGGGTCATTACAACCTTTCGCGGCGGAAAAGCGCAGCGAGTGAACGATAGAAGCGACCTAGCGACAAGATTAATCTCTCATTGGGAAACTATTGCTTTTCACGGCATCGAAGTGCCGAAAGAAACCAAGACTCGAGAGTTGGTTTCCCAGATAGGTTTCAGTCTCATTTTGGCTCTCGTCTTTTGGTCAAGCGTGATCCTGGGACAAATTGAGATACGGGAAAAAGCTTTCACCGTTCCTATCGAATATATTGGCATCCCCAAGAACCTTGCCCTTGCGGGTGACCAGTCGACTGAAATTAAACTGCATCTAACAGGACCCAAGTCAAATCTCGATGATATTACCCCTGCAAATCTAAGCACCAGGATTGACTTGTCGAAGGCGTTGGCGGGGAGACAGGTTTTTGTTGTATCGCAAGAAAATGTGTTGCTCCCAAGAAGCGTAAAACTGGTGGGTGCGAGCCCTCCCAGCATAGCGGTTTCGTTAGAGGAAATAGTGGAGATCGAGGCGGAGATACAGCCACAATTGGTGGGCACTCTGCCTCAGGGTTTGGAATTGGTGTCGATAACAGTGGAACCTAAACAAGTAAAGATATTGGCTCCGGCCAGTGACAATAAGCAAAGAATCAACTTGATGACAGAGCCAATTTATCTGGAGAGCATAAAGAAAGATGCTAAATTCTCCAACAGAATAGTGGCGCCTCCCAACGTTCAGCCCGCAGGCAAGAGATGGCCGGATGTCGAAGTCCTGATTAAAGTCAGGGCCCGGTAGCCAATCACTCTCATAGCGATTGGATAGTGCATTGTATTTAATGCATGTTTACCCTAACGTTGCATACCCAGGCCGAGGAAAAACGCGTCAGAGTGCGTCCGTCTGAGGCGGAGCGCGCAGACTGGGACAGGATGAACAGTACGCGTGACCGTACGTGAGATCCTGTTCCGAGCACGCTCGCAGGTGGCATGCTATCACGCGAGCGCAACGGTTTTTACCGCTTTGGGTATGCAACGTTAGGGGTTATTTAGCTTTGAACGATATCTATGGGCGGAGAAGAGATTCTCTTGAAGCTAAGTTAAAGGAGCAGCAAAAGCAAATAGGTCAGGGCTCCTGCGGAGATCGGTGTCAGAAGCCATCCCACAGCTATCCTGGCAAGCATCTTGTGACTCACCGTTCGTACATCTCCTACAAGTCCCACCCCGACTACGGCCCCCACTATTGCCTGCGAGGAAGACACCGGCACTCCGATCTGAGTAAAGATATGAAGGGTTAGTGCCTCGGCGATAACGGCAATAACACCGGAAAAAGGATCCAAGGGGGCAATACCCTTGCCAACCGTCATCATCACCTTCTTGCTGTAGGTAAGTGCACCACTGGCAATGCTGAGACCTCCAATAAGGGAGGCCATGTTGGCGGATAAAATCCCCGCACCCACATAGACTCCAGTGACGTTCGCCACATTATTGCCCCCTAATGAATAAGCCCCATAGCTTCCTGCAACCAGAATTCCAATGGTGTAGATTACATTTCGGTGTTTGATGCTTGTAATCGTCTTATCCAAAAGAGAGCCGAGCAATTTGTGGAGGATAAAAGCGAGTATGATCCCACCTACGGGGGTAAAAATCCAACACAAGACGATCTTGTACAACTTGGAAAATTCTGCTGTACCTGAAAGAATCCCTGCTCCAACAATTGCCCCGACAATTGCTTGAGAAGTCGAGGCAGGAAGGGCAAGGAAAGTGAGAAACCCCATAGTAATGGCAGTTGCCAGGGCGCAGGAAAAAGCATCGAGAGGCTGAAGGCGAGAAATCTCTCCGAGAGTCTTAATACATTTCGGCCCTTCTATCAAGGAACCGAGCAGAACGAATGCGGCCGTCAGCAGAATAGCAGTGCGGTATTTAACCGTGCCGGTAGTAACCCCTGTCCCGAAGATATTTGCCGAGTCATTCGCTCCAAGACTCCAACCCAGGACAACACCGCTGAGAATTTTCCACATACCATTCACACCAACCATGTCCGCTGCCAAAAAACCCTACTAGTTGCAGCACCACTTCATGATTTCATGCTCACATTGATAACTTGGAGTTGATCACTGGCATCTTCGATGGTGTTACTTATGGTGGTAAGACCTGAAACAAAATCTGCCAGTATCCTGCCTTGCCAGAAGTTTTCTACTGGTATTTGCCGCAGGTCTCTGATGATACTGAACTTCATATCGTCTATTTTCTTCTCATAAATCCTGATCGCCAGAGCCTTTTCCCGCAGATCCTCACCATTCAGCATTGCCTCGAAGCTGATCAACAGCAGCTCACACATCCTGGCATTCAAAGAGGCTACCCTCACACTCTCGTCTATTATGTTCTCGGGAAGTTTTACCTCAAGGTAATTGAGGGCGGTCTCTTGTAGGGAATCGAAAACCCTGTCGACTATTTCAGCAAATCTGCACAGATCGGGACGAAGGTACGGTAGAAAAGCACCAGCGTAGATATTGGCGATGATCTCTCGCCTGATTGAATCACCTTCGCGCTCAGAATCGACAACTTCGCGGACAAGATTCTTGTCATTCTCTTCCATAGCCCTATGAAAGGAATTACAGGCATCGCAAAGAAGTTTAAGATGTCTCTTGATATTCTCAATTACCCGTTCTTCCTGTTTGCCGTAGTCAAATATTTTTTTAAGAAACATTTTCCCCTCTTGCTCTCATGATCAGCGACGCGGCCATGATGTCTAACAAGGATGCCACGCCAATAATTCTTTCACCTTCGCAGACAAACACCCTTGCAATGTGTGATTTCTCCATTAAGGTTGCAGCTTCAGCCAAGGTAACCTCGCGATCTACACATACTATTGGCCTGGCTGCAATCGATGCTACCTTAATATCAGTTGGATTTATTCCTTTTGCTAACACTTTGAATACTATATCTCGTGCTGTTATAACACCGTGGTCACTGTCTTTTCCTGTAAACTTAACAAGTAATGATCTAATCCTTCTGTCAACCATCTTTTCAATGGCATCGTATGCCGAAAGATCAGCACCTATGGACGCAATTCTCGTAGTCATGAATTCGTCGATTTTCATACCTTACCTCCGAAGCAAAATTGTATGGAGTAGCCAGACAAAATATTACCACATTTTTCTCAATAGCGAGACCAATATTATGGGGACGTTCTTGTTTTTTTGCGTTTCTACTTTTTCTTGAATATGCTACAATCACCACATGCCACGGAAAGCCCGTATAGATGCCCCCGGAGCTCTTCACCACATCATGTGCCGGGGGATTGAGCGTCGCAAGATATTCCACGATGACACGGATCGTAATAGCTTCATAGAGCGGTTTGGCTGGCTGGTCTCAGAAACCAAAACGGTTTGTTACGCCTGGGCCCTACTTCCCAACCATTTCCATCTTCTGATGAAAACCGGCAATGTGCCCATCGCAACGGTGATGCGCAGGTTACTTACTGGATATGCCGTGACCTTCAACCGCCGTCACCGCAGAGCTGGTCATCTGTTTCAAAACCGTTATAAATCCATCTTATGTCAGGAAGATCCATATTTTTTGGAACTCGTGCGATACATTCACCTAAATCCTTTGCGCACCGATTTGGTTAGTTCAATGAAACAACTAAATGTTTTTAGGTACTGCGGTCACAGCTTTTTACTGGGCAAAAGGAAAAACTATTGGCAAGATACTAATACGGTTCTGCAATTATTTGGCAAAAGAGTACCGTCGGCCCGCAAGCACTACCTTGCATTTGTTGAACAAGGTATTGCCGCGGGCAGACGGCCTGATCTGACCGGGGGTGGTTTGATACGCAGTGCAGGTGGCTGGAAAGAACTGACAGCTTCACGCAGCCTTGGTATGCAGATCAAGGGTGATGAGCGCATTTTGGGTGACAGCGATTTTGTTGAGTCCATCCTTGAAGAGCATAACGAACGATTAGAGCAACGCTATCGTCTACAAATGCAGGGCTACGATGTTGATAAAGTCGTAGAGCGAGTTGCAGAGTTATTTGAGCTGAAATCTGAGGAGGTCTTAAGTTCCAGTAAACAACCACAACGGGTAAAGGCCAGAAGCTTACTCTGCTATTGGGTAGTCAAAGAATTGAAAGTGGGCGGAGTAGATATTGCTAGAAGGCTGAAAATTAGCCAATCAGCTGTCAGTCGAGCGGTGGCGCGTGGAGAAAGGATAGCTGCCGATATGGACTTGAGGCTAGCAGAAGAATAGAAACGCAAAAAAACAAGAACGTCCCCCTATGAGGTGTTAAATGAAAGTGCTTATCTGCGGAGCTGGCAAGGTCACAAGGCATTTGCTCGCTAGGCTTGGGGAGAGATGGCTCGTTACTCTGATTGATAAATCCGAGGCCAAGCTCCAAGGCCTTACTTTCAAGTTTCAAAACGTGCAGAAAATGATCGCAGCGGATGGTTCGAGTCCAGTTACTCTTGACGATGCTGGCGTGGCGGACTTTGACTACGTCTTAGCCCTTACTGAGAATGACAAGGTTAACCTGGCGATCTGCGATCATGCCGGCTCGCAAGGGGTCAGCCATCTCCTTGCCCTGGTAAACGAGGAGGAAAATAAGGAGAAATTCCAAAAAATTGGAGCCCGCCCCGTTCTTGGTAGCACCATGTTGGCCAAGTCCATACACCATTACCTGCAAGACCCGCGGATCAACTTGATGTCCCTCAGCCTGGGGCAGGCCGAGATTATGGAAATGGATGTAGCAGACCACTTTCAGGTGGTTGGCAAGGGGGCCGCATCTCTGATTAATGAAGACTGGAGGTTAGTGGCCATCTTGCGAGAAAACGAATTGTTATTCCCCAATCCCGAGACTGTCATGGAGGTGGGTGATCGTTTGGTGATAGTGGGACAGCCTGACACCTTCAAAGCACTTTGCACCCATTTGGAGTGCGGCGTACCACACTTCCCCCTGGGTTACGGCCCCGATCTCCTTTTAGCCCTTCTTCCGGGGAGCAATCATGAAGAGCTTATTAAAGAGACCATGCATCTTGCTCAGAACACCAAGGTAAAGTCCCTGACCGTTTTATCTTCAAAAGAAGAAGGTGACATCCAGGAAACTCTCGGAACTTGGACACAGACCATTGACATCAAGGAAGTAACGGTAGAGGGCAATGTTGAAGACTACCTGGAGAAGATAGGCAGTAAAGAAAATTACGGTCTCATGGTGCTCCACCCTTTTGAAGCCTCTTTGCTCGTATCCCTGGCAAGACCCACGCTCATATCCCTGGCTCATTCCATCTCCTGCCCCCTACTCGTGGCCCGGCAAACTCACCCCTATGAGCGAATCCTCGTGCCTTTTAACGCAACGAATATGGCCGAGGTCGCCTTGGGGATTGCGGTGGATCTAGCTCGCCAGTTTGCAGCTGAGGTGGCCGTGACCGTGGTAGAAGAGCCTGAGTTTATCAGGGGTGTAGAGGAAGAGGAATGGACCGAGACCGTCTCAAAGCGGGTCCGAGAACTGGCCCATATTCATAAATTCCACTTCGAGGTAATCATGAAAAGGGGTAACCCCGTGAAAGAGGTCGTTGCTCTGGCTAAGGATTTCAATCTTATGGTCATGGGTAGCACAACCAGGGAAAAGGGGCTATTCTCGCCCCATGTGGGGGAACACATGGCCCAAGATGTACCCTGTTCTGTTCTTATCATCGCGAAATAAGTGATCCACATTTAAAATCCCCCTTTTACAGAGGATTTAGCGGGATTTTGAAAAAAACCTACATCTTCTTTGGCAAGCCTTTATGGTCCTCAATCAGGCTGAATCTCTTCTACTTATTTCCCTGGCCGCAGCCATTCTGCCTAGCCTCAGCCGGCTGTTGCGACTCCCGGCGCCGGTTATGGAGATTCTTTTCGGAGTAATTCTAGGGAAAAGTTTCCTCCACGTGCAGTTCAGTGGCGAGTGGATCCAGTTTCTCGCCCACCTTGGTTTTCTTCTTCTGATGTTTCATGCAGGCATGGAGATTGACTTCGGTATGTTGCTGAAACAAAGCCGGAGCCAACTCTCTTTCCAGTTGCTTCTTTTCGGAGCCACCCTCGGCCTGTCATTCCTCTTCACTCTCTACCTTAAGAGCGGAATGTTCATGGCCCTGGTGCTGACCACCACATCATTGGGACTGGTAATGCCTACCATAAAAGAGCTGGGTATACAAAAATCCCATTTCGGGCAAAGCATCCTCATAGCAGCCTCGTTGGCTGACTTTCTAACCCTTTTTGGAATCACCTTTTTTATCCTCTGGCGTGACTACGGGCTAGGCTGGCATTTCATCACACCCCTCCCTCTCATCATCGGCTTTGGCATTCTGCTGTGGGCAGGGCGGCTTTGGGCCTGGTGGAACCCTGAGAGAGCGGAGCGTTTTCTCGGTTCACAGGACCTACAAGAACTTGGTGTCAGACTTTCCCTGGCCCTTCTCTTTCTCTTTGTGGCCGTATCCGAGCTAGTCCACTTCGAGCCTGTTTTGGGTGCCTTTCTGGGTGGTTGCGTTCTCTCCTTCGTATTCCGCGAGAAGGGGCAGTTGGAGAGTAAACTATCGGCCCTGGGCTTCGGTTTTCTCATCCCAATCTTTTTTATCAACGTCGGGGTGGAGTTTGACTTGACCAACGTCCTGCGCCCGGGGCAGCTGCATTTCACCCTCAAGATTCTGGTTCTGGCCATAGTGGTCAAACTCTTTCCCAGCCTGATATTCACCTTGCAGCGCATCTCTTTAAAGGCAGCTATGAAGGCGGGAATTCTCCTCTCTGCTCGTCTCAGTCTCATCATGGCTGCTGCGGAAATCGGTTTGCGGGAAGGGTTGATTTCGCCGGCCGTGAAGGATTCAATCGTCCTTCTTGCTCTGCTCACCTGCCTTCTCGGCCCGACGGTTTTCAAGCTGATTGGAAGGGAAAAAGAGGTTAGCCGACCCAGCGACAAGGCATGACTCAGAAAAAACGTTGGGTCTCAATGGAACGTCCTGACTTGCGCCTGCTGGGTCGAGGCAGCGACGGTCTGCAGTAATCTGAAAGGCTCTCTCAGCCAGCCGCATCAAGTGCTGCCGTAGATGCCTGTGTGAGGCCGTAGAAAATGGACTTTGCCGCCATTAGTTCGTCGTATTGACCAATCTCCACAACCCTGCCGGCTTTCAGCACAGCAATTCGGTCGTAAGCCCCCACCATATCCAGCCGGTGCACTACTGCCACCACCGTACACTTTCCTTTGAGATCAGTCTCCAACATGCGCTGAATGCGTGCCTGTGAGACGTTGTCGAGACTGGAAGTGGCTTCATCGAGAATTAAAATCCGTGGATTTTTGAGCAAGACTCGCGCCAGGGCCACCTTCTGCTTTTGTCCACCCGACAACCGATCACCCTTGCTTCCCACCTGGAAGTCCAGACCCATATCCAGCAACTCGTCAAGGAGATTTTCGTTTCTTAGCAGCCGGAGGATCAGTTCCTGCACCTTTTCCAGGGCCTGGGGCCGGTCCTTTCTAATCCGGCCAAAAAGGACGTTATCAAAAATGGTCTTGGTGTAGAGATATTGGGTCGGGCAGTAGACCGAGAAATCAGTTATTTCCCTCTCGCCTTTGACCTTGGCCGGCACATCTGCCTCCGCACCGAACTGACACTCGCGCAAGTCTTTCCCTCCAATCTCCCGGATGAACTTGTGTCGAGCCGCCAGGATCTTTTCTTCAAGGAAACCGGGCAGAGTCACTATGTCATGTTCTGCAGGTATGAACTGTAAGGCCAGGCGGAGCACCAGTTCATTGTCGCGCCCTGTCAACTGACTCAGCTGTTCACCGTAAACTCGACGTGCCAGCTCCCGGTACTGTTCGAACTGATCCGGAGCTATGGGAACATCCTCCATGAGGACGAGATCGTGTCCCAGACCCTTCGACAACATCACGCTCTCCTCCAGGAGTTTTTTCCCAAGATCGAGCAGTGGTTCGTACAGACCGCTATCCTTGAGGAGCCTGAGAAAGACAGGATTTTTCGGCAAATTGTCCAATTCGTACTCCTCGAGCTCGGGATCGCCAAATACTATATTGCCGTAAATGGCACGATGATACAGAAAACGCGTTACATCAAACAATTCAACCAACTCAGCCACCTCGCCCCCCCACTGACCGTGGAAGATCTGCCGAGTTCTGAGCAGAGGAGGCACCAGGGCCGGCCAGCGACCTTCTGGCACTACCGTGTTGAGGCCGAAGCGCAAAATATCATCTTCCAGGCCCACCTCTCTCACCAGTTGAAGAATTCGCTGGCGGTCTGGGAGTGATATCCTCTCACCCGGACCCTCGACTGTAATCAGAGACTGGCAGGCATAAAGCAAATTTTCGCGAATGGTGCCGTCGAATATGAAAGACTGCTGCGAGACGAAACCGATGTTGCGACTGACGTCTATTTTGGTCAGGGTTTTCAGTTCTCTATTGCCCAGCAAAACACGTCCTTTATCGTATGAATAAAGTTGCCCCAAAACCAGCGCCAGAGTGCTCTTGCCGCTGCCCGAAAATCCAACCAGGGCCATCTGTTTGCCCGGCTCGAGGCTCAGGGAAATTTGGTCAAGCAGTTGCACCTTTCCCTCAGCAATGTAGTTCAAGTCTTCCACCTTTATGCTACCTTCCAATGCATAGGGTTCACGATCTCTTGGAGCCAGGGGAAATTCGGGTTCAGCGTCAAAATAGTCCATCACCCTCCGATATCTAACCCGGCTGTCCTGAAGGTCCTGGTAGTAATCCATAATTTCCTTCCAGGGATCGTAGAGCTTTTCGTTAGCTGAGAGGAAGGCGACCAGGGCGCCCAG
>Ga0209536_100006195_pt1 | contig 18358 bp, 18 predicted proteins | sample DeeMarSeWOR28_12_FD_187461 | JGI IMG/M metagenome (GOLD analysis project Ga0209536, IMG submission 187461) | Marine sediment microbial communities from White Oak River estuary, North Carolina - WOR-2-8_12 (SPAdes) (version 2) | ecosystem: Environmental > Aquatic > Marine > Intertidal zone >... | reverse complement strand
TGCTTCTTCTCGGCAGCGGTCTGTTCGGTCTTGGTGCTTTTAGAAGAAAATTTAAGAAATAGGGGTAGCATTGATCTCTGGTTTCTTTAACCAATAAGGTTCAGTGCTTTACCCCATAAGAATATGGGCAGAGTTCATCGCGACTCTGCCTTTTTATTGCCTTGATGCGGCAATATTCAGTCTCATCTTCATGCCCGACTCTATAGATCATGCTGGAATCTTCAATCTGCAACCTCATCGATTCTAACGATAATAGAATGAACTTCATTATGGCGTTCAGAACAGAGGCACTGGGGTATGTCCTGCATGTCAATAAGATGTTACTTATTCTTCACATAGTTCAGCAGACCACCGGCAAGGATAATCTCCCGCTGTCTGTCTGTCAGTCCATGGGCAGCGCTGTAAGTCTTGCCTGATGTTGTATCACGAAATGTTATCTCATCAGCGTCCTTCACTTCTTTTGCAACGGAGGGAAATTCCAGTTCAGAGCCCTCTTCAATGGCATCGTATACGTCTGCAGATATTTCCAGAGGAATAATTCCGAAGTTAATCAGGTTGTCCTTGTGTATCCGCGCAAAGGACTTTGCAAGGACAGCCTGAACCCCAAGATACATGGGAGCAAGGGCTGCATGTTCCCTGCTTGAACCCTGTCCGTAATTTATGCCTCCCAATACCACGCTGCTGCCCGACGCTTTTGCCCTTTCATGAAATGAAGAATCCACCTTTGAAAAAACGTGTTCGGAAATTGCCGGGATGTTTGACCTGAGGGGAAGTATCTTTGCCCCGGCAGGCATGATATCGTCTGTGGTTATGTTGTCGCCGACTTTTAACACAACCGATGTCCTCATTGATGCTTTCAGCGCCTCTTTCACAGGAAAGGGCTTTATGTTCGGCCCTCTTTCAATTGTGACCTTCTCAGGTTTATCTGATGGAGGCAGGATCATTGAGTCATCAATCATATACTGATCAGGGAGAGGAATGACGATCGGTTCCTTCACAATATCCCTGGGGTCGGTGACAACACCTGTCAACGCCGAGGCTGCTGCTGTCTGGGGACTGCAGAGATAGACTTTGTCGTTTTTTGTACCGCTCCGGCCCGGAAAATTCCTGTTAAAGGTTCTTAATGAAACAGTATCGGTAGCAGGTGATTGACCCATACCGATGCAGGGACCGCAGCTGCATTCAAGTATCCGCGCACCTGCTGCCACGAGGTCTGCAAGGGCCCCATTCTCTGTTATCATCTGCAGGGCCTGTCTCGATCCCGGACTTATGGACAGGCTTACATCATTGTGGATCTTTTTTCCCTTGAGTATCTTTGCCGCTGTCATAAGATCGCCATAGGAGGAATTAACACAGCTTCCAATGCAGACCTGGCCTATGGGCATACCAGCAACTTCTCTTACTGTCTGCACATTGTCCGGACTGGACGGTGCAGCAAGAAGAGGTTCCAGGGAATTGAGATCAATCTCTATTTCGCTGTCATATTCAGCATTCTCGTCGGGCAGCAGTTCTGTCCAGTCTGCCTCCCTTTTCTGGGCTTTGAAGAAAGCCCTCGTCTGTTCGTCAGAGGGAAATACTGAAGACGTTGCCCCCAGTTCGGCCCCCATATTCGTAATCGTTGCCCGTTCAGGCAGAGTAAGGTGCGCAATCCCCTCCCCGCCATATTCAATGATCCTGCCCACCCCGCCTTTGACCGTAAGACGATTCAGGACTTCAAGGATAATATCCTTGGCGCTTATACCTGCCCCGCATCTTCCTTGCAAATTAATACGCACCACTTCAGGCATGACGAGCCAGAAAGGCTCACCGGCCATTGCAAGAGCAACGCTTAATCCGCCGGCACCGATGGCAAGCATGCCAACAGCACTTGCATTCGGGGTGTGGCTGTCAGAACCAAGAAGGGTCTCACCCGGTTTGGCAAATCTCTCCAGATGCACCTGGTGACAGATGCCGTTTCCCGGTTTGGAAAAATATATACCGTGTTTGGCCGCAATTGACCTGAGAAATCGGTGATCATCTGCATTTTCAAAACCCGTCTGCAGAGTGTTGTGGTCAACATAGCTCACTGAAAGTTTTGTCCTGACCGTTGGTATGCCCATTGCCTCGAATTCAAGATAGGCCATTGTGCCCGTAGCGTCCTGGGTCAGGGTCTGGTCGATGGATATCGCTATTTCCTCACCTGCTTTCAGCTGTCCTGAAACAAGGTGAGATGAAATGATTTTTTCTGTTACATTCATAATTCTGTGCCTCAACTTTCTTTTTTTATTCAGTTCATAGGTACTCCAGGAATAAAACGGCAGAAGTATTTACGACGAGGGCTTCCGCCTTGTCTCTATCATCTTTTTCGCCTTCAGCACAATGTCCCTCTCGCTCTTATAGGACAATCGGCTGATGGCTTCATCTATAGATATCCACTGTGCCTCATCAACTTCGTGGTCATGATCCTCTGTTCTTCCCTGTAAATAGTTCATAAGAAAAAAATGGACTGTCTTGTGTATTCTCACCATTTCCTTCTCTATAAAATACCAATAGGAGATCATTCCCAGTTTGTTCAGCACCTCTCCCTGCAGTCCTGTCTCTTCCCGAACCTCCCTGAGGGCTGCTGCCGGCTCATCTTCACCCTTTTCGATTAAACCCTTCGGAAGGCACCATGCACGATTTCCCCTGACCAGTACAAGAGCAACTTCTATATTCCCGGTATTTCTCCGGAATATGACTCCGCCGGAGGAAACTCTTTTTTTAATAACAGGCGGTTTGCTCACAGCTAATTATTCAGCAGACTCTTTTGCACCCAGGGGACAATGATACGAACTATATCATTGTAAAATACAAAGGCAATCAGCATAAGCAACAGTGCCATGCCTACTTTATTTGCCCAGATCTGAAACCGCTCACTTAACGGCCGGCCCCTCAAGGCTTCGATGCACATAAACATTACGTGCCCTCCGTCAAGGACAGGCACTGGAAAGAGATTGAGGATTGCAAGATTGATACTGATAATGGCAATAAAATTAAAATAGGCAAAGGCCCCGACAGAAGCTGCCTTGGCTGCAGCATCAACGATCAGGATAGGCCCGCCAACCTGTTTAGCCGACACAGATCCTGAAAACAATTTCACTACAACTTCAAGGGTAAGGACAGACCATTCCCAGACTGCCTGGAGGCCCTTAAAAGGGGCCTCAAAAATATTGTCGGCCTCAATTAAATGAACATCAAGTTTTTTGGATATCCCTATTTTCCCCACTGTTATTTCTTTACCGTCTCCGTCTGTGGCCTTGACAGCTTCAGGGACAACAGCAAGATTGATCAGGTCATCCCCCCGCCTGATCGTCAACTTTAATTCCTTCCCGGGGCTGGCAGAAAAAATCTCCGCCATCTCGTTCCAGTCCTGTACATCGCTGCCGTTAATTTCTACAATCGTATCATCAGGCAGAATACCTGCCTTCATTGCCGGAGAGTCTTCCATGACATTTTCGATTTTTGCCTGAAGACTGTCCAGCTTCGGGATAGCAACAGGGAGCTTGAGCCCTAAAAAGGATATGAAAATTATGAGAGCCAGGACAAAATTAAAGGCAGGACCTGCGACAACAATAGCCACCCTTTTCCATACTGGCTGGTAATTGAATGCCCTGGGTTTATCCTCTTCAGAGAGTTCTTCCTCAATGTCTTCACCCAGGGGTTTCACATACCCGCCAAGAGGTATGGCAGAAATAACGTATTCTGTTTCTCCTATCTTTTTACCTATTATTTTCGGGCCAAAGCCCAGTGAGAATTTGAGGACTTTTACGCCCATCAGTTTCGCAACGATGAAGTGTCCAAGCTCGTGAAAAAATATCAACAAGCCAAATAGAATAACTGCCCACAATAGTGTCATATTTTTATCTTCTCCATTATCATTTCTTCGGTTTCTTTCCGTGCCCGGTCAGATGCCTCCATCACTTCCTCCACCGTAGAATAGTCTTCTACGCTGTGAGACTCCATAATCCGCGACACAACGCGATGAATCCCGGTAAATGCGATCCTTTCATTCAGAAAGGCATCAACGGCAACTTCATTTGCAGCATTCAGCACACAGGGCATTGTACCACCGGCCCTGAGAGCCTCAAAGGCAAGCGAGAGACAGGGGTATTTTTCATGATCGGGCTTTTCAAAGGTAAGCTCTTGAATGGCTGCCAGGTCGAGTGCAGGAAGAACATCTCCCAGCCTGTCAGGATAGGAGAGCGCATAGCTGATAGGGCCTTTCATATCAGGAAGGGACATCTGGGCTATCACACTGCTGTCAACAAATTCTACCATTGAATGAACGATGCTTTGAGGATGAAGGATGACCCCGATCCTGTCAGCGGGAACATCAAAAAGCCACCGTGCCTCAATGACTTCAAGGCCCTTGTTCATCAGTGTTGCTGAATCAATGGTGATTTTTCTTCCCATGTCCCAGTTAGGATGTTTCAGCGCTTCAGCAGGAGTTATATTCTCAAGTTCAGCTGCGCTCCTTGTTCGCAGGGAACCGCCAGAGGCAGTGAGTATAACTTTTTTCACCTCTTTCATGTCCCTGCCGTGCAAACACTGAAACACCGCGCTGTGCTCACTGTCAACAGGGATGATGCTGACCCCCCTGCTTGAGGCCTCTTCCATAATTAACTTACCGGCCATTACCAGAGCTTCTTTATTTGCAAGGGCTATATCTTTGCCTGCCTTTATTGCTTCATAGGTAGGCAGTAGTCCCGGTGAGCCTACTATTGCGGAAACAACCATATCAGTTTTATCAAAGCTGGCTACAGCGGCGAGACCCTGTTCCCCTGCAAGAATTTCTGCCGGCAGGTTCTTTTTCTTCAGCTCTTCTGCCGATGCATCATTGTACACTGCCACGACTTCAGGTCTGAATGTATGAATCTGATCTTCCAGAAGCTTTATATTGCTCCCTGCAGCAAGGGCCGCAACCCTGAATAATTCTGGGTGCTGACTGACAACATCAAGGGTGCTCCTGCCGATAGATCCAGTTGATCCAAGAATCGAAATATATTTCAACTGTACCTCACAATAAAATAGAGTATGGGGCCCGCCACAAGCATACCATCAAGTTTATCAAGCAGACCCCCGTGCCCCGGAATGAGACTGCTGGAGTCCTTGACGCCGGCATCTCTTTTAAACATTGACTCAATCAGGTCCCCTATAAGTGTTGCAATGCCGAGCACAGCGCCGGTCATAACGGCACCAGTGGTGGTCATATCAGGTATATCAAGCATATTTCGAATAAGCAGTGCGCCCACAATACCGCCAATGACACTGCCAAGCGCACCTTCAATGGTCTTGTTCGGGCTTACCGATGGATAGAGCTTGTTCCGGCCAAGATACTTCCCTATATAATAGGCCATGCTGTCAGCAAGCCAGACTGAAACATAGAGGAGAAATATATACTTCATGCCTGAGTCCGCTATTCGTATAAACCACTGGAAACTCAGAAACCCCGATATATATATAAAACCAACCCCAAGGGGGCCGAGATCTGCCATGCTGCCGGAAGGCGTACTTATCATCAGGAGTCTCAGAACCATCACGAACAGAAGTCCCACAAATATGCCGTCAAGACTATATTGTGGATAACTGCAGAAGAAATAAAACAGTGCACCACCAATCAATACACCCGGCACAGCCAGCAATGCCGGTACGTTATACATAGTGTAAAATTCATGCATGGTAATCATCCCGACAATTATCAGAAGAAAAAGGAAAAAAGGTTGAGGAGGAAGATAGTAAATATATGAAATCAGCAGCGGCACTATGATAACTGCTGCAATGATTCTTTTTATATTAAACCCCTCTTTCTTTTTGTCACCCATAATTGATATGAATTACTCCTCGCTAATAATCCTGGCCCCCTGCCTTCATGGGAAAGACGATGTTTTTGTCATTTCGAATGAAGAGAGAAATCTTACTCTTGTGAATTATACGATTCCTCGTCGCCTCCGGCTTCACGGAATGACACGTCTCTTTCTTATTGTGCTACAGTCGCCTGCGCGGGAATGACGAATCAATATAACTCTTTTTATCAAAGTACCAAAAAGCACTCTACCGTCCAAAACTACTGAGTCTTTGCAGCTTTTTCAGAGAGCCCACCGAATCTCCGATCCCTGCTCCTGAACTCAGCAAGAGCAGCCCTGAACTCGTCCCTTCCAAAATCAGGCCAGTAGGTGTCGGTAAAATAAAACTCCGAATACGCAGCCTGCCAGAGGAGGAAATTGCTGAGCCGCATCTCGCCGCTGGTTCGTATGATAAGGTCAGGGTCAGGAATCCCGGCCGTATAGAGATATGATGAAAAAAGATTTTCATCGATAGCATCAATAGTGATACCGTCTTTCACTATGTTTTTCACAGCATTGAGTATCTCCGACCTGCTGCCATAACTCAATGCGCTTGTAATGGTGAGCCCTGTATTCTGTATGGTAAGATCTTCAAACTGCCTGAGGAGCTTTTGGACTCCTGAAGGAAGCCGTTCAATATCGCCTATTGCCCGAAATATGCAATTCATTTTATGCAGCCTCTGCATCTCACTCTTGAGGTAACCTGACAGGAGTCCCATCAATGCATTGATCTCCCGTTTTGGGCGCTGCCAGTTTTCCATGGAAAATGTATAGAACGTGATTGCCTCAAGGCCCTCCTCAAGGGCTGCATCAATCATATCATTCACTCTCCTGACGCCGTTTCTGTGGCCCTCAATTCTCGGCAAACCCTTCATTTGAGCCCATCGTCCATTGCCATCCATAATGATTCCCACGTGCCGTATCTTCATTTCTTTGTAAAATTAAAATAGTAAAGCATACTGCCTTTTGCAAACTCGCCTGTTATCGCTTTTTTTGCAAATGAAAATACACTCCCCCTTGCAACAAGGAATAGCCTGCTGCCCCTGAGCCAGTAATCCGTGATATTGCCGGATACCCCGCTCAGGAAAACGGTTTCGTCCATTACATCGCCGTCCCACCAGAGGGCCGAGACTTCCGCCCCTTTCGGACCCAATCCCGGCACCTGAGCAACAATAGGCACTCTCTTCAGAGCAATAACCTCCTGTCCCCTGCTTGTCTGCACTGCCATCAACCGTCCGCGCACTGCCCATTTTTTTTCAGGATGAGCAACAGACTGGGTCTCTGTCTCAAAGGACGTATCAAACTTGCCATAGCTGTTTTCACTTTTCCACAACGTCTCACCATTGGCATCATACAGTGTCAGATAGCCCGTGTCATTAAAAGACATGATATGCACCTGCCCCTGGTTCTTCCAGTCAACGAAGGTAAAGCCGTAAATATTGACACCGGCGGGCAGACTAACTGTTTTATCTGTCCTGTAATCTCCATCCGACCACAGGCCCTGCCATACCGGGCCGTCGAATATACGTTGTCTGTGAAATCCCTGCATAAACAATCTGTCATCATTCACCCTTAAAAAATAGGGTATGTTGTCCTTTATTGTCCTGTATCCCTCTGCAGCGTCATACTCAATAACAAAGGATTGAATGCTCATTCCATCCCGGCTTCGCTGTATGTCATCTGTCCTGATTTCCGTACCATTATCTACGGAGGTAATAAATATTTCGTCGATGCCATTTTTATTGAGGTCAAGGACATCCAGAGATATGTGACGACCGGATTTATCTCCCTGTATGGACCACAACTCCCGCAAATCTTCCTGAAAATCATAGACAGTTATATTCGTCCCGTCACTGATAACTATCTCGTCCCTGTTGTTTCCGTCAACATCGCCGACTGCAATCAGTTTACCGTCGGCCAGATCATAACTGCCCCATGGCTCAGTATCAATAAGCTGCACTGAAATCAGGTCATCCTCTGGTTTAATAGCTTTCACATACCCTTCTGCAAGTTCTTCCTCTATTGCAGCAAACATCCCTGCATCATTTACCCAGTACAGCCTCACTTTCATCAATTTCCTGCCAGCCTCTACAGGAGTTGAGAGCACCAGCACAGCTTCAGCGCCGAGTTCACGGGCCAGGTTCGCTAAGTCTGAAGGGTTGTAGGTCGGGGTGTAGGTTTCCAGGATATCAAAGCGGCCCGAATCCTTGAGCGCCTTGTAAAAGGTCTCTGAAAGAAGCCAGTCCGCTTTTCTGTCCTGAAAAAAAGCGAGTTTAATCTTCGAAGCAGAAATGCGGGCTATATCGTCTTTTTGAATATCACCATTGACAACTTTACAGGTATATACATTGGTGGTACCGACCTTTTCCATGACCTCAATCCTTCCCCGGTGGTCTTCCCGGTTACCGATCAATTCCTGTGTTACAGGATGATAAAAAGGGTCCCCTTTTCTGTATACTGAAAATCTCATTCCCTTTTTTGGTATTCCTCCATCATGGATACTGAGCTTCACCTGCCCATCTTCAGAACCCTCTACGGATCCACTGAGCGGAGTAAAATAGGACATCACGGACTCTTTCACTTTACTGATGGCATCCTCTGCAAACTGTCCGTGAGCTGCCTCAGGAGAGGGTAATCCGACAAGGCAGAGAACTGACATGAATAGAAAAAATGAACAGCAGATGATGGTTAATCTGATTTTGAATATATTTTTCATAGTACTATCCCTTTAATAACCTATTAGTATACCTTATTTGATTTTATAGTTGAGCACTGGACCTATTATCCCGGATATAAGGACTTCTGGAGAAAATACAATGAGGGTATATCACGGCAACGATATATTGGGAGACTTACCAAAGATATATTTGAAGTCCTTATCTTCGAACTTCAAGCCGCCACCAACATATATGCCCCTGCGGTTCGAATTCAATATATTGTCAATACCACTGCTGATAAAAAGGTATTTAAAGAGCCTGTAATCAACACCTGCCCTTACATGGGCATACTCCGCCTTTGCCTCCTCTGCATCAAGGTCCCATACATCAATCTTAATCCTGCCACTGTCATCATAAAAAAAGTAGTCAGCGCCAAATCCAAAGGTGCTCTCCATAATCCCAATCCTCAGGGCAAGGTCTTGAAATCTCCGTGCAAATTGGGCGGTAAACTCTATCTTGCTTGTCGTCTCCTCTTCAATTACGGTGCTGCCGTTGATAACTCGTGTAGTCGTCTCAACTGATCCGGTGGGATCGCTCACAACTCCCAATATATAATACTTTTCGGGGTCAGGCTGCAGTGTAAGATCAAAATACCCCTTCCATTCACCCTCTCCCGAGTTATATTCAGTCCGGGTATTCATGAATGTCCTCAGCCGTCCAACTACATCAACCGACTTTTCCGCCTCCTTTGAAACCCTGGCCAGAGAATCATAGAGAGAATCATCCTCCATAAGCTTCCCCAGCGTTCCCTCACCCCTGTCCAGCTTCTGTGCAATGCTGCTGGCAGAAGCTGAAACACTTTTCATGTTTTCCACACTCTCTTTAAATGAAACTCTGTTCTCTTCAATAACCTCTTTCAGGTCCTTTGCCACCATGCTCAGGTCATCGATCATTCCCGGGCCTTTTTCACCAAGACTGACAACAACCCTGTTGAGATTTTCTATCAGGCCCGGCCCCTGTTCATCAAGCACCTGGGCAAACCTCTCCAGCCTGGTCAGCAAACTGTTGAGGGGCTCTTTATTGTCACGGGAAATTTCGTTCAGATCACGGGTAAAATCCCGTATATTGAGGAGCGTTTCAGACAAGGCCTCTTTTTCCGGTTCGCCGAACATTGCGTTCAGGTTTTTTGCCAGGTCACTCATATAGCCCGCAGCAGAGGTAAGTTCACCTGCAAGGGCGTCCACATCAGCAATAGAGCCCTTATATATAATCGTTTCACCGTTTTGAAGCTGCGGCTGGTCAGGAGAACCGGTTGTGAGGGCAAGATATTTGTCACCGAGAAGACCTGCCATCTTCAGTGCAGCCTTTGCATTTCTGTAGAGTTTGATATCGGGATTCATAAGAAGGACAAGACGGGCCTTGCCTTCTATGAGATCAATTCTTTCGACAATACCGGCATCAACACCTGCGATCTTGATGCGAGACCGCTCATCAAGTCCGCTTATATCTTCAAGTTCGAGAAATATCCTGTAGCCCTTTTCCCAGAGAAATGGGAGGCTCCCAACCTTAAAGGTCATATACGTAAGAACACAAATAACAAGTATTGCAAACAAGCCTACTTTCAGTTCTGTTGAACCACTTTTCATGCTTCTATTCCCTCGATTACAATCGGTCCTTCAGCCCTTCCTTCTACAAATTGTCGTACAATCGGATTCTGTGATTTTTTAATGCTGTCCGGCGAGCCTTTTTCAATAATTACACCATTATAAAGCATGGCAATAGTATCTGCAATCTTGAAGGCGCTCTTCATATCATGGGTAATAGTGACCGATGTAACATTCAGTTTTTCATTCATTTTCTTGATAAGATCATTGATTGCATCAGCCATTATCGGGTCCAGACCGGTAGTCGGTTCATCATAGAGAAGGAGTTCAGGCTCCATTGCAATAGCCCTGGCGAGTCCGACCCGTTTTCTCATGCCGCCTGAAAGTTCCGAGGGCATTACCGACTCAATACCTGCAAGACCAACCATTCTGAGTTTCCGTACAGCAATTTCTCTGATCTCCTTATCACTCAGACTTGTATGCCGCTTCAGGCCGAAGCCGACGTTCTCCCATACCTGCATTGAGTCAAAGAGTGCCGATGACTGAAAAAGCATACCGAATTTTTTTCTCATCTCATTCAAATGCTCCTCATCCAGGGCTGACAGGTCCTTTGAATTTATCAACACCTGTCCCAGGTCAGGGTGGAGGAGCCCGATAATATGTTTCAGCAAAACACTCTTTCCTGAGCCGCTGCCACCGATAATGACAAGGCTTTCTCCTTTTTCGACCTGCAGATTAACTCCCTGGAGCACATGCTTCCCGCCAAAAGATTTATGTACCTCGTGAAACTCAATCATCAGAACATGAGTGCAGACAGAAAATAGTCTGAGATAAGAATTGTCATTGATGAATAGACAACAGCACCTGTTGTGGCCCTTCCAACACCTTCGGCCCCTCCCTTTGTATAAAAACCCTTATAACAGCTTATAAGGGTAAATGCTGCGCCGAAAAAACAGGCCTTGATAAGCCCACTGTATATGTCCTGTAACTCGAGGTAGCTCCAGGTCGCTGTCATATACTTTTTCGAACTGACGCCCAGGAGGATAACCGTTACAAAGTACCCTCCGAGAATACCAACGATATCGGTGATAACAGTGAGGGCCGGGAGCATTATCATGCCTGACAAAAATCTCGGCACAACCAGATACTTGACCGGGTTGGTTGCCAGAGTCTCAAGGGCATCAATCTGCTCAGTCACACGCATGGTCCCCAGCTCTGCTGCCATGGCAGCACCGGCACGTCCTGTCACGATGAGCGCTGCAAGGACTGGACCAAGCTCACGGGTCATTGAAAGGGCAACAACTGACCCAACAAGGCCTTCAGCCCCAAACCGCTTAAAACCTGTATAACTCTGCAGAGCCAGCACCATTCCGGTAAAAACAGCTGTAATTAGCACAACAGGGAGGGAATTGACACCTATCTCGAGCATCTGCCGGATTGTGTTGCGTATCTCAAAGGGTGGTTTGGGGATTTCCTTTACCACTGAGAAAAAGAGGAGAAAAACCCTGCCAAGGGCCATGACAGGTCTTTCGATGAGTGCGCCGATGAATTCAATGGTGCGAACTATCATATTAGCCATCAATTATACGTCATTGCCTTCAGCTTTTGTATATTTTATTTGAATTACTATTTCTCAAACATTGTAAAAAGATGCCTGATCCCCTCTGAAACAGCATTAATCGACAAATTAATTATATAGAAACGAGATAATGTATGAGAACGTCATACATGGAATATTTAAAGATTGAAAAGTGCAGTCGTTATCTGTACTGAATGTGCCCTAATGCTGTTTTCTCGGCAATCAGCCCTCTTCATTGAAATTTATTCGGATAGCAGCGGTTCGATGAAAAAAGAAAAGATCTTCAGTAATAGAGAGCGAATTTCCGCATCCTTACATTTTCGATCATGCTGAGGGCAATAAAGTTCGACAACAGGGCTGTCCCGCCATAACTCATCAGGGGAAGAGGTACACCGACAACGGGCATAACGCCCAGCGTCATCCCCACGTTAATAAAAAAATAAAATGAGAACATTAACGTAATCCCGAGGGACAGAAAGCACCCCTCCCTGTCACGGGCATTTTTGGCAGTATCAAATCCCTTCCAGATAAGAAAGAGATACAGAAAGAAGAGAAGAATGCTGCCAAGAAAACCCCTTTCCTCTGCAAAAATCGAAAATATAAAGTCCGTGTGATTTTCAGGGAGAAACCGGTAGGGTCCCTGCGTCCCTTTCATATAGCCTTTGCCCACCAGCCCCCCTGATCCAATAGAGACCTTTGACTGGGTTATATGATATCCAATCCCCTGAGGATCAGCCTGGGGATCAATAAAGGCAATGATTCTCATCTTCTGATAATCCTTCAATCCCCCCCACAGGACGTTCCCTACAAGAGGAAGTGATATGAGACTGACAATCAATGTTACAAGTATGATTTTTTTTCGTAATCCGGAAACAATGACCATTGCCATAAAGATGAACAGCAGTATCAGGGCAGTCCCCAGATCAGGCTGCTTGAGGATAAGGATAACCGGCACGGCCAGGAAAAGAGCCGACATTTTAAGCAACTCTTTTACACCGATACTCCTTGCCCCTTCCATTTTAGACATGTACCGGGCAAGGGACATAATAAAAAATATCTTGAAAAATTCAGAAGGCTGAAATGACAGGAATCCCAGGTTGATCCATCTCTGCGCTCCCATTCCCTTCCGCCCGGCCACAAGCACAATGACAAGAAGTATGATCCCCATAATATACAGGATGTTTGCAAATCGCATTATCCATTTATAATCAATACTGACAACAACTATAAATGCTGCAACACTGATGGCTATCCAGTATATCTGCCTCATGTAAAACATTTGCTGCGCCATGCCGGTCACCGGCCTCGTTGAGCTGTAGATAGTCATAACACCAATACTGGAGAGGAGCAGTATGACGATCAAAATACTCCAGTCAAAGTTATTTATGACTCTTCTGTCTATCATGAGAAAAATAAAAACTTATAATGCAAAAATCAATTATATTCCGTAATTCTGATATTTAATGTTTGAGCTTTCATTTTACTATAAGACGATAATCCTGTTTGACATGCCTACGATCTGTTAAAAAATGTATCGATTATTTCCTTTGCCACCGGCGCTGCTCCGGTGCTGCCGTGTCCGCCATGCTCCACAAAAACAGCTACAGCTATCTCAGGTTTTGTCTCAGGTGCAAATGCTACAAACCAGGCATGGTCCCTGAATCTCTCCGGCACCTCCTGTCCCTTCGTAACTCCTCCAACGACCTGGGTAGTCCCGGTCTTGCCGCCAACAGCTACAATATCAGATTGAGCCTGTCTGCCGGTGCCATGCTTTTCTTCAACTACGCCCTGAAGGGCCATTTTTATTGCCCTTATGTATTCCGGTGTTATCTTAATCGTTCTCTCAACATCAGCCCTTCCGTCCGGATTTTTCAGTATGCTAAGATTGAAAATTCTTCCTCCATTCACAACTGCAGCCATAAGTCTCGCCATCTGGACAGGAGTTGCAGAGAGGTATCCCTGTCCTATAACAGTATTCAATGTTTCTCCTGTATACCATTTTTCATTTTTTTTGTTCAGCTTCCATTCTCTTGTAGGAACAATGCCCCAGGCCTCCCTTTCAAGTTCAATATCGGTAGGGCTTCCAAGCCCGTACCGGAAAGCATATTCCGCCAGGGTATCTATATCCAGCTTTTTGCCGACTTCATAAAAATAGACATCACATGACTCAACCAGGGCCTGATGTAAATCAATGCTTCCATGCCCTGCCGCCTTCCAGCATTTAAAGGTCCTGCCAAAAGATATCGAACCACCGCAATAAAAGTGAGTGTCGCGGGTAATAATGCCCTCTTCAAGGGCAGCAATGGCGGTAATAATTTTAAAGGTGGAGCCCGGCGGATACTGACTCTGGAGCGACCTGTTTAAAAGCGGTTTTGCCCTGTCGCTAAGAAGCTTTTTCCAGTCCCTGTATTTAATACCCCGGGAAAACAGGTTGGGATTAAAGGATGGAGCGCTTGCAAGGGCGAGCACCTTACCTGAATCAGGAGCAATGGCTACAACAGCGCCTGCCCGGCCCTGAAGGCTTTTTTCCGCCACAACCTGCAGGTCAATGTCAATCGTAAGATCGATGTCTTCCCCCTTCACCGGCTTCAGAATTCGAACAACCTTAACAACTTTTCCCCGGGCGTCAACTGCAAGAACTTTCTTCCCTGCAATTCCCCGCAGTTTTTCATCATACACCCTTTCAGCTCCAAACTGGCCAATAAATGACTCTTTCGGTACATCCTTGTATTCCGGGTCTTTCATCTGCTCAAGGCTCAGCCTTCCAAGATATCCAATGACATGGCTCGCCGCCTGATTGTAAATGTATTCTCTCCCGCCCACTGCCTCAACCTGAAGTCCGGGAAAATCTGTTTTTCTTGCCTCTACTGTGGCCACTTCCTGAAAGGAGATATCCTGCTTCAGTTTCACCGGCTCAAAGGGATTGGATGTCGCTTTTTTAAGTCGTGATTTGAGGTCCCCGGTCTTGACATGTAAAAGGTCGGCAAGCGCATCGAGCTGTTCTGCATCGTCCGGTATGTCCTCCCTGAGAATCGATATATCAAAGGAAGGTATATTCTTTACAAGGGGTTTGCCATTTCTGTCATAAATAATTCCCCGTGGAGCAGGAATTTCAACAATACGTATTCTGTTGCGCTCATCAATTTTGCTGTAATCATCACCCCTGATTATCTGCAGGTACCAGAGGCGGAGGACAAAGAGGGCAAAAAGTGCGATAACGAAATAGACTGTAATGTTTATCTTTTTTTCCATCAGAAGGCAGTCTCACTCTTTCTCTGGGGATTTAAAAAAGGAAAAGCCAGCAGAGCTGCCGCAATGGTAAACAGTATCCCTGTGATGGAGACACTCCATGACCTGTTGACAAAAGAGATGTCAGAGAATACTCCAAAACAGACGTAGATCCACAGGGCATCAACGATTGATAAAAAAGCGACGAGCAGCGTATTGACATAGACATTCCAGTGAAAGAGATTTTCACGGAAGGAGCCGATAAAAAATGCCGCAAGCGACTTGCTGATAATATTCGGGCCAAGGAGGAATCCGCTTGCCGAGTCCATAATGAGGCCTGCTGTGATACCAAAGAGAATTCCCTTCGACCTCCCAAAGGTCAATGTGTAGTAGCAGACCAGAACAAGCACGAGGTCCGGTTTTGCCCCCTTAAAAACAACAGCCTGCACAGAGAGCACCAGATAGACAAAAATCAGATATGACAGATATCCCCTCATTTTTTAAGTATCGTCACCTCTTCAACAACATTCAGGTCCTGGGAGGGGTCCACTTCAATAACCTGGAAAAGTTCCCCTCCCTCCTTTGTTATCGCTGTGACCCGGCCGATGAGCAGCCCCTTTGGATAGATATTATCCATGCCGGAGGTCACCACTTCTTCACCGATTTTCACGTCTATTTCCTTGGACACATACTTGAGTGTACAGCGGTCATCCCCTCTGCCCTCAAGAATGCCTTCTACACGAGAAGACTGCAGCCGGACTGCAACCGAAGAGTTGACGTCAGTTATCAGCACAATACTCGATTCCTCATCCAGAATCCGGTCAATCCTCCCAACCGGCCCTTTCTGCGTTACCGCTACCATGTCTTTTCCAATGCCGGAGCTCTTTCCCTTGTTGATCCAGAAGACCTGAAACCAGTTGGAGGGATCTCTCGAAAAAATAACTGCTGCTGTAATATAGTCCGGTCGTTTTGATTTTAGTTCTAAAATATTCTTGAGTCTGATGTTTTCTTTTTCAATCTCAACAAACCTGTTTTTCTCCTTTTCCAGCTCGTCGATACGCTCACGCAGACCATTGTTCTCTGCTTCCTTGCCGACAATCATGATATAGGTATTCACCACGTTCCCTGCTGTCCTGAGAACAGCAGACCCGCCTTGTTCAAGAAGTTTCAGAGGGTAGAGAAGAAATTTTGGGAAAGGACTGATGCCTTGAGTGCTCTGATAGTTAAGCAGTGCCAGAACAAAGATAAGGAAGATGGCAAAGATAACGTATTTTTTTTTTAACATTCCCTGCGAATCATCATATAGAAACCCTTCTCAGGATATCCAGATCATCTAGCACCATGCCGACACCATTGACAACTGCAAGCAGCGGGTCCTCGGCAACGATAACGGGCAGCCCTGTTTCATGCCTGATAAGCGCATCCAATCCCTTTAAAAGAGCTCCTCCCCCGGCAAGGACAATGCCCCTGTCCACAATATCCGAGGCAAGCTCCGGCGGTGTGTTTTCAAGGGCAACTTTGATTGAATTTATAATCACGGCAACAGTTTCAGAGATGGCTTCCCTGATCTCGTCTTCAAAAATGGTTATTGTCTTGGGAATACCGGATACAAGATCCCGTCCCTTGATCTCCATGGTCTTATTGGAATCATCGATTTTATAGGCAGAGCCTATTTCTCTTTTAATAATCTCCGCCGTTCGTTCACCAATGAGGATCCTTCCCTTGCTCTTGATATGATTTACAATGTCCTCATCCATCTTGTCGCCGCCCATCCTCACTGCTTTACTGTAGACAACGCCATGAAGAGAAATAACGGCAACATCAGTGGTCCCTCCTCCAATATCAACGATCATATTCCCTGAGGGCTCTCCAATCGGTAGTCCCACGCCAAGGGCAGCAGCCATTGGCTCCTCAATGAGGTAGATCTCACGTGCTCCCGATGCCTGGGCAGCATCCTTGACTGCTCTCTGCTCAACCTGGGTAATAGCCGAGGGTACTCCTATAGCGATCCGGGGAGAGATAAAGCTTTTTCTGTTATGCACCTTGCGAATAAAATATTTGAGCATCTCTCCTGTCTTATCAAAGTCAGCAATGACACCTTCTTTCAGGGGCCTCATGGCAATGATGTTGGCAGGAGTCCTTCCGAGCATCTTCTGTGCCTCGGAACCAACGGCGATAACCTTTTCCTTCTGGATGGCAACAACAGAGGGCTCGTTACAGACGATACCCCTGCCTTTGGCAAAGACCAGTGTGTTGGCAGTGCCAAGGTCAATAGCCAGATCATTTGAAAACCAGCCAAGAATCTTATGAAACATTCATCCCCCCTCGTTTATCTTCAATAACCACTGTTTTTGCAATCTCATCTCCCAATCTCATACCCTTCTCACTCCCTACGATCACGAGCAGTTCAAATATAATGACGACAATAATAAGGGCCATTGAAATGAGCCAGCCAATAAGGGGAATCACTCCAAGAAACCAGTAGAGGACCAGGCCGAGAACAAAAGGTGAATTCCTTAAAATTGACTCTTTATAGGTGCAGGCTATTGCACGGTCGTCCTCAGCCTGCAAAATTACCCTCAAACCCATAAGCTTCTTGCCAAGGCTGCTTCCATCAAAGAGTCCGTCAGCTATGGAGAGATAAATAATCCCCGCAATGCCGCCGAGCCTGGGAATAATTTCAAACAAAGCTCCCACGATTATGAAATCAATAGCCTTGGCTACGATTCTGTTCAGCAGGCCTGCTTTTGAAGACATTTCTTTCTCTTCCTCAGCAGGCTCATTATAGAGAGCTTCTGTTGTATCTTCTATATCCATAGCAAATTTCAATCCATAGTAACAAATAGTATTGTATATTTCAATATTAAGTATAAAACAGCGTCACCTAAATTGAGCAATCTTAGTGTCATTGCGAGTGAAGCGAAGCAATCTCATCTTTTGTTGTTTTGTCAGATTGCCGCGAACCCTTCGGGTTCTCGCAATGACAGGCTAAATGATTTTAAACAAAAAGCGCTTAGTTTTTGTGTCATAGAACCAATGTATCAAAGTCACAGGCTTATGGAAGATTAAAGGGGAACCCTTTTCCACTTTTCAGTGCCGCAAGAAGCCTTCTGGCATAGCCGCCTTCAACTTTAAATCTGTAACCGTCGGCAGCCTTCTGCGCCTTTCTGAAAGCAAGACCCGCCCTTTTCTTTTGACCCTTCAGATAATAAATTTCACCTTCCCCAAGTATGCAGTAGATCCTTCCCCGTGGATCCTGTGTCAGCCGGAAAAGCCTGTCTGCTTCCTGAAAATAGCGCCTTGCCGTCGCAAGGTCTCCAAGCATCTTGAAGGATGTTGCCATGCTCCACAGTGTATAGGCATAGCTGACCCGGTCACCAATCTTTTCATACAGGGTTTCGGCCTTACTGAAAAAGGCCAGCCCTTCTT
>Ga0209536_100006194_pt1 | contig 18361 bp, 20 predicted proteins | sample DeeMarSeWOR28_12_FD_187461 | JGI IMG/M metagenome (GOLD analysis project Ga0209536, IMG submission 187461) | Marine sediment microbial communities from White Oak River estuary, North Carolina - WOR-2-8_12 (SPAdes) (version 2) | ecosystem: Environmental > Aquatic > Marine > Intertidal zone >... | reverse complement strand
CATCTCCGCCAAGATAGTGCATACGCTACTCGGCTCGGCCTGCCGTGGCGTATCTCGTCAACTGTGAGGCCGGACCCTGTCGCTCTATTGTGAGCAACCCTAACCAGTCGGCCGCGCTGCGAGAATACATCCCTGTCAACGGCGCTGTGATCTTCAGCCGTGCCCTTGGTCGTGGGCCAGACGTCGTGGTGATGCATGGGGGTCCTGGCGCGAATCATGCCACCTTGCTGCCGCAGTTCGACTTCCTGGCCCGAGGCCGCCGACTACTATACTACGATCAACGAGGTGGTGGTGAGTCTCCGGCTTCACCCGGCACACCTCTCGGCTGGCGCCAGCATGTTGACGACCTGGACCTCCTCCTCGATCACTGGCAATGCCCGGCCGCCACTCTTCTGGGATACTCGTGGGGTGGCTTGCTCGCTTTGCTCTACACTGTCAGGCATCCGACTCGGGTGAATAGGCTCGCACTCATCTCTCCTGCACCCGTGACTGCCAGGGGCCGAGAGGAGTTCATCCGACGTCTGAATCGGCGGCTGCAGGGTTCGTGGCTCGAGCGCGAGAGAAACGCTCTCGAAGTCGCTGACCTGAGGCATCGTGAGCCAAACCAATACCGACAGCGCTTGTTCGAGTTGTCTATCACTCCGTACTTGAGAAACCCTGACCAAGCCAGGCACGTGAAGCGATTCGTAGTGTCGAGCCGGGTCCGGGATGCTGTGTGGCGCAGTCTGGCCCAGTACGATTTGACGGCCGAGTTGTCCAGACTCGCTGTACCTGCACTTGTGATTCACGGTCGCTGCGATCCCATTCCGCTCTCATCGTCGGAACGGACCGCGGACCTACTGTCAGCCCAACTTGCAGTCTTCGAGCAGTCAGCGCATCTGCCTTTTCTGGAGGAGTTCGAACGTTTCGTCGCGGTGCTTGACGGATTCCTGCCGAGAGACCGATCCTGAGTCGAATGGGGCCGTTTGAACTTGTGTTTTCCGGGGAGGTGGAAGCGCAATTCGAGAGGATGCGAGAGGAGGCAGCCCTTTCCCGGATGGACGTAACCGATCGCACGCTTTTTGTCTCTCTGCCTTCAGTTCAGCGGATCCTCGAGCAGATCGAATCACCACAATTGCTCACCGACAACCCGGCCGCCGCCGGGGAATATCACATGCCGCTGTACATGGGGTTCCGGTTCTGGGATGCTGGCAAGGTGGTCATGGATGTCGAACGACTCCCCGATTGCAGTACAGAGGGACCGTGCGAAGTCCCCATCCCCAGTGGTGCATGCTACCTGCGCTTCCCGGAGCGGTGGTTCTGGGCACAGATCGACCAGCAGGCGCCTCACGAGCCACTCGACGGAGTCTTCGTAGCCCAGTCTTCGGACCTACGGCGACTCAGCGCGCTCGCCGTCCTCGGGCTGAGGCCGGAACGACACGGCTTCAGTCAGCTATCCGTGACGGCTGCCGTAGAGGACCTGGTCGCCGCCCAGCTTGTGTCGAGGACACCTCGATTCGCTCCGGCAATGGCAGGTGGCACCGAGGCGGGATTCAAATCCTTGGCGTCGCTAGGTGAGTTGCTTCTCCTGACTCAACTCGCGCTGACTCAGGTAGCGAGCTAGGTTCCTGCTGGCACGTTTTGACTGGTGAGGACTTCCGTGGCAACCAAGGACTCGCGGCCGTCGGCAAGAAGCGCGAAGCACAGGATGAGACCGATCATCGGCAGGCTCAAGAAGACCTTTCCAGAAGCACAGTGTTCGCTCACACACGTGGACCCACTCCAGTTGCTGGTTGCGACTATCCTGAGCGCACAGTGCACAGATGAGCGAGTGAACATCGTCACAGAGACGCTGTTTCGGGAATACAAGACTGTTCGCGACTACGCCCACGCGGACCCCGAGGTGTTTGCCGGCCAAATCAAGTCCACGGGTTTCTACCACAACAAGACCAAATCCATCATCGAGATGGCCCAGGCCCTACTGGAGAAACACTGCGGGCAAGTTCCCCAGACTATGGAGGAGCTAGTCGCACTGCCTGGTGTGGGGAGAAAGACGGCGAACGTCGTACTGGGCAACGCGTTCGGAATAGATGAGGGGATCGTCGTCGATACTCACGTCAAGCGGATAGCAAACAGGCTCGGCCTGACCAACAACAAGAATCCTGACAAGATCGAGCAAGACCTGGTGCAATTGGTACCGAAGTCCGACTGGACTCTGTTCCCCCACTTACTCATCCAGCACGGTCGGACGATCTGCCAAGCGCGGGTGCCCAAATGCGAGATCTGCCCGATCAATAGTCTCTGCCCGTCCTCATCATGACTGCGGGGCCTGCCAATACCCAACGAGCAAGCGGGGATGTAACTCAATGAGATTCGACTTCGCCGTCGTGTGCGATTACGCACTCATCGACCAATACGGCAAGCTGAGTGTGCTTGGAATATTCCAACACATCTGGGTCAGCCAGTTTCCCACAGTGCACCCCAGACTTCACCTGGTAATGAGACTCAAAGGCTCCCGGACAGAGGTTGGCCAACACCAGGTGCAGATCCGACTGACCAACGCTGAGGGCAAGGAGATAATCAAGGGCGACGGGACAGTGACTTTCGCCGAGCCGCCTGCGGGTGTCCTAGAAGTGGAAGCGGGAGCGGTCCTGCTCTTCGATGTCCCATTCGAGAGCGCCGGGCGATACCAGTTCGAGATCGAAGTAGACCAGGGAATGAAGACTGAAGTTCCCATCACCGTGTCCCTCAGTCCCAAGGGCCCACCCTCACGGTCCCTTGGATTGAACTAGGTACAGGTGAAGACCAAGCACGTCGCAGCCCTGATCGTTCTCGAACTCAAGAAGACGTGACCAGCGTTCGCAAGACCCCCTGGATACTCGCCTGCGCAGTCGCGTGTCTCGTAGGCCTCGTCTACGACTTCTCCGGCTATCCGCTACTCGATCCTGACGAGGGCCGCAACGCTGAGGTAGCCCGGGAGATGTCTGTCTCGGGCGATCTGGTATTACCCCGCCTCAATGCGGTTCCGTATCTCGACAAGCCGGCACTGTACTTTGCGGTCGGTGCGGTTACGATGAAAGTACTGGGACCCACTGCCTTCGCTGCGCGACTTCCCTCCCTCCTGTTCACAATCGCCACCGTGCTTATCCTGGCCTGGTTCGGACGGCGGCTGTTTGGCTCCGATGGTGCCTGGACCGCCACTGTAACGACAGCCGCAACACCATTCGCTATCGCCTACGGCCGCACAGTCATCTTCGACAGTGCGCTGACCTTCTTCGTGGTCTTGGCACTGGTCGGTTTCTACGTGTCGATCGAGATCTTTGAGCGGCAAGTCGAGGCTGGCAGGTCCAGTGGTCGGCCGCGCGGTGAGTGGTGGACCACCCTGGCCTGGGGAGCCATGGCATTCGGGGTCCTCACTAAAGGTCCAGTGGCGCTCGCAATCCCACTCATGGTCGCATTACCATTCTCCATTTGGCGGCGAGCCTGGCGGGCGCTAGCAGATCCTATCAGCATCTTGCTGTTCTTGGCTGTCATTACGCCCTGGGTGCTGGCGATATCACGCGAGGTACCCGATTTCCTCCACTACGCCTTGATAACCGAGACAGCACGACGTCTCACCACCGATGAATTTCAGCGGAGCGGACCCCTCTGGTATTTCGTTGCAGTCCTTCCCGCGGCAGCCCTGCCGTGGACGTTCGTATTGATTGGAGCGTGGCGGGCCCTCCGGGAGCAACGTGACCGATACGGCAACCTCGATGGTCGGATAGCCTATCTGTTGCTCTGGATTGCCATACCACTCCTGTTCTTCTCAATCTCACAGTCGAAGCGGCCTCAATATGTGCTACCGCTCGTACCGGCCATTGGACTCCTTGTGGCTGCGGCGTGGCGAGGGCATCCTCAAAGCCACGCAGGAGCCCGCACCGCTGCAGTTGGCCTCGCAGCTCTGGGAGCGTTCTTGATCTTTGCATCCGGGGTTATCGGGAACTTGGTGCATGCCGGCAATGCAGTCGCCCAGGCCATCCCGCTTCCCGCAATGGTCTTAGGTGCTGTCTGCATCATGGCAGCCGTTTGCTCCTGGATTGGCCGGCGGCACCGCGGCATACTGCTGCTTACGCTTGCCATGCCAGTATCCGTGGTCCCCATTGCGGGCTCCCGGCTCATGGATACCATTGGCAGCGAACGATCCTCGCTAGAGATAGCACGCACGCTTGAACAGATCGGAGGCTCGGGTACCCGGGTCGTAGCCGCCGCAGCCTTCCCGCTGTCTTTGCCCTTCTACCTGCGACAGACCGTGATCCTCTCCACGGCTGATGGATCAGAGCTCACCAGCAACTACCTTACACGGCATTTCAATACCTGGTCCGCACGGAGTGCCACGATTCGGCCTCCCGACTACTGGCACGAGGCCATGACAGCCTGCAACCGGCCCACAGCCTTCGTGGTCCGCAGCGATGACGAGGAGAAGCGCACCGTCCTCGGGGCTCAGCTCGATCTGTTGCTGGATACCGGGAAGTACGCCGTATATGGCCCTTGCGGAATGACCAATTTGGCGGACGCGATCAGATAGGGCATGTGCGGTATCTACGGAATGGTGGCTTTGGGCGCCTCTGCTCCACGACGACCCGAGTGGCTCGAATCCATGGGTCGAGTGCTGCGGCACCGTGGCCCTGATGGGCACGGCACAGAGGTGGTTTCGACCGCGGTCTTCGGAGCGGAGCGTTTGCGCGTCATCGACACCAGTCCCGCCGGCGATCAGCCATTCAAAGACCCATCCGGGCAGGTCTTGCTCGTGCTGAATGGAGCCATCTACAATGCGCCAGACCTACGTGCCCGATACGCGACCTTTCCATTCCGGTCGAGGTCCGACGTCGAGACCGTCCTTCCGCTGTACCTGGACCGAGGGTGTGCCGGCATCGCGGAGTTGGACGGAATGTTCGCTCTGGCGATCTACGATGGACGGACCAAGGAACTGATCCTTGGGCGCGACCGTGCAGGGGAGAAACCGCTCTTCTACCGTTCATTCGAAAACGAGGTCTGGTTCGCCTCGGAAGTCCAAGCCTTGCTTGACGTTACAACCTGTCGCCGCACGCTGGACTCGGCTGCGATGGGCGCATTCCTTGTTCTGGGATACGTGCCAGAGCCGCGAACGATATTCGCGGAAATCAGAAAGGTGGAGGCGGGCACCATCAAGGTGTTGAGTCCCAGCGGACAGACAACCAAGGAGTACTGGAACCCGGACAGCGAGACACGTGACAAGAACCAGCTTTCCCGACCAATCGATGACCTCGACTCTCTGCTGCAACGATCAGTGGCCAAGCAACTGACTGCAGACGTGCCGATCGGCATCTTCACCAGCGGCGGGGTCGATTCGTCTCTGCTGGCTGCTCTGGCCGTGCACCTTGTGGGACCAGAGCGGGTTCGCACCTTCAGCGTCGGGTTTGCAGACCGGGCATACGACGAGACCCGGCACGCTCAAGCGGTAGCTGGGTACCTCGGTACTCGCCATGAGTCAGTGCGGACTGACGAGCGTTCTCTGTACGAGTCGCTGCGCACCGTGGTCGATCGGATCGCGGAGCCAATCGCCGACCCAGCTGTGCTACCTACCTACCTGCTGGCCCATACAGCCCGTGATCATGTAACAGTAGCTTTGAGCGGCGAGGGGGCTGACGAGCTGTTCGGTGGGTACCCAACGTACCTAGGACACAGAGCGGCGGCTTGGTACAACAAATCACCTGGTTGGCTCCGGATGTTGCTGCGCCATGTGGTCACTGCGCTACCGGTATGTCACCGCAGCAAGGTATCGCCCGAATATCTGCTCAGAAGGTTCACGGCTTTCGTAGAAGAACCGGTGTACAAGCGGCATCTGAGTTGGTTTGGCACCGGGCTTGGAGTGGCACTGACAACCGAATGTAGGGAGAGCCTCGCAGAGACATTGCCGCAGTTCCCGAGCCGCGGTGATGATGTGGAGCGCGCCACATTGTTCGACTACCGCACTTACCTGCGTGACAACCTGTTGACCAAGGTTGACAGAGCGACCATGCTTTCTTCCTTGGAAGCGCGGGCACCTTACCTTGACACCGATGTGACGCGGTTTGCCCTGGCGCTAGATTCGTCACTCAAGGTGCGCGGGACCACCACCAAATGGCTCCTGAAGAGTGTTGCCCGGCGCTGGCTGCCCCGGAGGATCGCTAACCGGAGGAAGAGTGGCCTCAGCGTCCCGATCGCGCAGTGGTTGAACGGGGGTTTACGAGAGGAGGTCGACCGGTTGCTCGCTACGGCGCGGCTTGAACAGCTAGATCTGATACAGCCTGCCGTAGTACAGGAACTTGTGAGAGAGCATCGGACCGGCCGGGCCAACCATGGTCGGGCAATATGGACATTGCTGATGCTCGGGTACTGGAAAGAACGTTGGGCCGCGGAGGGCTAGAGTACTATGATGAGCCGTGAAGAAGCACTCGCATTGATGCACGAATACACACCCTCGGACGCCCTGCGCAAGCACATGTACGGGGTCGAGGCAGCAATGCGCGCCTACGCGCGCAGGTACAGCGAAGATGAGGACGCGTGGGGCTTGGTCGGCCTATTGCATGATTTCGACTATGAGCGCTATCCCAATCACGAACGCTCACCCACAGAGGGACATCCGTCTGTTGGAGTCAATGTGCTCAGGGAACGTGGCCTGCCTGACGTTCTGTGTGACGCAATAATGGGCCACGCGAGCTACACTGGGGTGCCGCGTAGGTCACTCGTGGCCAAGACTCTCTTCGCCGTAGATGAGCTATGTGGTTTCCTGGTGGCCTGCGCTCTAGTCAGGCCCTCAAAGAGCCTGTCTGACCTGACAGTCAAGAGCGTCAAAAAGAAATTGAAGGACAAGGCCTTCGCCCGAGCAGTGAGCAGGGAAGAGGTGCATAGGGGTGCCGAAGAACTGGAGATCCCCTTCGAAGACCACGTCCAGTTCACGATCGAGGCGCTGCGGCCAGTGGAACAGGAACTTGGCCTGGGCCAGGAGTGAAGGACCCCCCGAAGAGTCAGGGAAATCCCCCACTTCAACGCTGGTCAGCCCAAGCGCGTAATGAAGGTATGGAGGACGCTGAGCTAGCTGCTCTCGCCCACGCGGGCGATCGAGAAGCGTTCGGCGAGCTGGTGCGGAAGTTTGCCGGCCAGGCGCGGCGCGTAGCCCGAGCGGTACTCGGCAACGATGCTGACGCCGACGACGCAGCACAGGACGCGTTTCTGGCCGCGCTGCGGGGCCTCGGACGGTACGATCCGACGAGGCCCTTCGGCCCCTGGCTCATGCGCATCGTGGCAAACGCGGCGACCGATCGGCGGCGGCGGCAGAAGGTGCGGGCCGCCGTGCGGATCCCGCCTCAGACACCGTCAACTGAGGCACAGCCCGATCAAGTGGCACTGCGACTGGAGTTTCACGGTGCCTTGAAGACAGCACTCCGCTCGCTGCCGGAGCGACGCAGGATAGCGGTGGTCTTGTTTGACGTGGAGGGATACTCACATCAAGAGATCGCGGAGGTACTGAACGTTCCTGTGGGAACGGTGCGATCAGATGTCTTTCACGCCCGGCGGGCGCTGCGTACAGCGCTGGCCCTGTGGAAGAACTCGAAGGAGGAAATCGTATGAGGGGATCGCCGTTCGATCATCGACAAGACAGGGAGTTGGGAGAGACTCTGAGGGCGGTTCTGTCAGCAGAAGATGACTTCAGTTTTGTGGAACGCGTGCTGGCCCGTGCCGGGGAACTCCAGCACAACGTGTATGGGGTTGAGTGGTGGGAAGTACTGAGTGCTTGGGCTCGTCCTGGGTTGGTGGCGGTGGCCGTAGTGTTGATTGCGGGCATAACAATTTGGTTCAGCGGGATGTCTGGAAGTACAGAGAGCATGGTTGCCCTGGGAGATCCCTTGCTGTCCGCGGGCGAAAGCGGACTCCCGTCCGCACTCTTTGCTGCCAGCCAGCCACCGGATCTGAACGAAGTCCTGGCCCTGGTAATGGGCAATTAGCGGTACCGCTACGTTGAGATCTGTTTAACCTGACCGTCGCAGACTGGGCATCAGAGAGTAGCTACCACGAGGGAGACAGCAAGGTGGTGATTAGATGATCAATACATCGAGACTATGGGCGGCAACTCTGCTCCTTGCAGTATTCGCGGCAGGAGCGGTTTTCGGTGGTGTTGCCTCCCGCGTGTGGGGGATTGGAGACCCCGCGCCGGAGGGGCGCCGCCACGACCGCACTGAATCTACTAGACGACCCAACTACGCTGAACGGCTCGAGATCGAACTCAGTCTCACTATGGATCAGCGTGCAGAAGTCGACTCCATCCTGCAGCGGCAGCAGTCTGAGATGCAGGTGTTATGGTCGGAGATGCGTCCGCGATTCGATGCGCTTCGTGAGGGGGTTCGTGAGCAGATTATGCAGATTCTCTACGATGATCAACAGGCGAAATACCGCGAGCTGATGGCCCGCACTGATCGCAGGGGAGACAGGGACCGTGGAACAACGAATTACAGATAGAGCACTAAGACTGGCGCTAGTTGCTTCGGTGTCGGCAACATCTCTGCTCGCCCAAACCCGAGCCGTCACATTGGAACAGGCGGTTCAACTGGCGCTCGACGTTCAGCCGGCGATGGTGCAAGCCCGCGGGCAGGTCGAGACGGCGGACGCGACCAAGCTCTCTTGGTACGGCAGCTGGCTACCGACACTCTCTGCAAGCTCCTCGGCAAGCACCAACTCCAGCACGCGTTGGGATGACAGAACGCAAACGACTATCACTGGCTCATCCGCGTCGTATTCCGGTGGCATCTCGGCGTCGCTCACACTGTTCGACGGCTTGAGCCGACTCGCCGAAGGTCGTGCCGCCAACGCCGACATCGAAAGCGCGGATGCGTCGTTGGTGAACCAGACGTTCCAGACGATGCTTCAGACCAAGCAGACCTTCTTCAGTGCCGTATCTGCAGAGGAGCTGGTGCGAATCTCGGATACACGAATCGAACGGGCCACTGAGCAGCTCAACATAGCAAAAGAGAAACTTGCGGCGGGCACTGCAACTCGATCCGACACACTGCGTTCTTTCGTCGAGGTCGCCAACGCGAGGTTGCAGCGTCTCAACGCCGTTACTCAGCTGGCGATGGCGGAGGCGAATCTAGCGCAACTCATAGGAGTTGATGGTGCGGTGCGAGCTGTACGCGAAGATCGCCTCTTCGACTTGGTTGACCTCGATACCGCTGCACTAAGGGAAGAAGCACTGGTTCGCTCGCCCACGATCCTCGCAGCAGAAGCTGCAGTCAAGTCGGCGACGGCACAGTTTGGCACCATCTACTCGCAGTACTTGCCGCGGGCTTCGATGTCGTACTCCAGGTCTTGGTCTGGCAACCAGTGGCTTACACTCAACCCGAGTTGGTCGGTAAGACTCGGCTTTTCCTGGACGATCTTCAACGGCTTCAGCCGTGAGTTGACGCGGACGCAGCGGATCATAGGGCTGGATAACGCGCGGGCCCAGGCAGCAGACGCGCGCCGCCAAGCCAACGCCCAATTGACCCAGTATCTCGCTGCCCTGGCGGCGGCACGCACCAGTCTCGAGATTGCACAGGCCAATCAGGCCGCTTCCGAAGAGGATCTCCGGGTACAGAGGGAGCGCTATCGTTTAGGGGCCGCCACAATCGTGGACGTACTCGCATCCCAGGAGAACCTCGACCAGTCTGAGGTGGACATCGTTCGGGCATCCCTGGATTATCTCGTGGCGAAAGCGCAGATCGAGGCGCTAGTGGGGAGAGAACTATGAGCAGCATCAAGCACATGGATTTCAATACTGGTGACATACCAACGCCGGATGTCATCATCCTGGCACACAAGCTCACACGAGACTACGTGCTGGGCGCTGAAGTGGTACATGCTCTAAGAGCTGTGAATCTCCAGATCCGGCGCAACGAGTTTACAGCAATCATGGGGCCGTCCGGATCGGGTAAGTCCACTCTAATGAACCTCCTGGGATGCCTCGACACCCCGACGGCGGGCGAATACTGGCTCAACTCGCAAAAAGTGAGTGAGCTGGAGGACGACGAGCTAGCTCGAATCCGTAACAAGGAGATCGGTTTCGTCTTTCAGACTTTCAATCTCCTGCCTCGTGCCACGGCACTTCACAACGTGGAGCTGCCGCTGGTATATGCGGGGGTATCAGCGAAAACCCGCCGCGAGCGCGCGGCGGAAGCACTCGGCAAAGTCGGTCTCGCCGACCGGATGCGGCACCGTCCCAGCGAGATCTCTGGTGGGGAGCGTCAGCGCGTCGCTATCGCTAGGGCTCTGGTGAATGACCCGAGCATCTTGCTGGCCGACGAACCTACAGGCAACCTGGATAGCCACACCAGCGCCGAGATCATGGAAGTAATGGAGAAACTACACGATACTGGGCAGACAATCGTGCTCATCACGCACGAGCACGACATCGCTGCCCACGCAAGCCGCCAGATTCACCTGTTGGACGGCATGATAGAACAGGACGTCATAACCGAGAGAACAGCATGAAGCGCATTGGAATTGTAGCCGTCCTACTGGCGGCCATCGCGGTAGTTGCCTTCGTCGTACTCCGCAACGGTGAGGAGACCCTGGCACCGGTCTATCAGAAGGTGCCGGTCACCTCCCGCGACATCGTCGTGTCCGCAAGCGCTGCGGGATCGATAGAACCTATCACCACGGTCGAAGTCAAGTCGAAGGCTTCAGGAGAACTATACGAGGTCAGGGCCGAAACAGGTGACTTGGTGAGCGCGGGAGCGCTACTGATTCGAGTTGACCCGCGTGTTCCCCAGAACACCCTGCGTCAGGCGGAGGCGGACCTGGAACTGGCTCAGGCTCAGTTGGACAACGCGATGTCGCAACTCAGGCGCTCCGAAGAGTTGTTTGGGACGCAGTCCATAACGGAACAGGAATACGACACGGCGAAACTCTCCGTGGCGAGTGCCAGGGCCCAACTGGTGCGTGCCGAGCGCTCACTGGAGGACGCTCGTATTGCGGCGGAAGACACCGAGGTGAAGGCACCGATCACCGGCGTGATCATCCAGAAGAACGTCGAGGTCGGATCGGTCATTTCCTCCGCTACTGGTAACGTGAGCGGTGGAACGGTGCTCATGCAGATGGCCAACCTCGACACGGTGCAGGTCCGCGCGCTGGTTGACGAGACCGACATTGGCAAGATCCAGCCGGGGATGCCGGTCACCATCCAGGTGGATGCCTACAGGAACCGCCCGTTCACCGGCCGGGTCTTGAAGATCGAGCCCCAGGCCACGGTAACGCAGAACGTCACCATGTTCCCGGTACTCGTCCGCATTCCGAATCCGGAGAGCCTGCTCAAGCCCGGCATGAACACAGAAGTTGAGGTTCACGTTGGCTCCCGTGAGGGGGTGATGGCCATCCCCAACGCCGCTCTGAGAACGCAGGACGACGTATACTCAGCGGGCGCAGTACTCGGCCTGAGTCCAGAGACAGTGCAGGAGCAGCTGGCAGCTGCCCGACAGGCCGCTGGTGGTGGCAATCAGCAGTCACCAGGGGAGGGCGCCGTCGATGATGGCACGGTGATGTGGCGCGGGACCGCCGTCAAGCTCCCGCAAGGTCTGTCGGCTGATGAGGTCCAGGCGGTTCTCGCGAAGGTCGAGGGTGCGAGTGACATGCGGTCGGTTTTTCAGTCTCTCAGCGACAGGGAACGGACGGTAATGCGCCAGATGAGCGAGGCAGCCGGGGGTGGCATGCGACCGGGTGGCGGGATGGGAGGCGGGCAGCAGAGGAGCACCAGTTCCACCAGTGCCGCGCTACTGGGCGGAGACTACATCGTCTTCGTGATGCGGAACGGAGCGCCTACCGCGGTGCCAGTAAAGACCGGCCTCACCGATCTCGACTACTCTGAAGTCGAGTCGGGCCTGACAGCCGCCGACACGGTGCTCATTCTGCCCAGCGCTAGTTTGCTGGCTAGCCAACAGCAGATGCAGGAACGCATCGCGCGCATGACCAGCGGCGTTCCAGGAGCGCCGAGCGGCGGCCCGCGGCGGTAACCGATAACCTGTAGCCGAACGCTACAGAGGAAGGAAACTCATGCTCTTTGGCGAGATTATCGTGGTTGCGCTGGGCGCGATACGGGCCAACAAGCTCCGCTCATTCCTCACGATGCTGGGCATCGTGATCGGAGTCGGCGCAGTGATCACGATGGTGGCGCTCGGCTCAGGCGCCCAAAAGGACGTGCAGGATCGCATCGCTGCACTCGGGACGAATCTCCTGCAAGTCAGCGCCGGACAGTCATTCAGGCACGGAGTAGCTAGCGCCGAACGCGTGAGTCTGACGACGGACGATTACGAGGCCCTCGTCCGCGATGCGCGTGGCCTGAAGGCCGTGGTTCCGGAGATCAGACGCAACCAGCAAGTGGAGTACGCGAACCGCAACGTGAACGTAAACGTGACCGGAACCGTACCGGACTACCTGCCTGTGAACAACTACAAGGTCGAACACGGTCGCATGTTCACCACCGGCGACGTGAGCTCGCGCAAGCGCGTGGCAGTCATCGGCTACCAGGTGCCAGAAAATCTCGAGGCAAACGCAGCTGCCATGATCGGCCAGCAACTTCTGATCAGAGGTATCCCATTTCAGGTGGTAGGCGTGCTCGCAGAGAAAGGCTCAACCGGTGGGTGGGACAATCCCGACGAGAACATCCTCATCCCGCTCACGACGGCGCAGCACCGCATATTCGGCAGCGACCGCGTGAACTCCATCAACGTTCAGGTGGCCCATCCCGACTCAATGACCATCGCCATGATCGAGATCGAACGGGTGCTGAGACGCGAACACGGAATCGCGCCCGGGAGAGACAACGATTTCAGTATCCGGAATCGCACCGAGATGCTCGCGACGTTCGAGGAAACGACTCAGACGTTCACCTTCCTGTTGGGAGGTATCGCGGCGGTGAGCCTGCTGGTGGGCGGCATCGGAATCATGAATATCATGCTCGTGTCGGTGACCGAGCGTACACGGGAAATCGGAGTGCGCAAGGCTCTGGGTGCCACACGGCAGAACATCATGTTGCAGTTTCTCGTGGAGGCGCTGGTATTGTGCATGATGGGTGGCATCGTCGGGATCTTGTTGGGGGCCGGCGGCGCAGTCGCGCTGTCCAAGCTCGCTAACTGGAACACATTCGTGTCGCCACAGGCCGTTATGGTGGCATTTGCCTTTAGTGCCGTTGTCGGGGTCTTCTTTGGCCTCTGGCCGGCGCGCCGTGCATCGTCATTGGATCCGATCGAGGCACTGAGATACGAGTAGTCAACCGCCACCAGCTAGCAGCTAATGGCTGTCGGCCGTGGTCCCTCAGCCCCGCTCAAAGCGCTAGGGCTGGGACCGCAGGTGAAAGAGAGAGTCTATGAGGACGATCAGCACGTTCATGGCAGGCGCGTTCCTAGTCCTAACTGCCGCCGTTCCAGCCTGGGCTCAGGGGGTTGATGTATCCGGGAAGTGGGAACTTACCAGTGAGAGTCCCCGGGGTACCCAGACTTCCACAATCACGTTCGTGCAAGAAGGCAATGCGTTAGCCGGCACGATGGAGACCCAGCGGGGATCTGTAGCCTTCGAGAACGGTTTGGTCGACGGCCCCAAGATCACCTTCACCATAGTGCGCTCCATGGGCGACCGCACCATGGAAATGGCCTACACAGGTACAGTCGAAGGCGATGCCATTGCCGGGACCATGACGACACCACGTGGCGAGATACCGTGGACCGCGAAGCGAGTCGACTAGCCAAACACCAAACCTGCAAAACAAGCTGAGGCTCGCGAGCAAGTGCTCGCGAGCCTCCTCCCATCCAGATACCAGCGGTGGAGTCTCTGCCTGAATGCGTTGGATGACGCGGCTTCGCGTTGTGCGACGCCCGTGAGTCAAGCACTCCGGGCCACTCCTATGGCCAGTTGCATTGCGGTGCACTTTGCGCAACCGGATTGTCTGAGACATGTTTCGTCCCAATGAGCACGCAAGGCTCCGCATCTGCCCGCACTACGATTTGCGCTGTCCGAGTACCGGCTTCAACATCCAACTTGGGAGCCGGATTCGACTGCCTCGGTCTGGCCTTGGACCTGTGGCTCCAAGCAAGCGTCAAGAGTGGGAGTGGCAGTCCTGTGTACACCGGCACCCTTGAGCATCTCAGCTCAGAAGAGGACTTCCTGTTCGGCACAATCGCTGGTCTGCTCCCCACCGGAACGCACCTCGAGGTAGACTCCGTCATTCCAGTGAGTCGCGGACTCGGATCATCTGCAGCAGCACGCGTTGCTGGACAAGTACTCAAGAGACTTGTTACCGAGGCACCCGTCCACCGCAATGAGGTGTACGACCGAGCCCGGGTTCTGGAGGGGCACCCCGACAATGCTGGGCCCGCAGTGTATGGGGGCCTGGTTCTCGCTGCAGCTCGACCAACCGTTCTGCGACTGCACGACACCCTCGGAGTTGCCTTGGCAATTCCAGCACAGCCAATCAGTACCGAGCAGGCACGATCGATCCTCCCACCTCAGATACCGCGTGAGCAAGCAATTGAGCAGGCTTCCAGGGCAGCGGCCCTTCTCCTCGGTCTCACTCGCGGGTATCCGGAGCTGATTTGGCACGGAATGTCTGACGTCATTGCCACGCCATACAGAGCGCCACTCATTGTGGGCTATGCCGATGCAGTCGATGCCGGTGAGAAAGCTGGTGCTTACGGTGTTGCCATCTCAGGGGCCGGATCGGGCATTGTCGCGATTACGGAGAAGCACCTGTCCTCACAGGTTGCTGACGCGATGGCAACCGCATTGACGCGGTCTGGGAATCCTGCCGAAGGAGCCGCACCAGAAGTTGTTGAGGGGGGGTTCCGAGTAACGGAGCGTGGCAGCGGGCGGTAAGCTCAACCACTGCCAAGCTCAGCCAGTTCAATGCTCACCGCTCCCTGCAGCCTGCTTGCTGTCACCAAACCACACCAGCCACTTCTCGATCTGTCGTGCATGCAGTGAGCAATGGACGTAGTGAAACCGTACCCACTCCGGGAGATTGAGGTCCCCGATCACTGGATGATTCAAGAAAGTCTCGAGTTGCCTTCTTTCGGGCCATTGATCGACCAGCTGACGTGTTCGCTCCACCGCCATTCTGAATCGTGCCGCCGCTAGTTCGGGGTCTGGATCATCGCTCGGCCTTGTGACGTCCGGAGCTCGCATGCCCTTGGGGAATTCACCTGCTCCCAGCAGCGTGTGCCGCATGACAGACTGAGTCGGAGTGGCGTTGCGTTGCATTCCACCCTCGCCGGCGAGCTGCTCGAACTCCTCGGCCACCACGTCCATCGTGATCGCCAGGTGCTCGACTATCTGGGCCAGGCTCCACTTGCCCTCGGGCGCCCACCGCCAGTCGCCCCTGTCGATCGCGTGGATCGAGTTGAACACGATTGGTTCGAGCCGAGACAGCTGATGTTTGACCTTCATTTCCCCGCCAGGGCGATGCACTCAATCTCAACTTGTGCTCCCAACGCCAAGCCACTTCCTGCGACAGTGGAGCGCGCGGGCGGTTCCTCCTGAAAGTACGACGCGTAGATTTCATTCATAGCAGCATAGTCGTTGATGTCCTGCAAGAACACCGTGCACTTGACAACGCGATCCAATGAGCTGCCTGCATACTCGAGAACTCGCTTGATGTTCTCCAAGGTTTGCTTTGTCTCGCCCGCCACGCCGCCTGGTGCAAGTTCGCGGGTATTAGGCATAGCACCGACCTGCCCCGACAGATAGATCATGTCACCGACACGGACGGCACTGGAGAACGGCAAGCCCTCGAGAGAGCCGGGCATCTGAATTGTCTCTTTCTCCTGCGCTACGAGCGTGGCTGGCAAGAGTAGCCAACACAATGTGAGCACTGTAGCCACCCGCATAGTTCGACCTCCTACGCACTTGAAAGGCGAGTGTTGTCGGTCACCCTGACGTGAACTCTGTATTCGAACCTCTTACGTGGATCCGCGGTAAGCGGTCGGGCTGTTACTAATATACCACTGGTTCAACCTCACCCCTTAGGGCATCGTGGCGTCTCATCCACCGGGGCTCTTGTGTCCGGGGACCGCTCGTGTCCCGGGCATTCGAGCACGGGTAGCTCCGGGTACTTTGGGTATTGCGCGCATTCCCTTGATCTTGAGCAGAGCCAAAAGACTGACCCGCTCCTACTAGCAACCACTTGCGTGTGAACGCAGGATGCGCACAGGCCAACCGATATGTCGTGATCACCCATTGCAGATCCAAAGCTGCCGTCGCGCCTCGGTGCACGCAACGTTACATTCTCTCGAATGGCTAACATTACTTGCACACGGTGCGGAAAATCAGGAGAACAACTTGCCCACCCCCCACTTCCCACCGAGCTGGGTGACCGGATTTACGACACCATCTGTCAGGAGTGCTGGACAGAATGGCTCGGACAGCAAACGGCGATAATCAACCATTACGGCCTCAACCTACGTGATCCTCAGGCCCGCGAGTTTCTCACACAGCAAACCGAAGGATTCCTCTTCTCACCCGGGCCGTCGCCCGGCTCCATCAATGGCACCTAAGTAGGGTGCATCCTGTGACTGGAGACTCCTTGCCTCTCCAGGGCAAACCGGTTCGGAGGCGTTGGCACAGTGCGAGAATATCATCACGTCGGCATCCCAACGGACGTTGAACGAGACGGTGAGACTTACCTAGAGCAGTTCAAGGTGTTCGTCTCCGGCTACGATACGAGCCCGTATGGTGTGGAATGGATGCGATTCGAGCCCGGTTGCCCGCTACCAGAGATTGTCAAACGGGTCCCCCACGTCGCCTTCAAGGTCGATGACCTCGAGGCGGAAATCCAGGGGCAAGAGGTGTTGATCGAGCCAAACAGCCCGTCGGAGGGGGTCAGAGTCGCCCTTATCGTTGAGAACGGAGCGCCGATTGAGTTCTTGGAATTCTCGGACGAGGTGTAGTGTTGTTGGATCGACTCAGAGACCGTGTTCCCGGAGCCGCGTCAGCGAAACCCCGGGCTTACCGGCCCAGGGTACGCGAGAGCACACTACAAGGCTGTGTTGTTAGCCCGCCGACGTGCTTCAGGTCCTCAGGTTCTCGACATCCGCCGCGGCCCGCTCCAGGATTTTCACCAATTCCTCGATCTTCCCTTCGGCGTCCCGCAATCTCCAGGTAGTCCGGTACACTTGGCCCACGAGCTTGCCAACTTGCCTGGTCACTTCCGGCATCGGATCGGTGAGCAGGCTGTCGATCATCTCCTCGACGCGATCGAAGATGTCTTCAACTGTGCCTTTGTGTTCTTCCAGGAACTCAAGCCCAGAGTCCGTGATCGCGTATACCTTCTTCCCCTCAACCTCCTCACTCTTCACCAATCCTTCGTCCTCTAACCATTGCAGCGTCGGATACACAGTGCCCGGAGATGGTTTGTAGCACCCTCGGGTGTGTTCTTCCAGTTCCTTCATCACCTCGTAGCCGTGCATCGGCTTGTCCTTCAGCAGCCGGAGAATGACGTACTTCATGTCTCCAGCCTCGAACCACTGCCTGCGCCGCCTTCCAGACCTGCGCTTCCCACCGCCCATCCACCATTCCCAGGGTCCCGATCCGAAGAACCAGTCGCGGTCTCGCATAATGGCCTCCACGATAGCTCAAGATAGCTCGATACGATATTACGTCCGATATATCTTAAGACACGGACGCGTACCTGTCAACACGTCAGCCCCAGGCAAGGCGTAGAGTGATCCAGTTGCGGGGACGGAGCTTGAGATGCCGCTTTTCTGGGGTCCAAGTCGCAGGTCACCCTCCCAAGCTCAGCGGCCAGTCATATCCGCCGTAAAACGCGATGAACAGACTGGCTCCGGCCAGGGCCAGTACCTTGAAGAAATGAGCCATCTCGTCCTGCCGCTTGGCGGGGTCAGCCACGGTCCAGAACGGATGGAGTGCCCAACCGGCCGGAAACAGAACGAGAAAGACGAGTCCTGCACCGATGAACCTGTGCCACCCCAGCACAACGAGCACGCCGCCAACGAGGAGCATCAGACCGGTTACCACGGATACCGGTTTGGGTCCCGGCACACCTTTGCTCTGAAGGTATGCGGGCACCTCTGCTCCAAAGAGATGGCGCAACCCGAATACGATGCAGAACAGCGAGAACAAGACTCTCGCAACTACGTGCATCCAAGGATACACCAGGTAGAACGAGTCAGGCATTTGGACTCCCGACGGATTGTGTGTGGTTCCGAATCGATTGATCGGCCCCATCATGGGCCACGGAGTCCGGGTTGGCAAGCTCATGTGTGGGAATCGGGATAGGGGGTAGCGGCGGATCGCCGCTACTCCCCTCCCACACCACCGGACATGCGGGTCCGCATCCGGCGGTTCA
>Ga0209536_100006193_pt1 | contig 18363 bp, 10 predicted proteins | sample DeeMarSeWOR28_12_FD_187461 | JGI IMG/M metagenome (GOLD analysis project Ga0209536, IMG submission 187461) | Marine sediment microbial communities from White Oak River estuary, North Carolina - WOR-2-8_12 (SPAdes) (version 2) | ecosystem: Environmental > Aquatic > Marine > Intertidal zone >... | reverse complement strand
GTATACCGTCGTCTGTCTGGGTATGGAAGGTGTAGGTCCCGGAACTCGGCACGCTGATTTGGCCTGTCCAGCGAACAGCGACATCATCTGCACGCAACGCCGGATCGAAGGTGTTGTTTCCCCAGTTGAAATCGATCGTAGAATCTATGCGTTCCAGTGCAAGAGTCTGCCAGGGATCTGCCGGAGGGCCCTCGCCGCTGGCAAGATAATACTGCCCGAGCAGACCTTCAGCCCCGCGAGCCGCTCCGGCCAGGCCAAGAGCCAAAACAAAAGAAACGAGATAAATCAGTTTTCCACGCATAATGATCCTCCTTCGGCAAAGCTAACTCTATTGTGCTCAAGTTCGGCACTAGCGCCTCATTCGGTTGAACTCATAAAGGGGCTTATGCCGAACTTGGTCAGCATAAGCCCCGGATTGACGCAAATCTACCGCTCCAAACGCCCGGCGTTGGTTGCCTCCAAGCCGCGGCTTGCCCTGCCGGCTACGGCAGTACGGCAATATCGTCGAAGTACATCGTACCTCCACCGCCGGTGTTGGCCTTGTCACCTACACCAACAACTACCTTGCCGACATTGGCAACATCCGCGCCTTTGTCTGTGAATGCCTGCAGCGGGATATCCCATACCATCCAGGCAGCTATTTGGGCCGCAGCAGGATCATCGTTATACACTACCGCCCCATCGAGCGCAACGTACAGCGGATCGGCAGCATTGTCCGACACGCCCCTGAACGAGATCGTCAGCGTTGCACCGCCGTTCTGGGTCAGGTCCATGCCGCCCAGAGGCAATTCGGCCTCTGAATAGGTGGCGGCGCTGTTGTCGTAGTAGAAGGGCATTGACTGGCGGCCTTTGTGGACGATAATCCGCTCGGCATAAGGAGGAAGCAGCTCACCAACTGTCGCTCCGTTCTGTGGATTCTGATAACCATCGACCCACGTCTGCCAAATCGCCTCGCCCGCGGTGTCATTGTCGGTGTAGTTCTCCATGTCGTCAATGACAAGGTAGCCGGCAGTCGTAAAGCTCCAGGCGTCACCTGTCCACGGACTGTCAGGATTGACATCATTGACCGCATCAACGCGCCAGAAGTAGGTCGTGCTCCAGTCAAGCGCTCCGGGATCGAAGCTCTCTGAGCCTAGCTCAACCGAGCCCTTGTACTCAGGCGAGCTTGCATCGGCGCTTTGCACGGCAGCTTCATCAGTGCCGAAATAGACCTGGTGCGAAGCGGCCTCGTCGCCGGCGCCCCACCTGAGAATCGACGTCTGCTTTACATCGCTGGCGCCGTTGGAAGGATTCGCACGAAGTGCCCTGAGCGGCAGCAGCAATGCGGTCTGCGGGATGATCTCCTTTGGCAGATCGGGATTTTCCCAGGATAGCTGCGCCTGCATGTTGTCGCCGCCTCCGTATCCGCCACCCGACACGTTGGATATTTCCAGCACTATCGGAACTGTGCCAACCTCCAGATCAATCTTGCCCTGGTACTCGATAGCCATATGATGTGCCATCCAGTTGTCGATGAGCACCTGGTCATTTACCGACAGGCGCACTGCTGAGAATACATTCGCATAGAAAGTGTAAGTTTCGCTGAACGGCACGTTCAACTCACCGGTCCACCTGACCGAGTACAGAGGAGCATCGACTCCCGGTCCGGGGGCGTCACCACCCCAGTTGTAGTCAACTCCAGGTTCCGCTCGGCTCAAAATCGGTGTACCAGTCAGAGTCAGGTTGTTAAAGTACTCGCCCTTTATGCCTCCAAGGCTGGCATCTCCGGTCGTGAAGCTCCAGACGTGGCCTTTATGCGTGACGGCTCCCGTGAACTCATCAACTCGCCAATAGTAGGTCTTGCCCAAACCAAGAGAGTCAAGTTCATACGTTGTCGTTAGCTGCGGCGCCCCGCCCGTGGCATTGTCTACCTCCTCAAAGCTCTCACCGAAATAGACCGTGTGCATCCGGCCACCCCAACCGGCGTTCCAGCTCAGGTCGGCCTCGGGATCAACGAGTCGGGCCCTGTCAGGCGGCATGGGTCTCCAGGCTTCGTGCGACGGTACCGTAAATCTCCAGAGGTCGCCCTTCCAGGGACTGTCAGGATTGGCGTCGTTGACTTCATCAACCACCCAGTAATAAGTCGTGCCCGGAACGAGACCGTCGGGATAAGGAAATCCGGGAAAACCGATGACGAAGAAATTTGTGGCCTGGTTACCCTGGAAGACACTTTCGGCGCGGTTCGTGACATCATCGAGACTCTCGCCAAAATACAAATCGTGCGAGCTCGCGAATGCCCCCGCGGCCCAGCTCATGTTGGCCCAGGTGTCTTCGTGTATGGCACGATCAGCCGGAGCCGGGCTAGAGGCCAGTGGATTACCGCCGAGCTGTTTGATCTCGCTTTGAGACAAAGCTCGATTGTAGATGCGTACATCATCCAGCATGCCGTTGAACTCGTCGCCGGCCGGCGCTGTTTCGTGTTTCGTTCCGATGCAGAGAGTCCCGTCTGATGTACCCATGTCTCCCGTGGCGGCCTGTTCGCCGGCCACGACACCATTGTAGTAGACTTTCATCATCGAGCCATCGTATGTGGCGGCAAGGTGAGTCCACTCTCCGGCTGGCGGAAGGCCGACAAATTCAAGCCTGTCATTACTGACACCGGGCAAATGGAAGATCATGTTGTCGCCCCATTCTTTAAGGAGACGATACTGATTGTCTCCACCTCCAGAACTCTTCTGGAGTATCCTGTTGTTGCCTGTCCAGCTCGGATTTATCCAGGCGGCGATCGTAATGGCATCGGTCATGTTCAACGAAGGACTGCTTTGAACCTGTACGAAGTTGTACGGGCCGGTGAACTTCATCGCCCCGCCAAGCTTTCCCTCAGCCCACTCTACCGGACCATTGAGCGTACCGTCGTTGCCATTACCCGATGCATCGTGGGCAACACTACCGGAGCCCTCATCGAACGTCCACCAGCCTACAAGGCTGGGATCGACATCCTGGGCCTCACTTATTCCCATCAGGCCCAGCACAAGAATGATAGCGCCTACATAGACTACTTGCTTGCACATGGTAATCCTCCTTACAAAAAAATTTGCATTATCATGCTTCGGCTACATGCCGAAGCGAGCCGAATAATTCCCGCCTAAATTCTATCTGTCTGTTTCCTCCCGTGACTATTGTTCTTGCGAGTTGGCGCTACCTCCTTCCTTCGAAAATAGATCATAAATTACACGGGACAAGAATTCCACGCCCGAAGCATACCATTCCGGCAGCTTTTGAGGTGTTTTGCCGTGCTGTCCGGAATGTTTCGGACCACCACAAAGAACTCTCCTGCCTAAAAAGTGAGCAAATCCACAGATTTCACTTACCCTATATTTACCAAATAGATCGCCCACGCGTCAAGGAAAATCTGGGTTCTCGCCGCTATTTTGGCTCTGTCGGATAGCGCAGGGCCCTTGGAAGTCGGCGCTCACCGAGCAAAATCGTTCGGGGCCCCATTCGACAAGCTCAGGGCAGGCCCAGAGGCTTAAATTTCCCCCCGGCCGCCCAAATCTGGGCCTCTGCCCAAACGATTTTGCTCTGACAATAGCCCCAAAGGCCCCTTTTTGTTCGGTCAACCCACGTACTGACTGGATGAGGCGTTATTCTTGGCTTTTGCGGCTAACTCAGGTATGTGGGGCGGCGTTGCCAATAACCGAGGGCAATCAACTCCGTGGCTACGCTCAAGGCGAGCACATAGACATCAACCGGATTAGGAGTGCACTTTGCCCCGGAATGCCTGAAATCTGCGGCCGACTTCGCGGCTGAGGTCCATTTCGGCATCCCGGGGCTTGCTTGGTTGCGTAGTTTGTTACCCTTTGACCTTGACTTTGACTGTCTTGGCCTTGGCGGCCTTCGGAAGGGTCAGCGAGAGGACGCCGTCTTTGCACACTGCCTCGATCTTGTTCTGGTCGACATCAGTGGGCAGAGTTAACTCGCGCCTGAAGCTGCCATAGGTACTCTCAACGTGGTAATAGCCCTTTTCTTTCTTCTCTTCGTCGAGCTTCTTTTCTCCGCTGATGGTCAGCTTGTTGCCGTACACCGAGATGTCGATGTCCTCAGCCTTACAGCCGGGAACTTCGGCCCTTACGATGATCGAATCCTTCTCCTCGGCAACGTCGATAGCAGGCCATGCCTTGTACCCCGAAAAAGGCCTGTCCAGCCCCCTGAAGAAACCGTCGAACAAATCGTCCATCTCGCTATGAAGTCTCGACAAACCGTTTCCATGTCTTCTGCTGATTGGTACCAGTGCCATAGTAACACCTCCTATTCTTCTCTGTAGAATAATCTCATTTCACTCTTCATCAATTCGCTTCGTTCGCTGACAGTGTATTTTGCAAAACGCGTGCCAAACTGCGAATCGGCTTTTGTCGCTCAAAATCGCTGACAACCGCCCTTTTTCGGACCTGTCGGCGCTGCGTGTCGGCTGTCAATTTGGCACCCTTTCGCCCAAGGCGATATAGCGGTTGTCGCCGCCGAACAAATGCAGTAGACTTGTCGTAACTTTGCAACGACTACGGAAATTCAAGGGGCAAGAAGCAAGATGAGCCAGGACAAGTCTAATCTCAAATTTGACAATCTGAACGTCCAGATTCGCGATAGCGTAAGGGACTTCGCCGAGAAACTCATGACGGCCCTCGGTGACAGTCTCCAGAGCATCACGGTGGTGGGAAGCAGCCTGACGGACGATTTTGCTCCGGCCTACAGTGACATCAACACCGTCATCGTCCTGGGCGAACAGAAGTTGACCTCGCTCAACGCGATCGCGGCCATGGCCAGGCCCATGAGCAGGAAAAGGATCTCGCCGCCGCTGCTGATGACACCGTCTTATATCGAGCGGTCGCTCGATGTCTTCGGCGTCGAGTTCCTGGACTTTCAATTGACTCACCAGACCGTGCTCGGGGACGACCCTTTTACCACCCGTGCCTTCGACAAGAAGGACGTTCGCCTCCAATGCGAGCGCGAGCTAAAGGCGATGCTCATCAGGCTCAGGCAGGGCTACATCGCCGCGTCCGCCAACAAGAGAATCGTCCGTGACATTCTTATCTCAACGGCAAGAGGACTCGCGCCGCTACTGCGCGCAATGCTTTGGCTCAAAGATCGCGACCGACCGCCCGGCAGCAGTGCAACGTTCGCCAAGGCTGCGGGCGAGTTTCTGATAAAGACGGATTCTCTCGCGACCGCCGGAAGATGGCGCCGCGAGAAGATCCGCCTCAGCGAGACTGAGATGCAAAGCGCCTTCGAATCGATCTACGCAACGATTGAGCGGTTAGCCGATATTGTTGACGAGCTTGAGGTTTGATTATGCGACGACTTTTTTTCAGCCTCACAGTGATATTGGTGATAACGGCGGTCGGCTACGCCGAGGCCAGCCTGCCGAGGCCGACGCGCTATGTCCAGGATTATGCGAACGTAATCGACACCTCAACCGAGCGCTCACTAAACGGCATCCTGCAGGAGCTGGAGCAGAAGACCGGCGCCCAATACATCGTTCTGACCGTCCAGACAACCGAAGCGCTGCCGATCGAGCAGTTCGCCCTGGAACATGCCGAGAGATGGAAGCTCGGCCAAGAAGGCAAGGACAACGGAATGCTTTTTGTGCTCGCAGCGAGGGACAGAAGGTATCGGTTCGAGGTCGGTTACGGACTGGAAGGTTTCGTGACGGACCAATACTGCGGCCGCGTAGGCAGAGAGGTGCTTGAGCCGTATCTGAAGCGCGGAGATTACAGCCAGGGAATCTATCAGGCCAATTTACAGCTCATTCAGCAAATCGCCAGCCAGGCCGGTGTTGCTTTGACCGGCATGCCAAAGACCAGACCGGTTCCAGTAAGAAACACACGAAGGCCGGGCCTGCCGTGCTGCAGCGCCCTGCCGCTGCTGTTCTTCATGCTCCTGATCTTCGGAGGCGTAGGGAGAGGCCTGGGATGGTGGTTCTTCTTGCCGTTCATGTTCGGCGGATTCGGAGGCCACGGCGGCTACGGCAGGTCCGGCTCGTTCGGGGGCGGCAGTTTCGGTGGAGGGTTCGGCAGTTTCGGCGGAGGCGGTGGCGGTGGATTCGGAGGCGGTGGCGCAAGTGGGAGCTGGTAACGTCAAACTTCGAGTGGAGATAAGGAAAAATGAGAAACGTTGGAAAAGCATGGGTGGTCATTGTCGCAATCCTGGTGGCCCTGTTGCTGATCGGCCTGGGGGTATTCCGCTGGTATGTAAGTGGCTACAACAGGGCGGTCAACTTCGAGCAAGCCGCCGAAAAAGCCTGGGCCGACATTGACTCGACTTTGCAGCGAAGGCTCGATCTTATACCCAACCTGGTCAACACGGTCAAGGGATACGCCAAGCAGGAAAAAGAGCTCTTCGAGAACATCGCAAAGTCGCGGGAAAAATACTTTCAGGCCCCGAGCAGAGAAGGCAAGATCGAGGCGTCTAACCAACTCACGGGTTTTTTGTCGCGGCTTCTGGTGCTCCAGGAAAGATATCCGGACTTGAAGGCCAACCAGAACTTTCGAGACCTTCAGGTCGCACTTGAAGGCACGGAGAACCGGATAAACGTTGCCCGCACGAGATATAACCAGGCCGCTGAGTCGTTGAATTCCTATGCAAAGCAATTCTTCGGCTCGTTCTTCTGCAGCAAAGCTGGCGTCGAGCCGGTCGAGTATTTCGAGGCCACTGAGCAGGCGAAGACCGAAGTGCCGAAAGTGGAATTCTAAAGAGATGACAAGACCAAAGGCGAAAAGTCCCGGCCAAAGCGCTGTTGAAACCAGATACCTGATCATGCCTCACCAGGCTAATCCTCACGGCACGGCCTTCGGCGGCGTCATCATGGCGTGGATCGACATGGTGGCCGGCATGGCGGCGCAGAGACATTGCGGAAAAGAAGTCGTCACCGCCGGCATCGACTCACTGGCCTTCAAGGAGCCCATCGGCATCGGGGACCACGTCCTCTTGAGGGCCTCGGTGAACTACGTCAGCCGATCGTCGATGGAAGTCGGTGTCAGGGTCACCAGAGAAGACCCGTACACCGCCGAAGAGGTCGTCGCCACCAGCGCTCACCTGACGTTCGTAGCGCTCGATGAGGACAAAAAGCCAACCCTCGCCCCACCGATACAACCCGAAACCGACGCCGAAAAAAGGCGATACGCAAACGCCAAACTCAGAGTCCAGGCCAGGAAGGAGCTTCTGGGAAAGATCTCGCGCAGGCAATCCACGGACGCCGAATAAACGCAAGGCACGCGTCTCTTGGTGTCAGCCAGCCGACCCTTACGCCCTTATGAGCATCAGGCAATCCGGGCAGACCAATTGGCCCGAGTCGATTCTCGCTAAATCGTTTTCCGGCACGTCTTGCCGGCCGCAGCCCTCGCAGGGGCCTCTTCGGCCTGCACTATCGCCGCCGCCGAACCTGTTCTCGGATTTCATTCTTGCCTGGGCTTGCGAATTGGCCCTTTGTTCGGCTTCGGATCGCAACTCCGCCTCCGCCTGGGCTCTGGCCTCCGCTATCGCCCGGGCCTGAGTCTCCATCTGCGCCCTCTGCTCCGCTTCGGCCCTCAGGGTCGCTTCGGCCTGGGCCCTGGCTTCGGCTTGAGCCAGCGCCTCGCTTTGCGCCCGCGCTCTTTGCTCGAGTTCGGCTCTCAGGCTTGCCTCGGCCTGTGCTATGGCCTGAGCCTTTGTTCTGGCCTCGGCTTCGGCCTGAGCCTTCTGCCGCGATTCGGCCAAAGCGTCACGGTAAGCCTGCATCCTTTGCTCGAATTGTGCCTTGGCTTGCTCGATCTGGCCTTCGGCTCCGGCCGTCTTGCCGGCGCACAGGATTTTGGCCTGTTCGGATCGGGGCGTGACCTTCATCTTGGCCTTGGCAATTGCCTCAGCGGCCTTCGCCCTGGCTTTCGCGACCGCCTTATCGGCCTTGGCCTGTATCTCTGACCTGACCCTTGCCTCTGTCTCGGCCTCTATCGAAAGGCGCCACCGCTCGCAGGCAACCTTTTCGGCAACCTTGCGGCTCTTCGGGGCTACTCGCGCTCCTTTGGGCCTCAGCGCCCTGGCCCTGACGCGAGGTTCTCCGGGCAGCCTGACCTTCCACCACCATCGGCCGTTCCTTTGGTACATCTGGCCAGGCAGAGTAACTCTTGGCGGTCTGTTCGACATCGGACAACCTTTCAATTCATCGCACAACCACAAAGGCAGATTAAGAATCAAAGTCTAAAGATCAAAATTGCAGAATCCGCCTCCGGCGGATCACTTCCTTGCCTTTGCATTTTGATTTTTACATTTGTTTCCTAGCGTACTCCGCTTCGCGCCTACGACCGCCGACCGAGACGACGTCCATGCCGCCGCCGGCCTTCGCGGGCACTGCTTTGTGGCCGTCCTTTTCTCTGAGCATCTCCCGCTTCTGGTAGCACTGCTCGGTGAAGACGGCGATCTCCGAGTCGAGACTGGAGTTGGCCGAGTCGCCGAAGAATGCATGTATGATCGGGAAGACCAGATCGGGTTTGCTCTTTCGCAATTCCTTTGCCATCGCCTCTATTTTCGCGGTGGCAACTCCCTCTTGCATGCAGGTGAACGGGCCTACATGGAATATTCCTGAAATATATGCATCGCCGCGGGGTTTGGTCAAATCGTGCATGAAATGATACGCAATGCCCGAACTGAGCGGAGATTCCCCTTCGATGTTGGCGTGAAATTCGTGATTGGCTTCGAGGGTTTCGATTATCTGCATCGGCTTGGGCAAGACGTGCCTGCCCTCAAGCACCTCGTGGAACGGCTCGGCTATTTTGTGCTCGACCGATGACATGTACTTTCCCTTCAGAAGAGTGTTGCCATACTTTCGCGCAGCCTGCCACGCCCGGCTAAAATCGAAATCCTTCAGTCGCAAAGCTATGTCTCTTCTCGAATTTCTCTGGTTCATCTTATTGACATAATCCAGCCAATCCGTCACCGGGTCCCTTACGACTTCCAGCCCGCTTTCTTCCAACTGGCGCACCACGTAGCCCGTGCACGGATCATGCTGACGCACATAAATCTCACCTATATACAGAACGAGAGGATATCGGTCCTGCGTGCCGAGTTCAACGGCCTTGAACAAAGCCACCGTCCTTTCGCCCCACTCGACCAGATCGGCCGTTTCAGCACCGGCTTCCACGACTTTTTCCAGCTCGTTCAGTCTTTCCTTTCTCAACACCCCCAATGCCTCCTTATCGGCGGCATAAGGGCCGAACCTGAGAAAAATATCTTCCAGCAAGTCGGATGCCTTGATCCCTTTGAACAGCATCCTCTGCATCCTAGTTTTGTCCGAGACGCTGAGCTTGCCCGGGAAAGGTATGTCGTTATAATCGCTTTCCGAGGATGGACCGGCGACCGGTACGTTTTGCAGGTTTTCTCTGTCCAGAAATTCCCGCACCAGCTCGGTGTACTTGCCGAAACGGCACGGCCCGCTCGTCGTGGGCAGCATCACCAGATAATTCTTATCGACGTAATCGGCACCCTTCTTCTCGCCTTCTTCTTGCAGGAACGCGATCGCGTCGCCGACAACGCCCTTGAGTGGGTGGCACACCTCAGTGTATATGTGCTTTCGGGCGACCTCGTAACTTCTCTGACTGTCCGTCGGCAGGACCTGGCTGTTGACGCCGAAATACCTCAGCCCGGCCGCACCGACGTAGCTGGCGTCTCCCATGTACGGAATGAGCCAGGTCCTCTTTTCAGAGGTGTCGTGCGTACGTCTTTTCAACTCGTCTCTCGCCAGTTTCCTCTGGGAGCTCTGGTTCACCACCCTTTCATGAGCTTCGGTTCGAGTGACGAACGGGGCATTGTTGGTCTGAGCATCGGTAAGTAGGACAAGCATCGGCTTGTTGGCCGCTTGCTGCATCTTCTCTTCCTGGTAAATCTTAAGGCTGTCGGGCCCACACGCAAAGTTCATCATTCTTATGGCGAACAGGTTCGGATGCTCGGCGACGTACAGATGCGCCTGGAGTATCTTAACGCTCTCGACCCAGAACTCATTGTCCACCATCGGTCCCAGGTCGATGTCCATGAACTTGTGTTCAAGGTATATCTGCGGTATGTAATGCAGCCCCCTCGTCTGGGCGAACATTGCGCCCGAGTTCGAGCTTGCCTCCGGGTCAAGCAGCACGTAGTCTCTGCCTATGCCTACGTACCCCTTCTCGTTGTTAGTTCCGATTCTTTTCAGGAACTTGTCGCCCTCTGAGTATAGCTCCTGCCGGAATTGCTCTTGCGCCTCCTCGGCAAACTCGATCGCGTCTTTTATCTGTCTGTTCGTCAGGCCGAATCCAAGCCTCTCGAATTCCACTCGCAACTGGTGCAGAAGCAGCGGCGCATCGCCGAAGTGCAGGATCGGATTTATCTGCCTGCTCTTGTCAAGAGATAGGACGTCGTTGAGAATGTAGCCCTCAGACTCGGTGTAGATGCAGTATTTCAGGTCGGGAGGCGTCTTGCTTCTCTGCTCGATAAAACTCGGGTTGAACAGGTAGTCTACGTTCGGGTCCTCGTTGAGCAGCGCCGCGTGGCCGGTGACGAGCTTTCGGGCGATGCAAAATTCCGTCCTGGAATTATCCACTCCGACCTTGGCTATTTCCTTGTTCGTTCTGGGAGATACGACGGGATAAAATCCGAGCTTTCTGAAGAACGCCGCGCTCCAGATTCCCTTCTCGCTGAGTGTAGCCGTGCTTCTCTTGATTCCGACGGTTGTCGGTATGCGCCCTTCAGCCTTTGCGGCCGCCAGGTCTTTAAGTAGACAGCCGTGCTTCTTGAAGTGCTTCTCGTATATCTTATGGTACTTGTCGACGTAATTCGTTTTCGGTTTGTTTGCTGTTTCTGAGTTTCCTCTCGGACAGAAGCCGCCGGTAATTATCTCATCGGACTCAATAAGAAAGACCTCAAGCATACAATCTCTCATGCCACAGCACTTATCCGCAAAAAGCTCCTTGCACGAGATGCTCCGTTTGTCGAACGGCATATCAACGATGCCCCAGCCCCTGAACGCCGTGTCGTATTTTTTCCCCCGCGCTTCGAACTGCTTTATGTTCTCGATGATATCTAGAGCCTGGCCCCACGCTCCGAACATCTCCCGGTGCGGATATGCCTGTATCTGCTTTTCCGTCACCTGAGCAAGGGCGGCCAGAAAGGCCTTTCCAAGGGGCGGGCCGCCCTGCGCTGAGCACTTGACGGCATTGTGGCCCGAGCCTCCGACGAACTTGTAGTAATAGCTCGCCGCTGTTCCTCGCACGATAGCGGCGCCGATTTGCTCCTTACTAAATCCCTCTGCAATGAGCCTGTTCTCGTCCATCTCCATGAAGACACCGCAGGTCGAGTCTATTATCGGCACTCTTTCGGCACTGAGCGCCGCTTCCTGCAGAGTAGTCTCAACCTTGAGGTCCACAATATCGGCCATGTTCTCGAGGGTCTGGCCCGAGCCGGCCTGGCAGCTATAATTCATCTTTGCCTCTTTGACCGTTCCGTCGGGCGCGAAGCTCGTGAATTTCATGTCCTGGCCGCCGACCTCGAAGATTGTGTCGACTTCGGGGTCGCAGTGCTTGATCCCCATGGCGTGACAGGTTATTTCGTCGGTCACTCTGTCCGCCAATTCGACCCCGGCTTTGGCCAACTCGTCCGCCTTCTTCTTGCTGACCAGGATCTTCTCATAGAGTTTTCTTGCCGACCCCGTCGCACCGACTCCTTTGATAATCACCTTGTCTCTATGTCTGCCCAGATACTTTAGAACATTCTTGAGAGATTCCTCGGGATTGCCGTGTGTCTTTATGTACAGCTTGTCGAGCAGCTTGCCCGTGCTTAGTTCCACCAATGCCCCTTTTGTGGTCGTGCTGCCTCCGTCTATCCCCAGCACAACTTCGGTCCCCGGCTGGATCTCTTCGGTCAGTTCCTGGCTCTGCTCACGGACATTTTTCAGGCTTTCAGACAACGGCGGCGCGAATTTGCGGTTCTCTCTGCCGTGGGCTGCCACTTCGTCGAGCTGCTCGAAGCTGAAGACGAATTCATTGTTCTCCTCTATCCCCTTCAAAGCCGCACCGATTGCCGCGACGTTGTGATGCTGGTCGGATCTTTCGATCGTAATGCCGAGGAACTCCTCCATGTTCTTTCTTATAATATCGTTCGTGAAGACGCCGCCTGTCGCAATCGCGCATGGAGAATCCTCGGAGCCGAACTCGCGCGCGCCTAGAACATCGATCTTGTAATTGCGGGCGACCGTTCGAAAAAGCCCCGCCAGATTGTCCCGCCTCGTGGCCCCCTCGTTCTGCTTGTGAATCAGGTCGGACTGAATGACAACGCCGCACCGCGCGAGGAACTCGCTCGGCTCGGCTGAGTCTTCGGCCTCTCGCTGGGCCCTGGCGAACATCTCTTCGAGTCTTGCCTGCAGCTTTGCCCTGTTCTGTATCCTGATCTTCTCCTTTTCCTCGACAGTTCCCGCAGAGTTTGTTTCTTCCAATTGGGGCTCGGCCACCTCGCCCTCGAAAAGCCTCCGGCACTGTTTCTCAATCAAGGTACCCGATCCGCCGCCGCACTTGGTCCCGGTCCTCCATTCCTGGATAACCTTCTTGGCGTTTATGGCTTTCAAGTGGAAAAAGTATGAATCTTTCGCCCCCATGTGGAAGATATACTGCGCCTGAGGGTTGGCCGTCTCGGCTCCCTTGGGAATCGCCACGCTGTCAAAGACGTAGGTGAGGCCCTTCATTACTCTCTCGAAGGACTCGGCGCCGCTGCCTGTAAAGGCGGTGTTCTTTATGCCCTCGGCGCCAAATCTCTGTGATATGTCCCGCCATGCCTCCTTTACGGCACCGATAGGATTGGCGAAGTGCATTATCGGTCGCGCAGAATATATTACGGCTCTATCGGCGCCAAGCACAGCGTAATGCACAAAGCTGCTACCTACATCAATCCCTACAAACAACTCTTTTCTTGAATCTTCCACTTTTGCCTTTCCCATCTTCCTTTTGTCAGGTCCCCATGCCAAGAGAATATCAAATCTCAAGACAAGCTGATAATGGCACAGTACAGCCCAGAAATAGCTAGAAGCAGTTATTATAGCCTACCACTGCTAATCTGCAAGCGTGTTTTGGCCGATGCGGGCCACAGAGAAGCCTCTACCGAAAGGCAGACTTTGGCCGCGGGCGTCTAATTTGGATTGTTCGCATTGTTAATAAAACTGTTAAATGTTAAGATTCATTCGAGGTGCAGATCAAAAGCGCAGCAAAGATGTTAGTTGTGATCAGGCAGGCACAGGCTATCCAACAGCTTATCCACAAAACAAGATCTTAGTTATTTACAGTAAAGTGTTCTGAAATAAATAGTTAGCCAAAGCGACTATTCCAATATAGCAATATCACCGGGTATATGACTACTGCTACGAGTTTATTAAATAAGAACTAATAACTAAACAGTAACAAACGATGAGACCAGTACACACCTTATTGCTTATAGCTCAACAGCGGCATGAAAGCAACTTGCTATTTCGACAAGGTTCGATTATCTTGGGGGTTTATGAATTCCCAGTCTGCACAATCTGACTATACGTTTAGCATAGTAGCGGCAACCCGCCGCTTGTATGACCTGTTTGCTCTGCGCGCTTATAGTGCGATCATGGTTCTGGCACTTTGCTACACGCTCATAGTAAAGTTCTTTCACTCGCGCCGGTATGCCAGCGGTGATGAATACCTGGGATGGATATTAGCCGATGTTGCTTTCTTGTTGGTACTCGAAGTGCTGTTATCTCTGTCCTGCTGGAAGTGGCCCCGCAAGTGGATCGTGCGCACCGCCACTATTATTGCTGCGGTTATGTGCACATGGTCGATCATGAATGCCGCTTGGCTCATCAGAACAGGAAACCAAATTCTGCCCAGAACTCTTTTGTCTTTGGTTAGGGCTCCGGTCAACGCCTTGTGCATGGTGGGCGTCAATCTGGCAAAGATGCCGGTGGCGGCCTTCATCTTGCTTCTTCCAAGCGCTATCGCTCTGGCCTTTTTCATTTCCTGTCTGGCGCGTCCAAGACTACCGGCGTACAATCGCAGGCGTTTCACGATCCGAGTAGCCATATGCCTTGTGATTGCCGCCGCTGCTGTCATCGTGCGCCCTGCTCTTACCGGCCGCGGCTCGGCGCAGATCGGCTCGGTGGGTCTGCGCTCGAACTCACAGCTCCGCGCGGTTATGAGCCTTGTTATTTCGGACTACAGGCAGTCACCCGATCCGAAGCGCACTCTGCGGTCTTTCGATCAGCTGGAAGTTGCGCCCGGCGCACATCGGCCAAGGCACAACGTGCTTGTTGTGGTCCTTGAGGGAATTCAGTATAAATACACGTCACTTGCTGACCCCGAGAGAAATCTAACACCATATCTGGCCAGTCTGGCCGCAGACGGCGTGGAATTTCCAAACATGCGCTCGGCGCTGACTCATACAACCAAAGCATTGTTCGCGCTCTTTAGTGGTCGGTTTCCGTCAGCGTCTCAGGACATTGCGGAGGCGGTTCCGGCCGTCAAGCCCTACGGCGGCATAGCAAGTATTGTCAGGGACGAATTGGGCTATAGAACAGCCTTCTTTCAATCGGCAATGGGCAGTTTCGAATCTAGGCCAGGCCTCATACACAATCTTGGCTTTGAGGAATTTTGGGCCAGGGATGACCTGGATGACCCAAACGCTTTCGTGGGTTATCTGGGTTCCGATGAGTTTTCTATGTTGAAGCCCGTAACTGAGTGGATAAAAGCGAAGGAACAACCTTTTTTCGCCGTGCTTCTCTGCTCCGTTACTCACGATCCATATGTGGTTCCCGAGTGGTTTGGCGAGCCCGGAAAAGAGCCTGTAGATCGCTATCGCCAGTCAATTCTCTACACCGACAGGTTCCTGGCCGCGTTGGATGTGGAGATGACCAGGCTGAATATAGCCGATGAGACAATCTTCTGCGTGATTGGCGACCACGGCGAGGCCTTCGGCGAACACGGTTTGCTCGGGCACAATCGGATAGCGTTCGACGAGCTCATGCAAATACCTTTTTGTGTTAGGGCGCCGTTTTTGGTCGAGCCGGGCAGCAAGATCACACACCCGGTCAGTTCCGTCGACCTGACCCCGACACTTCTGGGTCTCCTGGGTTTTGAGACAGAATCGGCCGGCTTTGACGGTTTGAATGCGTTAGGTGTAGTGCCACCGGACCGCAAAGTCTACTTTTCCGGCTGGATGCAGGAAGGACCAAGCGGCTTCGTCCAGGGCAATCGCAAGTTCGTGTACCATCCGACCGAGAGAACAGCCTGCCTCTATGACATAGAGGCGGACCCGCTCGAGTTGGTAAGGATCGAACTGGGCGGCAGGCAGATGCAGGAAGTTGTCGACGAGATAGTAGCGTGGCGCAAAGGGACAGTATTTCAACCCAACCAAATGAGAACGGGCAGCAAGCTGCTATTCGACCGCTGGCTTTGCCGCTGGACGAACCGTGTTTCCTCAGCCAGGTACAAAAAGGAAGTAGAATAGGCTGTTGCTCGTGTTCTCATGAGGGTGGCGGCCGTCAGAGTTTATTCTTATCACGCGTCCGTTGCTTTCTGTAAACACACGCAAGACCTATCACAAAACAACCACACACCCCAAATCTGGCGTTAACATAGAGTGTTTGGGTTATAGGGGTGTTGATAATGAGAAACGCTTCAGCAAAAAAGGGCGCTGCCGCATCACCACTGCCTCAGCAGTAAGTCCGGTTTTAAGTCTTTCTCAAATAGATACTTAACCTCAGCTTACAAACCTTCACCGGGCCCGGTGCGCCGGCGTTGGCATATTCTTTGCGGATTGATTGAATTTACGCTTTTTTAGGCAGCTATATTGGGCGGACGGCCTAAAAATGTTTCGGAGGAGGACATGTCCGCCCGATCTTTGGGAATAGACGGAATCGGTTGAGCCGGTTTTGGTGGCAAGATGTTACTTTAGTTGCTGTGGAGTCGTTCCGGAGGAGGGGCGACTCCGCTTCTCTTTGCGCTGAAAGTGCTCCACCAACAGCGTAAAGAACCTGTCACAACCCCTTCACTTGCTTTTTGCCTACTCAAAGGATGCTTCGGGCCATATAATCACCGGCGTTATGGAACGCGCTGTTTGTAGAATTATCGATGCCAATTTCAATCGGGCGCGCGAGGCAATGCGCGTTGTCGAGGAGTTTTGCCGTTTTGCCCTCAATTCTGCGACGCTGGCCGCCCGCGCCAAGCAACTGAGGCACGAACTATCTGGAGTGATCGGAAAGCTCGACACAGCGCAGCTTATAACGAGCAGAGACACGCTAGGCGACGTCGGTGTTGGCCAGGTCGTGGACAAACAAATGGCCCGGGCCGACTTGAGAGATTCTCTGTCGGCCGGCTGCAAGCGTTTGACCGAGGCTCTTCGGTCACTCGCGGAGGTAATCCGGATCGAGAACCAGCCATCGGCTGAGGTTATTGAGAAGCTGCGCTACGATGCTTATACCCTTGAAAAAGACATTGTCCTGTTCGCCGACACGGTTGAGAAATATAGACGTGTCGGACTATATGTAGTGATCACCAGTGAGCTGCCGGCAGAGGTTATTTCTCTAACGCACAAGTGCGCTGCCGGCGGAGCCGATTGCATCCAGCTTCGCGCAAAAGCCATTGCCGACGACAAACTCTTGGCCCTTGCCGAGGCGTTCGTGGGAATATGCAAGGACACCGGCGTTCTCAGTGTTATAAACGACCGGGTGGATATTGCAGTCGCCACAGGGGCTGATGGATTGCACGTGGGCCAGAACGATCTGCCCATCGAGCGGGCGCGAAAACTCCAGAAGACTCCTCTGGTCATAGGCAAAAGCACACATTCGGTGAGACAACTACGCGCTGCGTGTGATGAACGCCCCACTTATGCAGCACTTGGGCCGGTCTTCGCGACGGGGACAAAGCCTGATGTCCCACCCGTCGGCCTTGATTACGTAAGGCAGGCGACCGATATGCTGACCGATGAGGGTATAGGCAATGTCGCCATCGGCGGCATAACAGCGGAGAACGTCGAGCAGGTCTTATGCGCGGGCGCCGCGAGCATAGCCGTATGTGCCGCGGTGACAAAGGCCGAGGATCCGACCGCCGCCTGTCGGACGCTCAAAGAGAGGATAGAGGCGTTCAAAATGCGTCAGTCCGTGTCTTGATCTTCTGTACAATGTTGTCAAAGTGGGAGGTTGAATATGGCCCCGTTCTACCGAGGCAGTCGTTTTTGGCTGCTGTTATTACTTGTTTTTTGGGCGACAACTGTGGCGGACGAAAGACTTGCCCAGAAGCCGCCCGGGGAGTTCTTGCCGTTGCAGGCAGAAGATCACCAAGGCGCTGCATCTTTCGAGCAGGGCCAACCGCTTGTCGGAACAACATATTTCTATTGGTATGATATCGAGTCGGGTGCTCACATCATTGACCGGGATGGGACAGATGCCCTGACGACCCATCCTGCAGACATGAACAATATCAGCTACAAGAGCCCTTCTTGGCACAGGGCGCAATTGGAAGACATGGTTGCCGCGGGGGTCGACTTTCTCATGCCCGTGTACTGGGGTGTGCCCGGCAGGTATGACGGGTGGAGTTTCGTCGGCTTGCCGCCTTTGGTGCGGGCGCACGATGCGCTCGAGAAGGAGGGCGTCGACGTTCCTTCAATAGCGATGTTCTACGATACGTCGATACTCAAACATAACGGATTCGCCGAAGGTGGGGCCAACTATCACGTTGATCTGACGACCGATTTTGGAAGGCAATGGTTCTACACGCCGGTCCGCGATTTCTTCAGCCTCATTCCCCCGGGCAAGTGGGCGCGCATTGATGGCAGGCCGATCATCTTTGTATACGCATCTGCGTTTGCCAAGAAGCAGGACCCCGGGCAGTTCGAATACGTAAAGCGCAGATTCAAGGCCCACTTCGGCGTCGAACCATTCATCGTCAAGTCGGCCGACTGGAAGGGCCCGGCGGACGCTACTTACTCGTGGGGCGGCGCCGTGAGCGGGCCGCTTATTTACAGACAGGTCGCAGCTCTTGGCCCCGGCTATGATCATACGGCGGTGCCCGGCAGGCAACCCTTGATCGTCGAGCGGCGGGACGGGCAGACTTATGTCGATCGGTGGTTGAAGGTGCTTGCTCTGAATCCAAAGAACCGCCCGTGGATCGTGCACGTGGAAACGTGGAATGAATGGCATGAGGGCACCGACGTGGCGCATTCCCGGGAGTACGGCCGCAGCTACATAGTCCTGACGCGACTGTTCGCGGACATGTGGCGATCTAGTACTGTCATAAACGCCCGGTCTGAACGGGTGGACCCCAACACAGTTGCCTGGGCGCCGTCGCAGGCGCAGGGGTTGGCCATTCGCCCTAGTGGCGG
>Ga0209536_100006192_pt1 | contig 18366 bp, 29 predicted proteins | sample DeeMarSeWOR28_12_FD_187461 | JGI IMG/M metagenome (GOLD analysis project Ga0209536, IMG submission 187461) | Marine sediment microbial communities from White Oak River estuary, North Carolina - WOR-2-8_12 (SPAdes) (version 2) | ecosystem: Environmental > Aquatic > Marine > Intertidal zone >... | reverse complement strand
AGCCTACCCTGCCCGAGTGTTACCAGCTTGTGAAGGGTGAAGCCTAGTTTGCTGCAGGGCTTTGTTTGTTAAATATTGTCAATTTTTGTTAAACATTTTTTGGAGGTTAAACCATGAGAAACGACCCAGGAAGCAACCAGAATTTTTTAGAGGTTTTTGCTGCTGCCGACACGGCAATTGGCACTGAAGTTACCAGTGCCGTTGACCATGGCCAGTATGGCCCTGCAGTTACATTTTTTGTGTCTGCAGGTTCCATTGCAACCGATAGCCTTACAGCCACTGTGCAGCACAGCAGCACCCTGGCAACCGACTATACGGACGAAGTTACAGGCATGGGCAACGATGTAAGTGCAACCATTGCAACACCTGCTGGCAGTGCCCAGCTTAATGTGCCCAACCCAAGGGAACAGTACAGCCGACTTAAGGTTGTGCTGCAGGGCCAAACCGTGTTGTCTGTTGTGGCAGTTGCTGGCCCTAAAGACAGAATTCTGCCACCTGACGGTTCTATAGCATAGTACCTGGCAGAACTGTTTAAACCTTAAACCTAAAAGGGGGCAGGGGTACAACTGCCCTGCCCCCTTTTTTCCTTGGAGGGAAATTAATGCAGCCAATAACCGTCAAAATGAAAAGACAGTGGCGAAGGTACCTGGCCAATACAACACCAAGTGTGCCACCTGGTTTGGCAAGGACACTTATTGCCAAGGGCTTTGCTGAGGCATATACGGAGCAAGGCCAGGCAGGTACTGCTGACCAGGCAACCCTTGGTGACCAGGCAGCAGCAACCATAACCAAGCCTGCAGCACCTGTTGCAGCAAAAGAACCAGGGCCGACCAAAAAAGCAGTAACAGGCCCCAGCAATACAGGCGAAAAAAGAACCCAGGGAAAAACCAAAACCAAAAAGGCCAAGCCAAAAACCAAGGCCAAAACCACAAAAAAATGAGGGTAAGCTATGGGGTTTGAACTTTGTACATTTGCAGAGCTTAAGGGCATACTTAAGCTGGATAAAAACACCATACAGGAATACCCTGCCCTTAATGTACTTAAGGCTTCGGTTGAGGCAGCCATTGAGGCTTACCTGGGCAGGGCACTTGAAAGCATAGAACGGACAGAAACAGTTTACCTGGGCAGGTTTGGCACCAGCATGGTGTCGTTAAATGGCCTGCCAGTTACTGCAGTAAAAACTGTGGTTGCCACAGATGCCTATGGTAACCAGGAAACACTTTTGGAGGACAGCCAGTTTAGGGTAACCCCTTATGGCTTAAGGCTGTTTGCCCAGTACAAGGACATTGAGCTTGCTGTAACTTACACTGGTGGCTATGCAGCAGGCAGTGTGCCTGGTGACATAAGCAGGGCAGCCCTGCTGCAAACAATTTATGAAAATGAGAAAAGCCCACACCTTGGTGCCGAAACTGTACAAAATGAAGGGGGCAATATTACTTACCCAGAGCTTGGCCTGCTTAAGCATGTTAAGCAATTACTGGCACCTCATGTGCACCCCTTAAAGGTAGGTGCCACAGGTGGCTGAACCAACCGTTAAATTTGTTGGCACCAGGGAAGTTGAAAGCCTTTTGGAAAAGCTGCCCAAGTCAACCTTTGAAAAAACCAAGGAGGCCTTTGGCACAGCCACCAAGGAAACACACAGGCTGGTGCAGCAGAAGTTTACAGCAGGCCCCCTGCATGTTCGTACAGGCGAGGCCAAGCGGTCTTTTAAATACCAGCTTACTGGCACAAGCCTGGAAAACCTTATTGCTTCGGTTTACAGTGGTGCAGTTAATGGCAGCATTTTGGTGTACATACCAGTGCATGAATTTGGGGCCATGGGCGAAAAGCGGATTAAAGCAAAAAGGGCATACAGCAAAGTTCCTGGTGGCCCTTACCTAAACATACCAATGCCTGCCAACCTAACTGCCAAAGCAGGGGTTGCAAGGTACAATGCTTACGAGGTTTTTCGGGCTGGTGGTTACCTGGCCAAGGTTGGTGGTGCTGCCCAAAAGTGGTTTGTAATGAGCAAGGACGGTGTGCCAATGTTTAAGCTGCAAAAGTATGTTGAAATAAAACCAAGGCTGGGCTTTTACGATATTGCAGACGAACAAACCAAACAACTTATTGGCACCCTTGAACAACAGTTACCAGAGGCATGGAGGCAGCTATGACAACACCAGCCGAAATTACCATTTACGATGAAATTGAAGCCAGGGCAGGTAACATAAACCAAACAGGTGGTTACCACACCACAGTACAAGACATTGAGCGGTCAAGGCTTAAGCCGTTTATTGAAGGGGATTGGCCCAAGTTTTCCTTTTGGCCTGTAAGGGCACCACAGGAGGACACTGATTATGGTGACGAACAGCACACCATGACAATTATACTTGGGTACTTTGACAAAACCAGTGACGAACCGTTTGCCGACCTGGCAGCCAGGCTTAAGGCAGATGTGGTTACGGCAATGCACAGGCAGACGACTTACGATGCACTTACAGGGCAGGGGCCAAATGTGGCCCACAATGCAGATTATGACCTGGGTGGGTTGGTGCAGGCCTTTACGGTTATAAGCACAGAGTTTGTTTTAAATGAAGGCCAGGCCCCTTACTGTGGGGTGCTGGTTGAATGTGATGTTAAATACAGGTCGCCCATGGGGGATCCTTTTACAATAGATAATGGTGCATAAACACTGGTGTTGTGGGTGGGCAGCAGCAGTGCAAACTTTTAAAAATTAAATAAGGAGAACAAAAAAATGCCTCTTGTAACCAGCAGAACAGACTTAAGCCAGGGGGCCAAGACCAGTGAAAGTGTTGCCTTTACGGCTTCATCTGGGGCCAACACAACCTTAACTGGAACAGGCTTACCAGTTGTGGCAAATGGTGATTTTTTTGAAATACGAAACCACCCAATTGCAGGTAACAATGGTTTGTATATTGCCACAGGAACACCAACCACCAGCTCTGTTTCCTGTACCAAGGTAAACGGCAGCAACCCAACTGACGACACAGCCGAAACTGTGGATTGGTTGGGCGACACTACCACATACAAGTCTGTATTTTTTGATACTGCAGGGCTTGGTGTGTACATACTAGAGCAGGGCAATGTTGACGCAGCAGGTGTAACAGGCAAAGCCATTTACAGTTTTATGATGCAAGAATGGAAAGATGATGATTACTTAATTGCCAATGCACCTTTCCCCATGCTTACCATTGACAGTGATGCTGGTAAATACATTATGGGCCAGGATGCCAGTGGTAACAACAGTGGCTGGGCATGGGTGGACAACGGCACCCACAGCATACGAACAAGGAAGCTGTTACGAAATGCTGGCTGGGATGAAGTTGACGCAAACGGCAACACCATTGCCAGGTATGTTGGTGTTGTTACCCTGGGGTCGTTTGAAGACGAAAACAACGATAATGCTTATTACCAATTTGGTACTGACACCACAATTGACGACACGGTTGACTTTTCCTTTGCTGGGCCTGTTAATGAGGCTGTTAAGTTTTATGACCTTATTGGTGATTTAACTGGCGACACCCCAAGCTATGACAGCACCAGCACAATTATAAGGTCAACTGGCAGCTTTATTACTGACGGCTTTAAGGTGGGTGGCCAGGTAACAATAATTGGCAGCACCAGCAATGACGGCACATACACCTTAACTGCTGTGGCTGCAACCACCCTTACAGTAAGTGGCACACCACTTACGGTTGAGGCCTGGGGCACCAGTGAAATTGCAGTAAACAACAGCAACCAAATTACCCTACGGCTTAGGGTAAGGGATGCCGACCCATACGGTAAAACATTTGCCCAGGCCAATTTGGAATCGGCAGGTAAAGCTGCCTTGGGCAGCTTTGTTTATTCCTTCCCCCTGGCAAACAGCACTGACCTTAAAGTTGAAGCAGCCGACAGGGACATTGACAGCAACAGTGACGGCACAGCAGACCAGGCCCCATACAGTGGCATGAGCATTACCTATTATGACACACCACAAGCCAAGGCTGGCCTGGTGGGTGGCAGCTTTAACTTTGGCATAATCATAAATGCCAACAATGGTACTGCCCAGCAGGTGTATGAGTTTGTGCAGTGGTCGCTTAGGTCAACAGGTGGGTTTGGCAGTGGTGATATTGACGCTGACGCAGACACGGCAATTGGCCGTACAATGGATGGCCTTATGCGGTTTGTTGGTGACAACCTGGAAGTTGGTTCGGTTGATGGTGGCTTAACATTTCCAACCAACCCAGATGGTGGTGGCAGTGGTGTGTTTATTGACGGCCTTAATGCTGCCAGTAAAAACAGTGTTTCGTTTTTTGATAACACTGGCACAAGCAGGGCCTTTCCAGAAACCATACCTGTTACCCTGGATTTTAATGCCACCCTGGTTAATGACACGGCTGCTGAATTTGATTTGTTTTACGACAGAACAATACGAACTGCAGTTGCCGACTTTGTTTTAACTGCAGTAAGTGGCAACACAGGCAGCATTACCTCCACACTTGGCAACCTGCCAACCAATGCTGAAATTGCTGTTGGTGCTTACATAAGGGTACAGGGCCTTACTGGTGGTGACGAGGCCATGAATGGTGTTTACCAAATTGATGTAATAAACACGGCTGGCGAGGATTGGGATGTTAGCAGGTACGACAACAAAACGGTTGTGGGTGTAAGCAGCACTGCTGCCAACATTGACCAAAATTGTGTTGACACCCCAGATGCCATAATAGTGTTTACCGATGTTGGTGTTGACGGTTCCAGTGATATTAGCTTTACAGCACCCGACACAATTACCACCAGTGGCACACCTGACTTAAGTGTGTTTACTGACGGCATGAAAATACAGGTGTTTGGCACTGCCAGCAATGACGGCATTTACACGGTTGACGGCAACAGCAGCAGCACCACCTTAACCACCATTGAGCAAACCCTGGAAAACGAAAGCAACACCAGTGCCGAAATTGACCAGCTTGTAAGTGGGCTTACCAGCAATGACGATTTTTCCTTTTCCTATGACTTTGACGGCAACACCCAGGGTGGCCGTACAGTAAGCACCAACACCTATGTTAAGGCAAAAGCCATTGGTGCCGACACGGCACAGTACACTGTAAGCACTGTGCAAACCATACAGTCTGGCACACCACTTACCATACCACTGGTAAGCCAGACGGAAAGGAATTACGAATAGTTCTAGCAACCAGCAGCCAGGTGCAACTGGTGCCTGGCTGCTGGCTGGGGGAGAATTATGACAGCACCTTCTTACTTTACAGACCTGCAGGGTATTACCCTGGCCACAGACAACACTGGCTGGTCTGAGCTTTCTGGCCACACAAGTGGTGGTGCCGATTCCACAGAAGATACGGTTTTTATCCAGGGCATAACCTGTGTAAGCCAATCAACAGGTGTGGCAACTGGCACCAACACAGGCATGGAATTTGATTACGGTTCTGATATGTCTGGCAGCATGGCTGCAGGCTATTGCTTTTTTATATGGCACATGTTCCTGCAGGCAAATGCAATTGCAACCTGGGACAATGGTGGCATGAGGTTTGGGGTTGGCAGCAGCAGTGGCAACATGAATTTCTGGAAAAGCCTGGGCAGTGATGAAGGCAGAAACCCTTATGGTGGCTGGCAAAACAAAGCCATTGACCCAACATACACCCCAGACTATACAGACGGCAGCCCCAGTGCTGGCAACTATACGATTTTTGGTTCATGGCCAAATATTGTTTCGGCAGTGAACAAGGGCAACCCACACTGTGTTGATGCCATACGGTTTGGCAGGGGGCAACTGCTTTGCCTGTACGGTTCCAGTGGTGATGGGTACGCAAACTTTGTTGACCTTTCTGCCAAAAACGATGCCAATGACGCAACCAATGGGTACAACAGGTGGGGCCTGTTCCAAAACCAGTTTGGCTCATACCTGTGGAAAGGCCTGCTGTCAATTGGCAGTGCCAGCACAGCATGCGAGTTTGTTGATGCCAACAGGTTTATTGTTGTGGACGATTGCCCCAGGACATACACAGAATTTAACAAAATTGAAATAAACAACAGCAGCACTGTTGTGGATTTGGCCTCCATAACCTTTAAGGCCCTGGCCTCAAGTATTGGCACAGATGCCCCTGGTTATTTTGAAATGGTTGATAATGCCACAGTTGGCATGGATGCCTGCAACTTCATTGACATGGGGGAGTTTATTTTTGACAGCAATGCAACACTTACCAACTGCCTTTTCCAAAGGTGCCTTGAAGTTACCCAGGGAGCAGGCACATTTACTGGCTGCACCTTTGACCAAAGCAGGGCAGCAGTTGCATTAAATGTTGGCAACGATATTGCCAATGTTTCCGATTGTGCTTTTATAAGTGACGGCACAGGCTATGCCATGGAAGGGTTTAGCACTGCCACAACTTACACCCTGGACGGCTGCACCTTTGATGGTTATGCCAGCAGTGACGGCAGCACAGGCAACGAGTGCATTCATGTGCTGGCCAGCAGTGGCACAGTAACCATAAACTATACAGGCGACCTGCCAACCATACACAGTGAGGGGGCCACAGTTAATGTGGTGTCCTCCGTTTCGGTAACCTTTAACAAGCTAAAAGATAATTCAGAAGTGCTGGTATTAAACAGCAGCACAGGTGCAATAATTGCCCACATTGAAGATGCCACCAGTGGCAGTGAAGACAACAGGAGTTATACCTGGTCGGCTTCGGCCAGCACTGTGGTGGATTACATAATACATTGCTTTCAACCAGGCGACACAATTTACGAAAGCATAAGGGTTGAGGGTTACACTGTACCAAGCACCAACACCAGTATTGACATACAGCAAAGGCTTGACAGAAATGCAGAAAATTAAGGGGTGCAGCCATGCCAACATTTGACGGTGAAAGCCTTATAATTACCCTGGACACTGGGGTTACGGAAGTTGATGTACAAAACGATTTGTACGAGGCCTGGAAAGATTGGATGCTGGCCAGCCCAAACAACCGTAAATACCCTGCAGCCTTTAGGGTAATTGGTGGCGACCCATTAACTGCTGTGCTAACTGCAGGTGCTTATTTCTTTTTGCAAAACAATGACGGCTGGCGAATACGGCCACCAGAGGAAGACATTACAATTGCTGTGGTTGGCAACCTGGCTGGGGAGGATTCAACCTTGCCATTGCTGGTGCCAACCATTGGTGACTATTCTGTTTTAATAGTTGGGCTGCAGCCAGTAACCCAGGGTGTAACAACTTCAAGCAGCCTTACCCAGCAAGATATTGCCGACATTGCAGATGGGGTTTGGGACGAACAATTAACAGGAGCAACCCATAACATACCAACCAGTGCAGGCAGAAGGTTAAGGGATTTTGCCTCAATAGTTGTAAGGTCGGAATTGGCCCAAGGCCCTGGCACAGGCAATAACCAAATACAACTTGACACTGGGGCTTCGGCTGTTGATGGTGCATACGACCCAGCACTTATTGCAATTGTTGAGGGCACAGGTGCAGGGCAAACCAGGTTAATTTTGGAATACAGTGGCAGCACAAAAACAGCAACCGTTGACAGGAACTGGAAGGTAAACCCAGATGCAACTTCGCTTTATGTTATTTCTGGCCACCCAGGCAGGGAACATACAAACGAGGGCTTGGCCCAGGGTGGTGGCACAGATACCATTACACTTAACAACCTGGCTTCGGCAAACGATGCTGAATATGTTGGCATGGTTGTGTCCATAAGGTCGGGCACAGGCGAAGACCAGGCATGCAGAATAATTACATACAACGGCACAACCAAGGTTGCACAAATTGCCAGGGATTGGAATGTGGTACCAGACACCACCAGTGGTTATGTTATTTTGCCGTCTGCTGTTCTTGACATTGCCAAGTTTGCAGGGGTGCTTGCTGGCACTGTTTGGGATACAAACATAATTGACCATGGTATAAGTGGCAGCTTTGGTGGCGAGCTTGCAACCAAGGCAGACATACAGGCAAGTGCTGCCACTGATTTTGACCAGGCAACCACTGCCAACATTGTTTATGGCACAAACGACAGTGGCACCTTTACCGATGCTGCCAGCAGGGATGGTACTTACTGGGTGGTTGGTGAAGATGCCAGCACAGGCTTAACAGTGCAGTTTGACTTTAACTTACCAAGTGCCGACCACAGGGCTGGTGTGTTTACTGTTTTTGGCAGGTACACTGGCACCCCAGCTTTAAACCACCACCAGGAGCTGTGGGCTTACAATTTTGAAGTTGCAGCCTGGGAACAACTGGCAGAAGATTTTATGCCAGGTGGCATTACAGCCGACAACCAGTACAGCCATGAGTTTTACGAAAGGCACATTGACAGGGATAATAACAACCTGGTGCAAATTAGAACTGTGCACCATGTAACAACATACAATGCCAGCCATGCAATTTACTTTGACTATGTTGGCATTTCATCCTTGAAAATAACAACTGCTGAAGACATGGCAGCAGCAGTATGGGCTGCAATATGCGAGGGCAGTTACACTTATGACGATGTAATGAAGCTGGTATCGGCAGCACTGGCTGGCAAGCTAAGTGGTGCACCTGCAGGCCCCATTTACATAAGGGACATAAACGACACCAAAAACAGAATTGTTGCCACTGTTGATGCCAATGGTAACCGTACAGGGATAACATTAAATGTTTCCGAGTAATTACTTTTGTAAAAGCTACTACACAGAAAAATACTGGCCACCTGTTACCGAGGCCTTACAGGTTATTGTTGTGGCAGCCAGGTACATATTTCGGCACCCAAAAGTAAAAATGTTTTTCAGCAAGCGGAGTATTAAGTAATGGCAACCTTAAAAAGTTTTTTTGCCCACCCAGCAGTTATGCAGTTATACAAAAGGGCAACCAAAATAAAATTTCAAAGGACACAAAAGTTGGTGTTTAAGCACCAGCCAGTAAAAAGGGTTTTTAAATATTAGGAGCAAACAACATGGAAGAACCAACCAGCAAGCAGCCAAGCGAGGAATATTTAATAGAGGCAGATTTTTCCAAGGTTTGGATAAGTGGCGACAGTGTTACCCTGGCAAGCTGCACCTTTACTGCAGTTGACAAAACAGGTGCAGACAAAACCAGCACAGTTACCGACCAAACAACCCTGGCTGCCTCGTCCAGTGGCAAAGGCATAGTGGTAAGGGTAAAGGGTGGCGAGGTTGCCAGTTCGCCTTACAAGCTAACTGCCAAAATAAAAACAGGGCTTAACCAAAGGTGGGAGCTGGACATACCCATGGTAATTTACGATGAATAATTTTTGCTCAAAAACACACTGGGAAAACAGGTACAGCAGGGGGGGCAATTCTGGCAAGGGTTCCCAGGGAAAGCTGCTGGATTTTAAAGCCATGGTTATTAATGATTACATACGGAAGTATGGCATTAAGTCGGTAATTGACCTTGGCTGTGGTGATGGTGCCCTGGCTTACCAATTACAATGTCGGGTGTACCTTGGTTATGATGTAAGCCAGGCTGCAGTTAATATGTGCAAGGCTGCAAATAAGCGAGGGAGTGGCAAGTATTTTTTCCTGTACGAGGCATACTGTGGCGAGGTTGGCGACCTGGCTTTGTCGTGTGATGTAATTTACCACCTGGTTGAAGACCAGGTATTTGAAGATTACATGGCAACCCTGTTTGGTGCAGCCAACGACCACATTATTATTTATTCGTCAAACAATGAAAACAATGCAGGTGTAAGCCAGCATGTTAGGCACAGGTTGTTTACCAAGTGGGTAAAAAACAACAGGCCAGATTGGGAACTGGTTGGTTACCGTGAAAACAATTTTTCTTTTTACAAGGGCAACCCAAACGGTTCATACAGTGACTTTTACTTTTACCGAAAAAAGGAGGGGGAGCACAAATGTTAGAGTACTTGGTTGGTTGGTTTAAGCGGTTTTGGGATAAGCATGGTGACAGGATTTTTTGGGCAACTGTTGCCCTTACCATTGCTGTGATTGTTTGGAACTTTATGGACATGAGGGCCGAGGCCAAAACGGTCATTATTGGTGTAATGATGTTGGCCTATAATAAAATACGAACACCAGATAAGGAGGAAACCACAAGCAATGAAACACCTATTAAAAAGTAATTTTGTTGTGCTGCTGCTTGTAATGCTGCTGGCATCATGTGCAGGCATGCAAGGCACCAGGGAGGAACAGGCAGGCAAGGCCATGCTTATGGGCCAGGAAACAATTGTGCAACTGGCAACCACTGCAGACCAGTTATGTACTGCAGGTGTGCTTACCCAGGGCCAGTGTGACGACATACGAACTGCTTATGAATTTGCCAAGGTGTATTATGACCTGGCAGAAACAGCACTGGCCACAGCCCTTAAGGTGGAAACGGAAGATGCCTGGGCAAGGTACACGGCAGTGCATAACCAATTTGACAAGGCTTATGCCGACCTGCTTGCTGTTGCAATGCAGCATGGGGTTAAGGTTGAGGGGGTAATAGAATGAACCCAGGTGTGGTGCAATTAATTTTGGCCTTGCTGCCAATGGCTGAAAAGCTGGTGTTTTCCATAGGGGGGCAACTTATGGAACTGGATACCAAAAACCTTACAAGGGAAGATCTGGTTGCAGCATTAGAAAATTCCAGGTCTGAAACCTGGCCCGAGCTTAAGTTTATTTCGCCCAGGGAAGACTAACAAAATACAAAGGAAAAGGGGATGGCCGAAGAACAACGGACAAAAAACTTAGGCCCTGCTGGGCGACAATCGTGCCCTGCTGACGGTTGCGACAAACCAGAGGAAGCAGCCCACAGGGCCGTAAAACAAGTTTTTGCAATACTTGGTGTTGATGTGGACAGACCTGACCAGGTGGAAAGGTTTAGGGAGGGGTTGCGTTTTGGGGAGGCCATGCACAAGTATGCCAAGTATGGAATGTTGGTAATGGTGGGGGTAATGGCTGCAGCATTTTCTGGTGCTGTAATTGTTGGTGCCCTTGAAAAAATAAAATGCTATGTGGTGCCAGGGAGGTAAGCCATGAGGGTTTTGGAAATTATACGGCTGGAAGAAACCGACCAGGGCACCATTGGTGTGCTTAAGGTTGACAAGGTTGTGTGCTGCTTTACCTTGGAACCTTCCGACCAGCTTAATGCCAAAAGTGTTTCGTCAATACCAGCACAGCAGTACACCTGTAAGCTGCACAACTCGCCAAAGCATGGCCTTACCTATATGGTTGAAAATGTACCAGGCAGGGATTTTATTTTATTCCACAGGGGCAATGTGGTTGCACAAACCGAGGGTTGCATTCTGCTTGGTGACAGGGTTGGCAAACTAAAAGGCAACAGGGCCGTTTTAAACAGTGGGCAAACATTTGACCAATTTATGGAAACCTTGGCAGGTGCAGAAAAGGTGCACCTTACAGTCCAAGAAAAATATTAATGAGGGGTTACATAAAGGCATGGCACTTTGCTTTGGCATGTGTGTTTTCACTTTGCTTATGGGTTGTGCTTTATTTGGTTTTAAGGTGGCTTTTGGTATAGGGGGGCAACATGCTTGCAACGGTTATGGAAATACTTAAAAACAACCAGGGCAAGTCAATAAGCATAGGCATGCTGGCACTTATTATTATGGTGTGGCAGGGCCTGGTCCAGTTTGGCGACTCAAGGTGGTCGCTTGCTGCAGACACAAAACAAATACAGCAGCAAATTAATGACCAGCAAATTGACGACCTGGAAGACAGGTTAATGGTTATAAACATGAAAAGGGCAGGGGCAACCCAGGAGCAAATTGACGCTGCCTTAAAAGAAAAATACGAGGCCAGGCTTAATGCCATAAGGCAAAGGCAAGGCCAATAAGACTAAGCCAGCCCCACCACTGCAGCATGGGGCTGGCTTTTTTGTTTTAACTTTGGAATGCAGCAACCAGCATATTGTTTGCCGTTTCCCACACATGGGTGGCACCAGCTTTAACCAGGTCACTTTTTAACCAGCCACACCTGTGCTGTTCAAATTTGTTCCCAAGGCATGCACCCTGCTGCCGATAACCGTTTGGGGTAACCACTGTTACACAGCCACCAGGTGCAATGTGCTTTACTGCCTGGCACAGCAGTGCTGCCCCCTTTTCTTTTTCATAGTGCTCAATAATATCCCCCAGGTGTATGTGCTCATACTGGGTCTTGCCCATTGCCCCCAGCAGGTCTAAAGCGTCACCAATAAAGACCGAGTTATAACAATGCCAAAGCTGGCTGTTGTAGTCTGGGAAAATTTCAATGCCGTCAATAATGGTTTGCCAGCACTCCCTGTTATACCTGTGTGGTTCCAGTTCGGCCAGCCGTATATCTGTCCAGGCCCTAAACAGGGCACCCCACAAGCCAAAGCCAACCCCAACATCAAGTATGGTTTTTGGGTTTTTGCCCCACACCAGGGCACCAACAATTGGTATTGCATCAGGCCTGCTTATTGGCATTTGCCACCTCCTTTTCCCTAAGTGCCTGCACTTCCTCAAGGGTATAAATTTTTGTAAAGTTTGGGTACTGCCCTTCGGCACCATAAGGTGCACTGGGCAAGCATGGTTCCAGTATGCCCTGCAAAAAGCCCCACCTGCAAAAGCTGGTTGTGGCATCCCTGGCACTGCAGTACCCACACAGCCTGCCAAGCCTTAACTCGTCAAACTTTGGCATGCTGCACCTCCTGGCCGTTTTGTTGCCTTAACCCCTTAAGGTATTCAATATCGTCTAGCACAGTGTGCTTATCAAATACCCAACTGCCAGCCAGCTTGCCAGCCCTAAACCTGCCCTGCCTTGCCAGGCATGATACTGTTGCCTGGTCACAAGCAATGCCGTTTGCCTGGTACAGGTCAATTACCTCAGGGGTGGTAATCATTTCCCCAAGGAAAGCCGTGTTGGGCTGGTCTGGCAATTGCCCCATTGCAATGCTGCCAACCTCCCTTTGCAGCAGCACAGTTAATACCTTGGTCATTTCGGCAGCCACCAGTTGCCTTGTTTCGGTTGCGTCTGCCATGTGTGTTGGCACCCTGGTGGAAGCCTTAAGGGTAAGCCTGCCGTCATAAATTGTGGTGCCACCATGCTGGTGCCTGGTAATAACCATGCCACTTGCAAGGGTGTTGTTAATTTTTTCCACCATGTTGTATTACCTCCTTAAAAGCCAAGTTGTTTATAGTACCTTATTTTGCCACCCCTGTTAAGGTGCTGCAGCTTATGTATTATGCTGGCTGCCTCCTGCAGGCAGGCCAACTTGCACCACAACCTGTCTGTGGTAATGGCCTTGCCGTTTCGTTTGGTAATGGTTGCCAGCCTTGGTGATTTTGACCTGGTAACAACCAGGCCCAGCCTTTGGTGCTTACACACATCGGTAAGCCTGGCTGCTGTGCAGGGGTATGTGTGCCCTGTGTAATCACACTTAATGTAAAAGCTGCCGTCCTTGTACTGCTTAACCATTGTTGCCATGGGCATTTCCTCCGCAGTTTTTCCTTTATTCTAACATCTGCCATTTTCGGAAATGCCCTGTACTGGCTGTTTTCAAGGGTTTGCTGCCTGGAAACCCTTACTGGTGGCCTGTGCATTTTTTTCTTGACATGCCGATACCAAGGGTTGCCGACAGCCAAAAGCCAAAAAACAGCCCTGTGTTGCAGCAATAGCTTTAAGCCGTGTGGCGAAAAAAAGTTTTTACCCATTATCCTTACCAGGGGCCTCATGCCCATACTGTGCAAGTATATCTGCAGCAGACCATTGTTTGTCATTTGTGGGCACTGGCCTGCACTTGTGGCACCTGGCACACCACATTGTTTCAATGTTTCTTATCTCGTTATCAAATAAGGCCCTGCCCTTCATGTGCACAAACAGGTGGGTACATTCCTTTTCTGGTATGCCACCACCAGCATTGGCATGCACCAGGGCCAGGGCTGCATCTAAACCATACAGCTTACAGCCCCAATCCATAACAACCTTAATGTCCTCCGTTTGGTTATTGCCAGGCACCTGGCCCAGGTAAGCCTGCAGTTGGCCATGCTTGTTTTCACCAACCACCAAGCCCATTGTTCCAAACAGTGTTGAAAACCAGGCAACAGCCCTTGGCTTGTATTCAAATGTGTCGTCCATAATAATTATCCTTTTTAAATTGGCCTGTGTTGGCCGTTTATTTTTCGGGTGCTACCCTACCAGGTAACACAAACCCTCCCAACCAGGGGGCAGGGCTTTAACCAGCCAGCCTGTTTTTGGCCTTAAGTGCCCTTAGCTTTGTCCTGTACAGCTTTTTAATTTCGTTAAGCTGCTCAACCGTCCAGTTGCTGGGGCCTGTAACAGTTTCCATTTGCACTACCTTGGCCTCGCCAATTTCCTGTACCAGGTTTAAACGGTACATGGTGGCATTGCCCGACTTGGCACTGTTGCAGCTATAGCATTGCAGCCAAATATTATTTTCGGTAAACCTTAAATCCCTCCTGGCCCCCACACTTAGGTAATGGCCAGCAAAGGACATATTTTTACCATAGGGCCTTTTACAGGACATGCAGGGCTGGCCCTTTCGCAGTTCCCTTATGTAGGCATTAACTGCCTTTTGGGTGTCGCCTGCATGGGCCTCATAAGACTTAAGCCTGTGCCTTGCTGCCTGGTCAAGTTTGGCCTGCCGTTTGCGTTTCTTGTCGGCAGCCCTGGCCTTGTCCTTTTCAAGCTGCAGCATTACACATGCCATGTTGCTGCAGGTTTTATGTGTAATTGACCTGGGCCAAAAGCTACCAAGGCAGCCTTCGGCTTTGGCCTTACACCTTTTTGGTTTAGCCTTCATTTGTTTTCTGCCAGCAACACAAAATAATCAAAGTGTTGGCCAAGTGTTTCAATTATGTCAACCTGTGGCCCCTCAAAACCCAACACACGGTTTTCCTGGGTGTTAATGTACTTGGGCAGGGTAATTTTGCGGTAAACAAAATCAATGCCCTTTTGTGTTGGCTGCCACATGCCCGATGCCCTTTTCTTGGTGTCACGGTTTACCATGGGTTCTGCCAGCCCCCACAACACAAGCTGGTTAAAATTTCTGTCCTTGGGCAGCACATTAAATTTGTCCAGGTGCAGGTGCTGCCCCCTGTATAATGCAACCAGCCTTACCAAAGAGGCTGCTGCAGTTGATATTATTTTTTTTCGCCACACCCTTTTTACATGGCCACAGTGTGGGCATGGCACATTTGGTTTTGCATCAAACATAAACATATATTGTTCTGCCATAGTTTAACCCTCCATAAGTTCTGCCATTTCCGCAATCTGCTCAGGGGTAAGCCCTGGCCAATAGTTGCTGGAAACATATTCACAAAACATTTTAAACACGGTTTGGAATTCCCCCTCGTCCATACTTTCAAAAGCCAGGCTTTTGGGCAGCCGTATAACATGGGGGCCAACACCAGGCACAACCACACCAAGTTCCTCGCAGCCAATGTGGCCCTCCCACTGCAGCCGTTTAAGCACCTTGTGTGCGTCCAGGTACTGGAAAGCCTCAATGTTTTGCTGGCACAGTTCGCCAAACCTGTGCACCAGCCTGTGAAACTTTGGGTTACGAGGCTTTGACAAAATGGCAAACACAATATTGCCAACCGTGTATTTCCTTGCCCTCATAATTTCGGCAGTGCCCTCCACTGGCAGCAGGGCACCAGCTTGGCCATGGTGTTTGTCCTGGCACTGCTGGCACAGCCGTATTACCTCAAAGGGCAGTTTCCTTGGCTTACTTGTGAGCTTTGGCATTGGCTGCCTCCAGTTTATGGTGGGCCATTTCCACTGCATTGTCATAACCAACAGCGTCATAAGGGCCAACCACCTTTTGGCAAAATGGCGACTTATTGGCTTCGGCAATATCTTGCTGGCAGAAAAACCTTTTAACCTGCACACTGCCATTGCTGTGCATGTATGCCCACCACTGGTGCACATTTGGTTTTGGTGTTGCCTTGGCAGCCCTTTCCAAATGGTTATTGGCCCAGCTTTGCATTTTCTCCTGGCTGCCCCAGCAGGCACTTGGGGCATGCTGGTAAAAGTAATTAACAAAGGCAGGCAGGTTGTTAATGTTTTCATGGTCTGCCTGGCCAACTGCCTCTGCCAGGTTGTTTGTAATAACAGCCTGTAAAAAGCTGCCAGGTATAACACCCCTTTCAATGTACCTGGTAATGCCGTCCATCATGCGGTCAGGTATGTAATACCTGTGCCCTTGTATGCTTACGGTAAACATATTATTTGCCCTCCCCTTTAAATGTTTTCATCCAGTACACATGGATTGCCTTGGCCTCGTCTTTGGTAAGGCCAAATTCTGTTTGCAAGTAAGGGGCTGCACCAAACATATTTACTTCCCCCGACTTCCTTAAAAAGTTTAAAAATGCCAGGTGGGCCTGCTGCAGCCCTGCTGGCTTTTCTGGTGTGCTGTGTGGCATAGTTTGCCCTCCCTTATAATGTTAAAATACTTTTGGGTGCCGAAACCCATTTTGGGGAAACAGGCCCCAGCACCCATGTGTGTTTTTATACGGTACATACCTTTTTTTTCATACAGGGCAATTTCTAAAGTTCGGCCACCAAAGCCATAACCTTGTCCAGGTCGGCCAAAAACTTAATGGCCTCCTGTGCCAGGTTTTCAATGTACGGCTCATCCCTGGTAACCCTTTTTATAAACACAGGCATTTTGGGCCAATAGGAAACAAAGTCAATCCACTGCCTGTTGGCCACCCACATGCCACCCTGCAACTGTGCCATGTGCTCGTTTGGCACCTCGCCACTTAGCAACAGTTCAAGCTGCAGGTGGGGCAGCTTGGTTTTTATTTCCACCAAGCCGTCTTCCCCAACCAAGCCGTCAGGGGAGTAACCCAGGTGGCTGCCATAGGCCACAAAGCCACAGGGCTGCACTTCCAAACCTGTGGCAAGCTCATACATAAGCCTGGCCTCGTGCTCCATTTCCTTGCCCCTTTCCATGTGGGCATTGGTGTAATACTCTTGCACCTCGCCTGTAATCCGCTCACCAGCCATTTTGTACATATAGGTTTGTCTGGTTTTGCTTGGTGCATTGCCCCTGCCTTTGGCAAGCAGTGTGGAAAACTCCGAGGCAGTTATACGGCCAGCCCTTAAGGCAAACCATTCCTCGCTGCCCTGTGCCAGTTCATTAAAGTAAGCTCTGCTGTCCATTGGCACCCCCTTTGTTGGCTGCAGGTTTTGGCTGCTGCTGTTTGCGTTTGTTGGCTGCAGAGGTTATGGCAGCAATGGCCTTGTCAAAATCCACAGCCTTAAGCTCCTGCAGGTTTTCAATGTTAAGGTACTGGAACAGCTTTGCCATATATACCTTGTTATCTGCCATGTCATTGTCCATAAGCAGGCCCCTTACCTGGTCGGCCTGGGCTTCGGTAATGTATGTTGGCATGGTGTCAGCTATACGGCTTTCCTCGCTTTCCCCAGTTTCAATACTTAGCAGCTTGAGGTAAGCATATTTAACAGCATAGCTTATGCACTTGCCTGGCCCCTTGTCGGCTGTGTCTTCTGCCACTGCAGTAATGGTGCACACAACTTTGTCCTGGGGGTCGTCAACATTAACAAAGGCAATTTCATAAGTGGCAGTAAACCTGGTAATGGGTGTGCCGTTTTTAGTTTGCTTGCCAGTGCCGTCAATGCTGCTGGCAATTTCCTTGGGCACAACCATTATGCCAAAGTTAATAAGGTGTGGCCGTATGGTTGCAGTAACCAGGTCATGGGTAACAGCCTTGTACCCTTCAACCTGCTTGTCCTTTTGCAGGTAACTTACCTGGTTCCTTACATGGTTAAGCCTTTGGTAAATGTTTAACCCTTCACCAGTGGGCTGTGCTTCAGTTCCTGGGGTGTTTTCCAGGGGCTGTTTGGCTTTTGTTGTCATAGCCTTTTCTCCTTTTTGGTTGTGCACATTACTTGTGCATTAGTTGGTTAATACGGTGCTCTGCTGCTTCCAGCAGGTTGGCCAAATTTGACCAGGCACCAAGTGCCCTGTGCAGGGTTTTGTAAATTCTAATTACCTGCTCCTTGGTAAACTGGTGGCCCTGTGGCAGCATGTTGTCATACACCCAGTTGCCCAGGTCGTCTTCCTGTATGCCAACCAGTTCACCAAGCTGCACCATAAATTCTTTTGCCTGGTCTTCCGTAACAGGGCCTATCTTGTCGGCAAACCAATCTTGCATAATACCCTCCTGGCATTGGCCCATAATTTTTTAAAGCTGTTGGTTTTTTCCAACTTGACCAGGGCCAGCTTGCCAAACCTTACTTCTTCTTGTATTAAGGCGTGAGTTCCTATAACAATATCTGTTCCGGCTTTCTTTATTTTATCTATCAGATTTTTCTTGGTTAGTTTCTCGTCATTCATACGGTAATCATTTCTGGTCAGAATTGCGATTTTCATGTCAAATCCTTTAAAAATATTTTTTAAGCTTT
>Ga0209536_100006191_pt1 | contig 18369 bp, 15 predicted proteins | sample DeeMarSeWOR28_12_FD_187461 | JGI IMG/M metagenome (GOLD analysis project Ga0209536, IMG submission 187461) | Marine sediment microbial communities from White Oak River estuary, North Carolina - WOR-2-8_12 (SPAdes) (version 2) | ecosystem: Environmental > Aquatic > Marine > Intertidal zone >... | reverse complement strand
CCTTTTTTTATGGGAGTACTGGTGGATCTAACCGGCACTTTTATGGCGGGGGCGCTGTTTCTGGCAGGTTTGTGTATAGCCACTGCCGTGCTTACCTGTTTTTTGAGGCGATAAGCTGCTTGAGTCTGGCAATATGGGCCGGCCGCGTGCCGCAACAACCGCCGATAACCGTTGCACCGGCTTCTATCCAGTCGGCAGCATGGGCCGCGTATCTTTCCGGATCCAGATCTGTTCGCAGACCAAGGGACCCGTCGCTCTTTTTGTCCCCGGTAAGATCCCAATCTTCGGGAATCGGCTGGAATGTATTGGCATATCCGCCGGCATAAACCAGGCCGGCGTGCGCCAGCCAGGGAACCGCCCGGGTGATACTTTCCGGCGCGCAACAATTGGCCAGCACACCTGATACCGGCAGCTCCGCCAGGGCTTTCAAAGCGTCTTCAAGCGGTTCTCCGCTTCGCAGTCTGCCGGAACGGTCTTCGTGCAGGGTCCAGGACACCCAGACGGGTTTGCCGGTCTGGGTGGCAGCGACAGCGGCTGCGCGTGCCTCGTCCGCGCTGGACATGGTCTCGCACAATAGAAGATCGACGTGGGGGGCCAGCACCTCAGCCTGCTCGCGGTATAAAGGTTCGATCTCTTCAAATTTACCCACCCGGTCGGGCCGATAACTGCCGGCCAGGGGCGGCAGCGATCCGGCAACCACCACTGACCGGCCGGATTCATCGCGTGCCTCATCAGCCAATTTACAGGCTAACAGGTTAAGCGCCTCAAAGCGATCTTCGATACCGGCCCAGGCCAGATTGCTTTTGACGATGCCATAGGAATTAATCGTGATAATGTCCGCGCCGGCATCTATAAAATCACGATGAACCTCCCGGACCACCTGGGGCGCATCAATGAGAGCCCTGGCCGACCAGATGGAGGTCATCACATCGACGCCGCGAAAGCGCAACTCGCGCCCCATGCCGCCATCTAACAAGATCGTCCGCTGGGGAAGTTGTGGATCAGGCACCTTTCATCCTTGTAAGATCGTTATCTTTTTCACACCGATGATCGTATGTCATTTTTTGCCAACGGGACATGAGGTCTCACACAACCGGCAGCATTTCGCGACCCTCAAGCGATCGTCCCGGTTCTCATCCGCCTCGACAACCGCATTTTCGCGATCGATTATCATCTGATCCATGCACAGAGACCTGCTGTAGCCGCCGTTTCTGGCCGGAAGCATCTTTAAATTGAGCGGGTTGGCGATAGAAACTTTTTTTTGAAATGCTTTCTGCGGGCAGACGGTTCGGCAGGGCATGTGGCAATCGCAACACGGATCAAAATCAAGCGGCTTTGTCGCCGGCAATTTTATATTTACAAAGGCAGCGCGCAGGCGAACCCGGGGGCCATAGTCCGGTGTTACCAGCATATTATTCTTACCGATACATCCCAGGCCGGCCATAACGGCGGCATCTTTGAGCAAGATGCCGCCCTGGGCGATATAATAGGGCAATCCCTGTGCTGTGCAGCCTTTTTCCCTCCTGAGCCATTCGGTGATTGAGGCAATGATGTTCATGAGCATCTGATTGCCCGGTGTCCCCCCTTTTCGTCCCGCATACCACCAATCCAACTCGGGCTTATCTTCGGGGTGTTCGACGGCGACGACGATGGCCGATTGGGCATATTGCGGCCATAGCACCTCACCGCCGTCGCCGGGGACGTCGTCATTCAAGAAACTCTTATAACCGCCTGTGTGGGGATAGATCAGGTGGGAGGGAGATTGCTTCAGCGCTTCAACATCGGCGATTCCGGCCGCGCAGGCCCCCAGATACCTGGCTTTTTCGATGATTTGTTTATGTAATTCCTCGATCTTAGCGATGCCCATAAAATGCCTCCAGGTTGCCCGTTAAAACGGGCGCCAATCAAGTTGAGAACAGGCGTAACCCCGCTGACGACGCGATCTTCAGCCCCCACCCGGAAACCAAAGGTTTTGAAACTGCAATGGTTGCCCGCCTGCGCGCCAATGACGCGGGGTGAACAAAAAAAAGTCCCGAACCCTCTTGCCACCGATTAACCAATATCGAACTATCCCCCATGGCTTTTAAGTCAACCGGGATACGACCCTGCCCTGATGGACAACCTGTTTCAACGGGTTGAAGCCGATACGATAGGCAAGTTCGGCCGGTTCGTCAATGTCCCAGAGCACAAAATCAGCGTCTTTCCCGCTTTCAAGGGTACCGATCCGGTCCTGGCGCCCAAGGGCCCTGGCACCGTTACGGGTTATGCCCGCGAGGGCTTCCTCCGGGGTCATGTGAAACAGGGTGCACGCCATGTTGAGGATTAAAAGCAGCGATGTCGTCGGACTGCTGCCGGGATTACAATCGGTGGACAGCGCCATCGGCACGTTGTAACGGCGCAGAAGATCAACGGGTGGTCGTTTTTTCTCGCGTAGAAAATAAAATGCGCCCGGCAACAGGACCGCAACGGTTCCGCTGGCGGACATGGCCTGGATGCCTTGCTCGGATGCATATTCCAGGTGATCCGCCGACAGTGCCCCGAAACGGGCCGCCAGTGCGGCCCCATTTAAGTCGGACAGCTGCTCGGCATGCAGCTTAACCGTCAGGGCCAACTTCTGGGCCGTTTTGAAAACGCGTTCGGTTTGAGCGGGGGTGAAGGCGATGTTCTCACAAAAGGCATCAACGGCCACCGCCAACTTCTGAGCGGCCACCTCCGGCATGACGGTGTCACACACAAAATCGATATAGTCATCGCTTCTGCCCTCAAATTCAGGGGGCAGTGCATGGGCGCCAAGATAAGTTGGGACAATCGATACGGGATACTTTTCACCCAGTTGCCGGGCCACCCGCAGCATGCGCAATTCGGTCTCGAGATCCAGGCCGTAGCCGGACTTTATCTCCACCGTCGTGACACCTTCCCGCATCAAGGCTTTTAGCCGGGAGGCACTCTGTTTCAAGAGAACTTGCTCATCCGCCTCACGGGTCGCCGCAACCGTTGACCTTATCCCGCCGCCCTGACGGGCGATTTCCTCATAGGTCACCCCCAGCAGACGCAACTCGAACTCACGCGCACGGCTGCCGGCATAGACGAGATGGGTGTGGCAATCCACAAGTCCCGGTGTGATCCAGCCGTTTCCCCCGTCATGCACGTTCCCGACCCGGGATTCAAAATCTACCGGCAGGTCGGCTCTTTTCCCTACCAAGGCAATTTTGTTCCCGGCGACAGCGATGGCACCATCTTTGACCATTCCGTATGGGTCGCCTGCGGTCATCGTGGCCAGATGGACGTTCAGCCAGAGGGCGTCGACCTTTTCGGGGATTACGTTTTTGGCGGGTTTCATTTTGCGCTGCTCTCCCTTATCAGGGTATCGGTTGCGGTAATGAAATGCTCAGGTCCTGTCTCCCGGGGATAGTGATGTACCCTGGGCGACCGGGCACGCGAGTTCGCAGTACCGACAAGGTTTAACCACCTCACTGGGCTCCTCGATCCCCATGATCGAACCATCGAGTATCTCTGCTTCAGCTTCACGTTTGTCATTCTCCTGCATGCAAAGCGCCCTTTCATAGGCCCCGCTTCGAAACGCGTTCCGGGGGCAGGCCCGGTGGCAGGGCTGATCGCAGCCGCTGCAGGGATCGAAATCGAGCGGACCGGTCGGTTCGAGCCCTGCTTCCATGAATATCCCCCGCAACCGGACACGGGTTCCATAATCGGGTGTAACCAGGAGATTGTTTTTGCCGATAACCCCCAGACCGGCCAGATGAGCGGCGTCTTTGAGGAAAGCCCCGCCGAACTCGATCTGGTACGGCAACGAAAGGGCATTGATGCCCAGCGCTTCATCCAGCCAGATCCGAAGTCTTTTTGACTGCGATCGCATGACACCGTTGCCGGGCGTAAACCCCTGGACCTTCATGCTCCACCAATCCAATGCGGGCTGGCTTATGGGATGAACCAAGGCCCACACCAGTACTGATCTGTGCTGTTCGCGCCATTTAAAGCCTTTAAATTTAAAGTAATTCGGCGATTCGGGACCATATGTCTCGTAAAAAGGCGATTGGGCGTATCGCTCATAGGATTTGGACGCTTTCAGATCTGCGATTCTCGCGATACCCGCCAGCGAGGCACCCAGCTGCTTGGCTTTATTGACGATGGTCTGCTCAATTTTGTTGCCTTCGAATTTCATTTTGTTTGGGTCCTTTTCAACCCGGACACATTAAGCGATTTTTTTTCGCAGGTTGCACAACCATGCTGACCAGCGCATCAGCCGCAACCACCCCCTGACCTTCAGCCAGGATCATCAGCGGATTGATATCGAGCTCGATGATGGACGATGGGTCATGTTCGACCATGCCGGCTACCGCCAGAATGGCACGGGCGGCAGCATTAACATCAGCCGGCGCTCTCCCCCGGAACCCCCTTAGCAGCGGTGCACACTTCAACCGACCCAAGGCCTGCAACACATGCTCTCTGCTGGTCGGAAGCAGCAGTGACACGCTGTCATGCATGAGCTCGACCAGGACCCCGCCACCCCCGACCAAAAGATAAGGCCCGAACTGCTCGTCACGGGCCACGCCGACGATAATCTCCGCCATGACGCCGTCGACCATCTTCTCGATCAAATATGACTCGGACAGACCGGTCATCCCCAGCACGGCGGCCCCGACCTCGTCGGCGTTGTTAAGCGCAATTCTGACGCCGCCGGCTTCGGTCTTGTGGGCAATGCCCACGGCTTTGGCAACAACCGGATAACCCAGCTCATCGGCGGCCGCGGCGGCCTCTTCGGCGCCATGAACAACCCGGGCGCGGGGTATCGGCACCCCCCACCGGGCAAGGAGCTTCTTGGATGCAACCTCGTCCAACACCGTGGGGGAGCCATCCGGCCCTTGATCGGTGCTCGCCATCAACGGCGGACAGGGCGGCCTGCTCCAGGCCGTGCCCACATCGACAGCCGCCTGAATGCCTGCGATTCCGGTTTCGATGCCGGCAAGCATCGCAACGCCCTGCTCCATCAACCGCACGGCCACCGATTCGGTCAGCGTATCGGTAAAGGTCGCCAGCACGGCACCCTTTGTATTGGTTTGCCGGACAGCCCGCACAAATCCCCTTTCAGCCCCACCCCAGGATGATTGATCACAGAGGTCCTCTCTCGGGTAATCGAGCAAACACAGCGCTATATCAAAACCCTCGGACAAAAAGGCGGTAAACTTCTCGGCCATATGGTCTTCATCATCCCAGTTGAACATCTGGTAATCGAACGGGTTGGCTGCCACGATCCGCTCGTGGATCTTCGTGCGAAGTCTTTGCGCAACCTTTTCGGACAGCGGCGGCATGTCAAGGTCCGGGCCCAAGGCATCCGCCAGAAGCGTCAGATCGCCGCCCGAGGTGCTCATGGCCCCGATCCGACCGCCGTTCAACGGGCCTAAAACGTGCAGTACCTTCAGCGCTTCCATAAGCGCTTCCAGAGAGTCGACCCGGGCCACGCCGAGCCGCCTGAAAAGCGCACTGACCAATTCATCGGAACCGGCAAGCGAGGCGGTATGGGATACCACCATCTTCTGAGCGACCCCGGAGCGACCGGTCTTGACGGCAACGATGGGTTTGCCCATCGCGCGGGCGACGTTGACGGCCTGCTGGAAAGACTGCGGGTCAGACATCGTCTCGACATAGAGCCCGAGCGCCGTTACCCGATCCTGGCGGGCGAAGGTCTGGATGGCATCATGGATGTCAAACTTCAACTTATTGCCCAGGGACAGCAGGTAGGCAATGGGAAGGCCTCGTCGTTGCATGGTAAGACTGAAGCCGACATTGGACGACATGGTGATGATGGCAACGCCTTGTTCGACCCGTCGGCCACCCTGCTGGTCGGGCCAGAGCATCGCCCCGTCCACGTAGTTGAGGAGCCCATAACAATTCGGTCCGATCAGGGGCATGTCACCCGAGGCTTCCATAAGTTGTTCCTGGAGTTGGGAGCCCTCCTCGCCTGATTCGATAAAACCGGTGGCATAGCAAACGGCGCCGCCCGCATTCCGCGCGGCAAGATCTCTGACGATGTCGATGGTAAGAAAACGGTTAACGCCCACGTACGCGGCATCGGGGCTTGCCGGCAGATCACCTACCGACCGGTAAACCGGTCGCCCCAGGATTTCCGTTTTGGTAGGATGCACGGGCCAGATCTTTCCTCTGTATCCCATGCGATCGCTCTGGCGAATCACCTCCTGGGCCTGGGCACCGCCAAAAACAGCTATGGATCGTGGTTTCAAAAGACGCTCAATCGACATGTGCTGCTCTCTGAATTATGACAGAATTATTCTAACTATTTCTTTTTGGCCGGTTCAGTGATTTCCTCTTCGATGTTGATTATTTTCTTAGCATAATTGGCGTATTCCTCAAGCGGCGTCGTCGCTCTCACCACCAGCTTGGCGCCGTCCGGAGACCCGCCGCCGTGCATACAGCCCGGCACGCCGGCGCCGATGGTCAGCCATTCGGAAAGGCGGGCGGCCTTAAAACGGGACTCGGCAGATCCGGCACCGGCTTTGAGACATTTTTGGATCAGGTGGCCATACTGGGGACTGGCAAAGTCCTTATAAGACGGCATACAACCGGTTTCGACAATGCCGCCGCCGATTTCCTGGGTCAACCGCTTCACTTCGTACGGCAGGGTGGCGACCATAACCTTGTTGGCATGGGCGGTGTGCGAATCCGCGAAGTAAGATCCGGACGGATGCTTGAATCCCAGCGCAATGGCCCCGGCACCCAAGCCGAAGGTAATCGTGTTGTTGATGGACATCTGGGTCAATTTGTCTGAAAATGTCTTCGCGGACAGCCCGTTGGCCCGGGCCATCAGCACCGAGGCGCCGATCATGACATCGCCCTGGCCGCAAACGCAGGCACCGATGCAGGCCCGGTAGTTGGCGGTAAAGTATTGAATGAACTTGGCCGTATATTCGGCTTCCCGGCACATGAATACCCGTTCGTTGGGCACAAAAACATCTTCGAACAAGAGCCAGCCCTGGGTGATGCCGGTGTCGGGGGTTTCCACGTCGGCGGTATCTTCCAGTTCCCGCCGATCGCTGGGCCGGGTGGCTTCGACAATGGTTAACCCTTCGATATCCCTGGGGACAACGCAGGCCAGAGCAAAATCTTTGTCGGCATCCCCGTACACGCTTCCGGGAAGCAGAAAAATTTCCTGGGATGCCGCCGTGCCGCAAATCATCAGCTTGGCGCCCCGGATGACGATACCGTCCTCGCGCACTTCCGCCACCCGCAAATTGGTGTCCGGGTCCGGTTGTTGCGAAGGTTTCAGGCTGCGGTTGCCTTTGGCATCGGTCAGTGCACCGGCCACGGTTATTCCCCTTTCCTCAGCTGACAGGATCCAGTTTTTGAGCCGGGTCTGATAATCGGTGCCGTGTTCCGCATCGATTTCGCGGCTGACGGCCCACATCACGTTCATGGCATTCCAGCCCACGCAAACCGCGCCGGTACAACTTCCGGTGCGCCGATAGTTCTGGCGCTTCATGCGCATATTCATAATGAGATCTTCCGGTTCCTGCATCATGGAATTCCAGCGCAGAACCTTTTCAGCGCTAAAAACCGATGTTGCCGTATAGATATCTGCCAGTGCCGGATCATTGGCAGCATCATAATTGAGGGCATGGCTTTCCACGGTTCTTTTGGTGGCCGGATGGGTCGTGACGTCCTCGATCAGTTCGCCGAATTTATAAATGTTCGGACGGAGTTGTCGCAGTGCTTCCAGATAATCATTTCTTGTTTTGATTGCCATTTTTTGCTCCCTTTAAATCGTTTATGGTATTTATTGGAAAGTATGAAGAATGCGAATATGTTACGCAATTAATTATCTCTGGAAGGCCAGGAAGCTGGGATGCCTGAAAGCTGATGAACAGAGACAGCTTAAAAGCTTTCCAGCCTCCAGGCCTCGAGCTTTTGTCAACATGTCACCTTTTTTTCCTGGTATGCTTTTATTTTTTGTATCAACACGGGGACAAACGCCCGGCAGTCGTCGACTATCCCATAATCCACCTGATCAAAGACCGGTGATTTGTCATCGCTGTTGATGGCCACCATCACTTTAGCGTCAACGACCCCGACAAGGTGCTGCTGCTCTCCGGACAGACCGACCCCGATATAAAGCCGGGGGCTGACCATTTTACCGCTTTGTCCGATCATGGTTGCCAGCTCGGTCCATCCCTCATCCACTGCCGGCCGGGTGGATCCCAGGGCGGCATTCAGCGACTTCGCCAAATCGGCAATTTGCTTCCACCCTTCCAGATCACCGGCGCCGGCACCGCCGGCCACAACGATAGCGGCTGACTCCAATGGCACGCCTTCAGGCTCTTCCCGAACAATTTCCAGGATTTCGATTCGATCGGACCCTCTGTTCGGCGCATCTATCTCGACGATTTCGCCGCATCTGGTTTCGTCCGGTTCGGGTGCGGCAAATACCCCTTTGGCCACGGTTGCCATCTGCGGGCGTCTTCGCGGGCAGATTATCGACAACAAACCGCCATAGGCAGGGATGCGCTGCTCGAGGTTCCGGTTTTCATCGAGCACCAGGTCGATACAGTGCGCGGTCAATCCGGTTTTCAGTCGGGCCGCTACCAGCGGGGCTAATTCCCTGCCCGTGGCAGTCGATCCGATCAGAATGATTTCCGGCTTGTGCGCCTGGGCAAGGTTGACGATGATGTCAGTGTAGATCTCCGGGTGATAAAATGCCAATTCAGGTGCATTGCCCAAAAATACCCGATCCGCGCCGGCGGCAATCAGCTCCTGGCTTCGGTTTTTAATATCATTTCCCAGCAGAACGGCCCCAACAGACGTATGGAGTTCATCCGCCAGTTTACGTGCCTGACCGATCAATTGGGTCGATACCGACAGCAGGCGGCAATCAATCTGCTCGGCAATCACCCAGACGGCGCCACCGCTTCTGTTCGATGTCGTCATTACAGCAACCCAGTCCCTATCAGTTTATTGAGCAACAAATCAGCCTTTTCTTCTCTGGTGCCCCCGATAAACTCAACCTCCCGTCTGCTCTCTGAGGCACTCAGTTCGGAAACAATGGTGGGGGAACCCTTCAGACCGACAGCATCAGGTGATACGCCCAGATCACCAAGGCCCCACTGTTCGATTTCTTTTTTACGGGCCTTGATAATTCCTGAAAAACTCAACGCCCGGGGGGTGTTCACTTCTCTTGTCACCGTAAATACAGCCGGGAGCCTTACCTGCATCAGGCGGTAGCCATCGTCGATAGCGGCTTTGACCTTCCAGGCGTTTTGATCCGATGCGACGATCTCCTTTACCATGGTGACAACCGGAATATTTAGAAAAGTTGAGATTTGGGGGCCGACCCACTCGGTACTGCCGTCGCTGCTGGCCATTCCGCAGAGAACCACATCAAAAGGACCGGTTTTTTCAATACCGCTGGCAAGGGTAAAAGCCGTCGCAAAGGTGTCGGCCCCACCGAATGCGGGATCGCTGAGCAAAACCCCGCGGTCGGCTCCCAGGGCCAGACACTCCTTGACGATATTGCCGGCCTCGGGAGGTCCCATGCTTAAAACCGTGATGTGAACCCCGGTCTTTTCCTTCAGTTGAAGTGCCACTTCGAGCGCATTTTTATCCAATGGGTTCACCACCATCGGCACGTCACACCGCAAAAGGGTTTTCGTGACCGGGTCGATTTTAATATTGCAGGCCTCTTTTGGATCCGGTACCGCCTTGACACAGACAACAATGTTAAGCATTTGTTTAAACCTGTTTAATCCATTGAACTGAAGCTTAGTTGATTATTTCTAAAACCAAATAAATTGTTTGGAAAACCTGTTTCAAACACTTAGATCATGGGCGAAGACAAGGCGCAGGTTGACCAAAAAACGGCGCATACACGTTAGTATGTGAGTATTTTTGGTCAACATGCAACGCAGTATTCGACCATGAGATTGGGTTTGAAACAGGTTTTAGGACAGTACCCACCTACCGATGATAACCTTCATAATATCGGATGTCCCGGCTGAGGGTCCGACCACGTAAGAATCACGCAAAAATCTCGATACCGCATATTCTTCCATGCAACCATAACCGCCGTGAATATCCACCGCCATTTTGGCAGCTCTCTGGCAGGCCTCGGTGGTGTAGTATTTGGCGACGGCAAATTCATTGCTGGAACGCTGGCCGTTGTCCTGCATCGCGGCGGCACGATAGCCCAGAAGTTTCCCGGCTTCCAAATCGATTTTCATATCCGCCAGCTTGTTTTGAATGGTCTGAAGGGCGGCAATCGGTTTGCCGTAAAGAATCCGCTCATTGGCAAACTTGATGGATTCTTCCAGGCAGGCAGCCTGGAGGCCTAACGCAACCCCGACCATGCCGCCGCGGCCGACATCACCGATGGCAGCCATGGTAACCCTCAGCCCCTTCCCTTCTTCTCCCAGCAATTGACCGGCGGGAACGCGACAGCTCTCGAATGCCAGTTCGCCGGTGTTGCAGCCCCGCATACCGACCTTGTGCTCTTTGTGGGTGGCTTTCCAGCCTTGCATGTCTGTATCCAGCACGAAGGCACAAAACGCTTTAGGGTTGTCTTCGTCTTTGGCCAGCACCGTAATGGTATCGGCGATATGGGAATTGGTGATAAAGCATTTGCGGCCGTTTAAGATAAAATCGTTCCCCTCTTTTTTGTACGACGATCGGATGCCGGTGGGATCGGATCCTCCCGTGGCTTCGGTTACGGCAGTGGTGGACAGACGCTGTCCGCTGGCCAGCCCCGGCAGATATTTCTTTTTAAGCTCCTCGGAGCCGAATTTTACGATGGGCTCGATGCCCAGGGCGAACACCTGAAGCATCATGGCTGCTGCTACCGAAACGCGGCTGATTTCCTCAACGGCGATCATCCGCTCGGTATACCCCAGTCCAAGACCACCGTATTCCTCCGGGATGGTAATCGCCATCATTTCGGCCGCGCCCATGGCTTTAACCAGGGCGTCACTGACGTCTCCGGTTTCCTCCATCTCAGCCACCCTGGGCGCTACCTGTGTTTCCGCAAATTCTCTGGCCGCTTTTCTAAACATTTCTTGCTCTTCAGTGAACGTAAAATCGATCATATTAAACCTCCCTCCTGAAAATTTGTAAGCGTCTAACCCTTGAGTCTGTCTATATAATCAATCAGCGCGTTAATGGAATGGTTCAAGTTGTCAGTGGACCTGTCCGCACTGTAATTCACGGAAGCACCCAGCATGCCGTTAAATAAGATTTCGGTTACCGCATCGGTGTCGATGCCGTTGCAGAACTCCTCGGAATCTTTGCCCTCGTTCAGGAGCCGTTTAATCATGGACCTGAGTCCGACAAAGCCTTTTTGGACCTCCCGGGACAGGTGGGGGCGCAGGTCACCCAATTCAACTGCAAACATGATAAAGATGCAGCCGCCTGGAAAATTTTCAGAATCCAGGAGATAGCGGTCTCGATAATTGACCAGCAATTTTTTTATTTTACGGATGGCACTGGGCTCGTTGTCCAGACCATCGAGGTTTCTTTCGCGCCAAATTTTGCGCGACTCGTCCAGGACCCGATAAAACAGGTCCTCCTTGCTTGAAAAATGGTTATAGAAACCGCCTTTGGATGTCTCGGCGGCGGAAATGATGTCTAACAGGGACGTGCTTAAAAAGCCGTTTAAGGAAAAGAGTTTCAAGGATTCATGGATTATTTTTTCCTTAAGATTCACTCCGGGCTCCTCAATGAGATTAGGGACAGACCGGTCGGTCTGGCTCCTTTTTATTTCAGCACAACACAATTGTCAACCGTTTTTACGGAATCGCTTAGGCTTGATTGCAGAACGGGAATTGACCAGATGGGAAGCTGGAACAACATGTTATGATGCTGTTATGTTCTATACCGGGATCTCCAGCGGATGATAGACCCTCAACCCGGTTCCTTCCAGCAGTTGAATTTTACAGACGCTACTCTCGGTTACGATCGCTTCGATGCTGGCGGTTTTAAATAAATCAAATAGCGGTTGGCCGACGGCCTGCGAAAGCTCGTAACCCAGCATACCCTCTTTCAGACCGAATGTTCCCGCCATACCGCAGCAGGTGCCGGTTTCGATCACCTCAACCTGAGCACCCCGCCGTTTTAGATAGGTCATCGCCTGGGCACCGGCTCCCAGCGAACGCTGGTGACAGGGAATATGAAAACCAAACCGGCGACCGGTAAGGTTTATCCGCCTATCATCAGGTTTTTCAGCCTCCAGAAGCCCCAGGTACTCGAAATACTCATAGGTTCGGTTGGCAACGTCGATGGCATCCTGACGCCCGTCCAACAACTTGGGATAGGAAATTTTGAGGCAGTAGACGGCGGTTGGTTCGATCGAAACGATGTCGTACCCCTGCTGGGTATAGAAGGCCAAACTACGGACGTTTTCTTCGGCGACTTTTCTGGCCTGGGTCAAATCGCCATAACCGATATAGGGATATCCGCATCCTTTCTGGGGTGGCATGAGCACCTTACAGCCACGAGTTTCCAGAAGCTCCACGGCCGCCATGCCCAGTTCGGGCGCGTTGTAATTGGCATAAATATCGGCAAAAAACGCCACATGGTGAACCGGATGGGATACTTTGGACGCGCCTCTGGTATCAAACCGTTTGGCCAGCGTTCGACGCCGAAACGGTGGGAGCTGTCGACGCTGGTCGATTCCCACAATCTTCTCCATTTGAGAACGAAACGACTTATTTTTCAGAAACAAATTCGAAAGGGGCGCCGTGGCACTGCCGACTTTGGCCATGGTCTCCGCCGCCATCAACGCGCGATTGACCAGCGGGTGCTTTTCTATAGCACTGTAACGATCCTTGACGGCTGAAATCATCATCGGGATGTCGATCTCCGCCGGACAGATCTCGCGGCAAAGTCCGCATGAAACGCAGAGATGCGCGAATTCACCGGCCTTCTCCAGACCGTGCACGGATGCCGTCCAGGGAATCCCGATGGGCCCGGGATAAATATAGCCGAAGGCGTGACCGCCGACCACACCGTAGGTGGGGCAGATATTCATGCAGGCCGCACACCGGATACAGTTCAGCGCATCCTGCATCAGGGGGTCTTCCCGCATTTTGGTCCGACCGTTGTCCAGAATGATCAGGTGCGATCCCCTGTCACTATTGGCTTCGCCCTGTCCAAGGGGGGAGCGCCCGCCCATCAGGGTCTCGTAGGTGGTCAGATGCTGTCCCACTGCACTGATCGGATGAGCCAGCATCATCTGCAGGGCGTCTTCAACCGTCTCGACAATCTTTTCCCGGCCCATGATGCAGACATGGACATCCGGGATGCTGGAAACCAGCCTGGCGTTGCCTTCATTGGTTTCGATCACGATGACACCGAGCTCGGCGATCCCCACATTGGCTCCGGTCATACCGATATCGGCATTCAAGAAATAAGGCCGCACATAGCGCCGCACGGCTTTCATAACTTCATCGGCATCGTTGGGAATCTCTTCGCCGGTGGCTTTGCGAAAGATTTCGGCAACATCTGCGACGGTTTTGTGAACCGCCGGGAAAACCAGGTGAAATGGTTTTTCGTGAACCTGCTGGATAATCAATTCACCCAGATCGGTTTCGATCACTTCCATTCCGGCTTCTTCCAGGGGCGCATTAATCTCGATTTCTTCACTGGTAAGTGATTTGGACTTGGCCACAATTTTAGCGTTTCGTTCTTTGGCGATTTTCAGAACATAGGCAATCGCCTCGGCACCATCTTTGGCCAGAAAAACCGAGGCACCCCGCTGCCGAGCCTTCTCGGCAAAACGGTCTACCAATTCATCCTGCTTTGACTGGCACCGCAGTTTGGTCTCCCGCACTTTCTTTCTGAATGTTTCGCCACCGGGCAACAGACCAACCGCCTGGTTTCGGTTGTCCCGTCCCCGCTTCATAGCGGTATACAGAGCATCCCGTATCCCCTTTCTGGACAGGGCCTGCTGAATCTTGTCATTGAGTCGGGTGTGGGATGATTCGGTCATGAGTCGGATCCTTTTTAATTTACGACGATCGCATGGGTTTCGGCAGGGCCATGGACACCCAGTATCAGCCGCATCTCAATATCTGCCGTCCGACTGGGGCCTGAAATAAAGGACACGGATGCATTGAGGGGATTCTCATTGTAAAAATTACGGATGGGAGCTGCGGCTTCGCTTAAAGATTCAATTATGTCCGCAGCTTGAAACACACCGATGTGAACCAACGGCAGCGCTGAAACCAGGCGGAAGGAATCGTCCGTGGCGAACTCCACCAGAGAACCGGTCTCGGCTATGGCGAAGGCTGCCCAGGTTATCCCAACCTGGATAGAATCGAATTCTGCCGGTAACTCAGCACCGTTGAAGGGTGGTTTCAGAAAATTCATGCCCGTTGCTGCGCAGCGCTGCTCTAAAGAATGCCCAATTTCACCTGGAAGCTCGGTAATCGCAACCTTTGCGGCTTTTTTTTCCTCGAGGATTGAAAAGACCCTGTCAGCCGCTGAATCCAATCCGTCCACCAGATGGACGATCCCTGCCAGGGATTCATGCTTTGCTTTAAACCGCTGTACAATGCCATCATTCATGCGCACAATGTCCTTTTAGTCCAATGTAGATATAGTTAATTCAGGGATCGTGGGGGTTTTTCCCTTTTTCCTTGTCATTCCCGCTCAGGAGAATATGTCGCAATTGTAAAAAACCACAAATACTTCCGAATCGTCATTCCGGGCTTGACCCGGAATCCAGTGCTTTTGCAACGCGTCACACAACTGGATGCCGGATCGGGCCTGTCCTCAACTTGATTGGGGTCCGGCATGACGAGGAAAACTCCCTCGGCCGGTCAGTTAATTAACTAACGGCATATATGAGTTTGAATTTGTCTGTCAAGTCTTTGCCAGAATTTATACTAAATTTTTCAATCGGTTGAAATAGGAAACATTTGTAAATCACTTTTAAGTTTGGTACAAAATTCGAGCAATCCAATCACAAACAGGAGATAAATCGATGCCAATGATGACAGCCGCACAATATGAAGAAAGCCTCAGGGACTTGAACCTGGTCGTTTATATGTTTGGAAAACAATTGGATAATGTCGTCGACGATCCCATTATCCGACCTTCCATGCAGGCGGTGGCCAAAACATATGAGTTGGCCCACCGCCCCGAACACGATGATATCATGACCGCCACTTCTCATATCACGGGGAAAAAAATCAACCGCTTCACCCACATCCACCAGAACATCGACGACCTCGTTAAGAAAAGCAAAATGGGTCGATTGCTGGGACGCGAAACCGGCTGCTGCTTCCAGCGCTGCGTGGGCATGGATGCGTTGAATGCGTTGTCGATTGTGACCTATAATATGGACCACCAACTCGGCACACAATACAATTCACGCTTTTTGAAATACCTGGAATATGTCCAGGAAAACGATCTGACCTGTGACGGCGCCATGACAGATCCCAAAGGCGACCGCAGCCTGCCGCCGCACAAGCAGCCCGACCCGGACCTTTATCTGCACGTGGTCAAGGAAAAAGCAAACGGCATCATTGTCAGAGGTGCCAAGGCCCACCAGACCGGTGCCGTTAATTCCCATGAGATCATTGTGATGCCCACCATTGCCATGCGCAAGGAAGACCAGGATTACGCGGTCTCCTTCGCGCTGCCGGCCGATGCCGAAGGGATCACCTATATCATGGGGCGCCAGTCCTGCGATACCCGCAAACTGGAAGAGGGACTGCTGGACCGCGGCAATATTTTATTCGGCGGCCATGAAGCCCTGGTTGTCCTGGACGATGTCTTTGTCCCCTGGGAGCGGGTGTTTATGTATAAGGAATATGAGTTTGCCGGCCAGCTGGTTGAAAAATTCGCCGCCTACCACCGCCAGAGCTATGCCTGCAAAGTCGGCGTGGGCGACGTATTGATCGGGGCATCCCAGACGGCGGCCGAATATAATAATGTTGCCGGTGCTTCCCACATCAAAGATAAGCTGATCGAGATGAATCATTTAAACGAAACCCTGTATTGCGGTTGCATCGCCTGCGCCTCCGAGGGGAGCAAGGAGCCCAGCGGCACCTATTCCGTCAACACCCTGCTGGCCAATATCCACAAGCAGAATGTCACCCGTTTTCCCTATGAGATTTCACGCATCGCCCAGGACATTGCCGGCGGGTTGATGGTCACCATGCCATCGGAAATGGACCTGACGGCACCGGCAACCGGCAAATGGCTGGAAAAATATTTTACCGCCAACTGTGATGTCCCCGCGCTCAACCGCATGCGCATTCTGCGGTTGATCGAAAACCTGACCCTGGGAACAGCGGCCGTCGGCTATCTGACCGAATCCATGCACGGCGCCGGGTCTCCCCAGGCTCAGCGAATTATGATATCCCGGCTGGCTAATATGAAGGAGAAACAGAGAGCGGCCAAGAAGCTGTGCGGAATCGAAACAGATGACAGAAAACAGACGACAGAGGACAGGTGACTATCAGTAACTGATGCTAAAAGTAGGGATTAAATATTGCGGGGGTTGCAATCCTTATTATGATCGGGTTGCTCTAGTCAAACGGATTGCAGACCGTCTGGCAGGCAAAGTAAAGATTGTTGCACTTGATCATGATCGGATCGACCTGGTTTTAGCAGTGGAGGGGTGCAATACCGCTTGCGCGGAGTTGAGTCAGTTTGACGGCAAAAAAATTCGCGTTATCACCTACCCTGAAGACGCCAAAGAATTTATTCAGGAAATATTGGGTTAAAATTACATTGGGCATAGATGATATTACTATAATCAAAATAAAATTTGCCTGACTTGATTACTGCCGATGGTGATATCTTTATTTTAAACAAAGTTATAATATCATTTACATATCTTCAATTTTGTTTAGTTTGTGATCTTGGCAAGGTAATGCAGGTTTTGGTTTTTCTTTTCAATTAAATTCGATGCAGATTGGAGGGCAGTTTAATGAAGAGATTATGTTTTGGTATGGTAATTGTTTGTTGTTTGGCTTTTTCAGGCATAGGAGCGGCGGAGGTAACTTCCAATAGTGTCTTGAACAAAAGAGCTATTTTCTATGGCGGTATCCAGTACCACCAGGCCGATGGTAAATTCGCCTCATACGAGCCAGGGGAGCCCGATATAAAGGTTGACTTTGATGATCTAGGCCTGAATGAGAACGAGGTGAGTGCTTCCGCCGGGGCAATTTTTAATTTTTGGTCAAAAAGAATGACGCTGCGTTTGGACTACTACGGATACCACGACGACGCCAAGGCAACGGCCGATTTTACATTCGATTTCGACGGCATCACCTTTCCAGCCGGTGCGCGTCTCGACAGTAATTTCGACCTGGACGTTTATGTGGTAAATCTGTCCTACAATTTTATTCGTTCCGACAGAGCCCAGTTAGGTGTGGGACTGGGTGTTCATGCCGCCGACATTGATGTAGGTATTTCCGGTACGGTCGAGGTGGCTGGCGAGACGGTAGACCTGGGCAGTGGCGATGCCGATGTGCTGGCGCCGCTTCCCAATTTTTATATAACCGGTGCTTATGCTTTCACCGATAATTTTTTAATAAGAGCTGGCGGCGGGGGGCTTAGCTTGAGTTACGGGGATTGGGATGGCCAAATGTGGTTTGTCAATGCCTTTCTTGAATATTGGCCCTGGCAGCACGTTGGATTCGGGGCCGGACTTCGGTATTTTGGAGTTGATGTAGATTATGATGGAAGCAAATATAAGGAAGAGTACAATTTTGATCTACCAGGACCAGTGTTTTATGTGACAGCTGGCTTTTAAGGCCTAATATAACATTTTCCGTCCTATTTCGTTTAACTGATTTACATGTTTCTGCTTTTGATAATATATTTTGATACGGTTCGGCCACAATTGAAGATTTCTGCTATTGATCAAAGGTTTTGGTGCTAATAAAATAATGTGATATGCGTAAGGTATCTGCAAAAATAGTCAAGTTGACATAATGGCAAGTGATCGCAAAAATTTAAAAATGCGATTTTTTTGTGATTTCGTATTGGATATCGCAGGTTTTCATAAATTAAATATCATCTCAATTAATCTGCATTTTGAGTAAGTTTCCAAAAGCAAAGCAATTATCAAATTTCAAGACCAATTTGACCTAAAAATTAATGCTTAGCTATACCTTTAAATCGAAAAGGAGGTCGTAGGATGAAAGTTAGAATACTATTGAGTGCATTGGTAGGATCGCTACTGCTGTTTAGCTCGCATTTAACAATAGTACATGCTTGTACTGGTATCAGATTGTCAGCTAAAGATGGATCAGCAGTGTATGGACGAACTATGGAGTGGGGAACTTTCGACCTTAACTCCAGAGTTGCGATTATTCCCCATGGATATGAATTTACCGG
>Ga0209536_100006190_pt1 | contig 18372 bp, 12 predicted proteins | sample DeeMarSeWOR28_12_FD_187461 | JGI IMG/M metagenome (GOLD analysis project Ga0209536, IMG submission 187461) | Marine sediment microbial communities from White Oak River estuary, North Carolina - WOR-2-8_12 (SPAdes) (version 2) | ecosystem: Environmental > Aquatic > Marine > Intertidal zone >... | reverse complement strand
GCTGGGTCTGGATGATCCCCTTCCTGGAAAGGCCGGCCATAGTTGATCTGAGGGTTATAACGCTTGATGTTCCCACCCAGGAAGCGATAACCAAGGACAATGTCACCATCAGGGTGAACGCGGTGGTCTTCTTCCGCGTTCTGGAGCCAGAGAAGGCGATCCTCGAGGTTGAGGACTACATCAGAGCCACCTCTCAGATATCACAGACAACCCTGCGCAGCATCGTCGGTCAGTCCGAACTTGACGAGGTGCTGGCCAAGCGCGAGAAGATAAACCAGACACTGGCAAAAATCATTGATGAAAGCACTGATCCATGGGGTATAAAGGTCAGCGTGGTGGAAATGAAGGAGATCGAGCTGCCCGAGACGATGAAGCGTGCCATGGCCAAACAGGCTGAATCAGAGAGGGAGAAGAGGGCGAAACTGATTCACGCGGAAGGAGAGTACGCTGCATCCAAGCAGCTTGCCGAGGCGGGAAAGGTTATCGGTGCCGAGCCTACTACACTTCAACTGCGCTATCTGTCGACTCTTACCGAAGTGGCCAGCGAGAAGAACAGCACGCTCATCTTCCCCATACCAATCGATTTGATATCCGTGTTCATGGATTCCATGAAGGACAAGGGTAAAGGCAAGAGCGGCTAAAGCTCGCCGGTAAACAGTAGTTAAATGAAAAGGCGCCGGACAGGTTCAAACCTTCCGGCGCCTCTTTTCATAGCGGTTATGTGTTATGTTAAGTTTTTTCCTCGATTGCCTGTTGCGCCAGCGTTAAGAAAGCGTCGACGGTCTGCCCTTTCAGGTCCGCCCCCTCGCGGGTTCTCACCGATACAGTGTCATCTTCCGCTTCCTTATCACCGACGATAAGCATGTATGGCACCTTCTGCATCTGCGCGTCGCGTATCTTGAGGTTCATGCGCTCCGAACGCCCATCGACATCCACGCGCAAACCGGCGTCCTTCAGCCTGTCAGCTACCTCTCTTGCATAGTCGATGTGGCGATCGGCTATGGGTATGAGCACGGCCTGTACCGGAGCCAGCCACGCAGGAAACGCACCGCCGTAGTGCTCGATGAGACACCCCATGAAACGCTCTAAACTGCCCAGCACAGTGCGGTGCACCATAACGATGCGGTGCTCGGCGCTGTCCTGCCCTATGTAACTTACGTCGAATCGTTCCGGCAGATTGAAATCAACCTGTGTTGTGGGACCCTGCCAAGTACGTCCCAGGGCATCCTTGAGCTTGATATCGATCTTGGGTCCGTAGAACACTCCCTCGCCGGGATCAACCGTGTACTCTATCTTGAGCCGCTCCAGCGCTTTCCTCAGTGTGTCGGTGGCCATATCCCACACTTCAACACTGCCCACATACTTATCGGGGCGGGTAGAAAGATACATCTCATATTCGCTGAAACCAAAACTGCGCAGCATGAACAGCGCAAACTCAACCACATCCGCCACCTCATCCTCAAGCTGATCCGGAGTACAGAAGATATGAGCGTCATCCTGTGTGAATCCACGCACCCGGGTTAAACCATGAAGCGCGCCGGAACGCTCGTAGCGGTATACGGTTCCCAGTTCGGCCCAGCGCATCGGCAGCTCGCGGTAGCTTCGCAGCCGGTTCTTGTACATAAGAATGTGAGCCGGGCAGTTCATCGGTTTTATCTGGTAATCCTGCCCGTCGATGTCCATGGAAGAATACATGCTGTCCCTGTAGAAATCGAGGTGTCCGCTGATTCTCCATAAATCCAACTTGGCTATATGTGGAGTATAAACGATGTCATAACCACGCTTGATATGCTCATCACGCCAGAAATCCTCTATCAGCTTGCGAACCATTCCACCCTTGGGATGCCAGTAAGCGAGCCCGGCACCAGCCTCGTCGTGCATACTGAAAAGCTCCAGATCTTTGCCCAGGCGCCGGTGGTCGCGCCTGGCCGCTTCCTCCAGCATGGACAGGTGTTTTTTCAGGTCCTTTTTCGATGTGAAGGCAGTTCCGTAAATGCGCTGCAGCATCGGGTTCTTTTCATCTCCGCGCCAGTACGCGCCGGCGACATTGAGCAGTTTGAACGCCTTAATCTGTCCGGTGTTTTCTACGTGCGGGCCCTTGCACAGGTCGACGAAGTCACCCTGGCGGTATATGGACACCTTCTCGTCAGGCAGCTCGTCTATAAGCTCAAGCTTGTACGGCTGATCGGCGAACAGGTCATTTGCCTCATCTTTCGACAGGTACTGCTGTACAAACGGGCCATTGGCAGCGACGATCTCGGCCATTTTGGTCTCGATAGCGATAAGGTCATCGGGTGTGAGCGTGCGCGGCAGATCGAAGTCATAGTAGAATCCGTTCTCAATCGCCGGGCCTATGCCGAACTTGGCATCTGAGAACATGCTTTTAACGGCCTCGGCCATGACGTGAGATGCCGAGTGACGCATCGCCTCCAGTTTTTCGCTCATCCTTTATAGACCCCCTGTTTAGAAAAACAAAAATGAATATCGATTTCATTGTAATTTATATGTGAAAACAAATCAATGTGGAGCGGCCTGACCCAACTGGTTAAGGCCTACATCTATCGCCCTTTTAGTCGAGTCTTGCCACCTGAGCTGCCAGTTCCCAGGAGTGGTCGTAGAGGTGCAGCCCCTTGCTGACGCATATCATCTCGCCGTCATCGACGCCGATCTCCTGCGCCATGTACTCCTTGAGCAACTGCAGCCCTCCCAGGTTGGTGGGGAATCCGGCCCACAGGTCCCAGCTTCTGAAGTAGATAACGAAGTGCAGCTTTCCGTACCTGATGCGGGTATCGACCAATCTCAGGCACGGCGGGTGCTCCTGATCCATAGACTCCAGCCCGCCCACCATCATACACAGTTGATTGGACTCGGGGCCGTCATGTTTGTAGCGGTATATGACGACGTCAACCTGCGGCGCCAGGTACTCGCCGTAGGTATAGATCTCTTGGGGCTGTTTTTCCGGAGTTATCAGGTAGTTCATGTACTCTTCTATGTAGTCGGAGCTGGACGGCGGGGGCACTCCCGGCGGCACATCCGGCACCAGCGGCCGCGTGCCCGGCTTCTCGATCTTTATAACTACAAAGTCAAGCTCTTTTCTCTTTGATCCGGCGAAGCTGCCGCTGTCGATGACATACTCATAGCCGTCGCTGAGCACCGCCCGGCAGCACTGAAAAAAGGCCTCGGATAGATCCCTTGCCTCGAGGTTGGTAACCTTCATCTTGCTCCCATTCAGGTTAGATAGGGTATGTTGGCGGGCGGATGCTGCTTTAGCTCGTACGCTATTCCGACCTCTTTGAACAGTTCCTCAAAGGCCGTATCGGCGTAGCTGCCGTAGAAGACGAATCGTTTTACCTTGACGTTGGCCAGCATCTTGGCGCAAAGAATACACGGCGAATGTGTACAGTAGATGGTGGCACCGGCCAGGCTTACTCCGTGCAGTGCTGCCTGTATGATTACGTTCTGCTCGGCGTGGATAGCCCGGCATATCTCCTGCCTGGTTCCCGATGGAATCTCCAGTTCGTCGCGCAGGCAGCCCAGCTCAAGACAATCCCGTACGCCCGATGCGGCACCGTTGTAACCGGACGACAGAATATGCTTGTCGCGAACCGCCACCGCTCCGATATGGTGTCTGCGGCAGGTGGAACGCTCGGCCACCACCGAGGCAATCTTGAGGAAGTATTCATCAATATTCGGCCTGGAGTAACTTGTCATCGCAGTATGTCGATAATCCTTTCCGCATTACTTTTCATCTCGTCGACGGACGCCTCGTTGATCAGTACGTAATCGGCCATGGCAATGGGCCCGCCCTTGTTCATGTTCTCTATCTCGGCAGCGTCGCGGCCTTCTGCCTCGTCTTTCGTCAGAGGCCGAATTCGCCTTCCGGCAAGCCGCGTATACCTGGTACGGGGCGACGAATGAACAAGTATCAGCAACAGATCGCCAGCGTATTTCTTGCTGAGCACCAGATACTCCTCCCAGGAGTACAAACCATCGATTATAACGTTTGACTTCCCAAGGTAAGCATCGATTTTGGGCATGCTCAACTCGGCGTACACCGCCGGCCCGTGTTCTATTCTGAGCGCTTCCCTGACCAGTTTTTCATTGGCCTCGTTCAGTTTCAGGCCTCTTTTGGCAACTTCTTCGTCGGTAACGTCACCGAAGCGGACCCTCTTGTATCCAGCCCTCTCGAATACCCGGGAAACCTCGGATTTACCCGAGCCGGCCATACCCACCAGCGCTACTACTTTCATGCAACCTCAAAGTCAGCAAATTTGCATCATTGTACACTGAAAAACGCCTTTCGGGCAAGCCTAGATATAAGTAAAAACCAATGGATAAAACATCCACTATTTGGAAACCCGGCTTAGCCCTTGCCGGCAAGAATCTTCTGAATTTGCCCCCGCTGTACCAGCCAGCGCACGGCACGCACACCGCGGGCAACGCTGGGATAGCCGATAACGCCGTAGTCATACAGGCGGCTGATGTGCCCATCGCTGAACGGCCCGAATTGCGAAACCACGATAACAGGTTTTTCCGCATCGCTTACTAGAATGCCCATCCTGCGAATAAGCCCGTCGCTCATGCCAGGCGGCGCAAACAGCGCCATGCACAACACAATATCCACGCCGTCATCTTCAAGCACAGCTTCAAGTGCTGAGATGGTAATGTCATCAGTGGCATCCGTGCTCAGGTCAACAGGGTTGTGTACAGAGGCATAAGCCGGCACAATGGCAGCGATAGCGGATTCAGTTTCGGCAGAAAGCATTGCCATTGCCAGAGAGACGCTGTTATTGTCAGATTCAACCTCATCCGTAGCCATCACTCCATAACCACCGCCAGGAGATATTATCGCCACCCTGTTGCCGCGAGGTGGTTCTACCACGGACAGTACGCGCGCCGCATCACTTAGTTGCTCCTCGTCAGAAACACGCTGTACTCCATACTGTCGGAATGCTGCATCCACCACAAGGTCTGATCCGGCAAGCCGTCCTGTATGTGAGGCGACCGCGGCCACAGCCGATGCAGTACGCCCTGCTTTGAGGGCAACCACTGGCTTTGTTTTGGCAACCTTCCCCGCGGCCTCCAGAAAGGCGCGGCCTTCCGGAAGGGACTCAAGGTAAAGCGCCACACAGGTGGTGTGCTCATCACCAGCAAAGTGATTTAGAAAATCCACCTCGCCAAGGTCAACCTTGTTGCCTAAACCGACGAAAGCGCGCAATCCAAAACCTATGTTGCTTTCGATACCCAGGGCTTCTACCCCAACCGAGCCACTCTGCGTGATGAAGGCAACTCCACCGCCCTGTCCTAAAGAGCGGTCGCCATGCTCGACGAAGATGGTATCAACCCGCTCCTTGGGAGCGAAAATACCCAGCGTATTGGGGCCCAGAATGCGTGTGCTGTAATTCTGTGTTACCTGATATAAACGTTCTTCGAGTTTTCTACCTTCTTCGCCGGTCTCACTGAAGCCACCCGCAACCGGTATAATGAAGGGGATATTGGCTCGGCCACACGTTTCTGCAATCTCAACCGTCGCTTTTGCGCTGGTTGCTATCACCGCCAGATCCACATCAGCAGGCAAATCCTCAACGCTTCTGAACACTGGCCGGCCCAGAATTGTGTTCTCAGAGGGATGCACTGGATAGACTGGACGCTCCGGGCGCATCAGCGTCTCAAATATGATCCGTCCCACTCGCCCCGCCTTCGACGTTGCGCCAATAACCGCTACGGCCCGCGGACTGAAAAACCGGCCAAGATTGAGATCTCTCATAGGCTATACTTCCATATTGCTCGGTGAAACATGAGTTTACTTAACCCTGAACGTTTCCCCTGTAGACTTGCGTTTCCAGCGCACCCTCTGCATCAGCGGGTGGTTCAGCTTGATTGCACCTTCAACTGGACACTCTTCGACACAGCAGCCATCGTAGTAGCACTCATCGGGGAAAAGTATGATCGGCGGCTTGCCCTCTTCAGGGTTCGGAATGAAAACATCCGCCTGGCAGGCACTCATGCAGGCGTTGCAGCCAGTACACAGCTCTTCGTTAAATATAACCGGCTTTGCCGGGGTCACTCTGTTCGGATTTGCGTATACTTCTTTATTGAACTTTTTCATCTCTATCCCCTCTGCCCTTTGCTGTGAGCCTCGTAGTTATCCTTGAGCGAACCCCAGTAGTCGATGGGCAGTTCCCCGTGCTTTACAGCGCCGTCTTCCAGTTTCAGCGTCAGCCATTTATGCCACTTGGGAGGGTCTTTCTGTGGATAATCGAGCCTGTCGAAGTTCAGATAAGCGCTGCTGGCCCTGCGCGCCATGCAGGCATTTATTATCAACCAATCGACGGTAGCTATATCCATAACGTCAACAGTGCGTCCCAGCTTGTGCGGATCATCGGCGTAAAGATTGGGAACCTCCTCGCGCTCGTACTCGTCCAGCACCTCAAGCCCCATCTGCATCAGGCTCTCCGTCTTGTAGTCTGAGCAGTAGTTCTGCATGATGCGGCACAGCCCCGCGTTGAACTCCTTCCAGTCAACGCCGTCATCACGATAGATAGGAGCGTAAACGCGCGCCTTTTCCCTTTCAATCTGCCCGCGATCAGGATCCGATATATCTTTGCCCTCAATATATTCGGCCATGCGCTTGCCGGCATACCTGCCCGTCGTGGCTGCGGAGGCATGCCCGTTGGTGGAGAATATCTGCTCACCCGCAGCAAACAGTCCATCAACAGTGGTCATCAGGTTCCAGTCGACAACTACACCGCCACCACCGCTGAATATCATCCTCTCCTTGGGTGCAGCAGCTTCCCTCATCATCGATGAGCCACCCAGCATATAATAGCTTTGCAGCAAGTCCTTTTCGGCATCAAATCCGGCATCAGAATATACCTTCAGAATAGGTGTCTTTGTCTTGGACTCATTGCCCACCATCACGCCCCAGATAACCCTGCGCTCATAATCGGGCATGGTGGTCAGATCGGCGTACAGCGGAAGCTTGAACTCGCCCTTAAGCACACGCTGTTGCAGGTCAGGGCACAGCATCGGCGGTTTGGAATCATAGGCCGATTTACCGCCAAGGCCCGGTACAAAGAGGAACATCTTTTGGCCCAAGCGCGACGGCAGGCTGCGCGATTCCACGTCCTGGATTATATTGCCGTCGTGGTCATACCACGGTATCTCCTTGCCATCAGCGTCTACCATATTACACGGATGCCAGGTATTGTTATTGTTGCCATCGCCGTATGCCGGGTATGTGCTATGACTGTCCAGCAACATCGACATGGAGCGCTCCATGTTAGTCAGCGCAGCACCGGCACGCCACGCCATAGCATGGCCATTTCCCGAGTTCACGATAGGCTTGAACGAGGACATACCGCGATGCTCCGTGGAAAAAACCCAGTTGCGTGTGGGCATGGCCATGGCTATAATAGTGGCCTTTGACTTGAAGATGACGAACTGACCGGTCTGCACATTGAGTCCGGTTGCTCCGATAACTCTGCTGCCAACCTTGCCGCCTTCCGTCAACAGACTTGTTGCCTGACACCTCTCATACAGCGTTACGCCCAGGCGCTGCAGCTCATTATATAAAACAGGTTTGAAAGTGGCACCCCAGATGCGCATGACGGTCTTGTTCTCATAGTCATAGGCATACATCATCTTGGTCTGCTCATCACGGAAAGGGGCGCCCTTGAATTCATCATCGGTATCCCTGATCTTGCCGCCCATGTGTTCCAGTTCAAGCAGGGTCTCGTAGCCGGAGGCGCAGTTGATATATGAAGTAATACCGTTGGTCCAGTTGCTCCTGGCCTCCATCAGGTCATGCGCCATCTCATCGGGGCTGAGCGTGCAGGCAGGATTATCTCCCGACCAGGCCCAGTGATCGCACCCCGGTCCGCCACAGCCGCTTCTGATAGTACACCCTTTATCGACAAGAACGACGCTGACACCCCGGCGAGCCGCTGTTATGGCGGCCCAGCACCCGGCTATGCCCCCGCCGAGCACCAGCACATCGCAACTTACCGTATCCTCATCCCCATACAATACAGGATAAGGCCACTTTATATATGAGCTATCTTGACTCATAACTAGCTAATATCCCCCTTTATAGAATTGTTTACTGCGTTAAGTATTGTTAAAATGCATATAAATCATGTAAGGCATGCGGTTCTCCTAAAGCAGTACTGTCACTTTTTTAATATCCCGGAGATAGTAGGTCAAGTATCTGATCCCAATATATGCTATTTCCCCGTTCATTACCACACCTTCAATAATTTATATATGCGCGGTAAATGTGTCAAGGTTTGACTTTAATAATTGCCCGACAAGTTTGTGTAACCTGACTAGCAGATACAAACATCTATGAGCAACCGTTGTTTGACAGAATTACTGTATTTTGTGTTAGAATACCGAGTTGGTTTTATTTCTACAGACAGGTACAAAGTTTGGCTAAGAAGAAAAAAACAAGTGGTGATTCTCGTTTATACAGACAAACGAGAGGACGCAGTCAGCAGCATAATTTGATAATGTCTCGCATCGCTGTGTTCCTGCGCAACAACTGGAATATGCGCGGCTTCATCCTCTTATGCTTCTTCTTTGCCGGCATGGCCAGTCTCATGGACCAGGTGCTGTGGATGCGCCAACTGGGGCTTATCTTCGGCACCACGCTGGAGGCAGTAAGCACTGTGCTGGCAGTTTTTATGGCCGGCCTGGCACTGGGAAGCTATATCTTCGGCAAGATGGCCGACAAAAGCAAACACCCACTGCGCCTCTACGCCGTGTTACAGATGGGCATAGGGGCCTACGTGATGCTAACCCCACTCATTTTCATAGGACTGACCTCGTTACAGGTATCCATTTACGGCTCGCTGCCGATAGACAGTATCGGCATTACCGTAATCAGAGTATTCCTCTCGTTTCTGGTGTTGATAATACCTACCACGCTTATGGGAGGAACATTGCCCGTTATAGCAAAATACTTTGTGCGGCGAGAAGAGGAGCTTGGTGGTGGCATAGGCAATTTATACTTCATCAACACCCTGGGCGCTGCACTGGGCGCTTTTCTGGCCGGATTTTTTCTCATCCCTTATATAGGCGTGCTGGCATCGACCATACTGGCGGCTTCCATAGATTTTTCCATAGGTGTGGGGTTCTACCTTCTGTACAAACACAAGCTGGGGACGATGGATAAGCCGCTGGCGGAAGAGGCTACAGTAGAGCCCAGCGAAGGTGTCGAAACTTTAGCACAACAACTATCTAAAAAACAGCTCAAGCGTGCCCAACACCAACGGCGCAAGCTGGAACGATCGAGGCCAACGAAATACTCGCGGATGATGAAATGGATTGTATTTGCCGGATTTGCCGTTGGCGGGCTGGCATCGTTGAGCCTTGAGGTTTCCTGGACGCGGGTGATTTCCATGGTGCTGGGCAGTTCGGTGTATGCCTTCAGTCTTATGCTTGTCGCCTTTCTTTTAGGTATTGCTCTGGGCAGCGCCATTGCCGCCAAATTCGTAGACAGATCGAGGCATCTGTGGATCTACTTCTTAGCTGTGGAGGCACTCATCGGCATAGCCGTGCTGGTGCTTAATCCGCTGCTGGGCGAGTTGCCGCTATTATTCGTCAGGGTGTTTCCCAACGTCCAAGCGAACTTCTGGTTGCTGCAGTTCGTACAGTTTATGTTGCTGCTGCTGATCATGCTAGTACCGACATTACTTATGGGGGCAGCGTTTCCCATTGCGACCAAGATCTATACGGATGATCTGCAGCACATGGGCGGCTCGGTGGGCAGGCTGTATGCCGGTAACACCTTTGGCTCCATGGTAGGGCCACTGCTGACCGGATTTATCATCATTCCGCTTATAGGTATGCAGTGGAGTATCTCTATAGTATCAATCATTTACATAGCAATTGCAGCGGCGGTATTCATTGTCGGGCTTGCAGATAGTGTGAAGGCTTCACAGATAGCTATGAAGGGAGCAACTAAGTTTGTTGCTGGCGTGACTGGTATAGTAGTAATCGCTGTTCTGGTGGTCAACATATTGATACCTGTTCTGGGCTCCTGGGACAGGAGGATACTTAACAGCGGCGTTTTTCTATACGCCGGAAGCTACTACACAAATACGGAGAACTTGAGTGATGCGCTGCGGGGGTACTACCAGCCGATTTTTTACGATGAGGGGCTAACGGCCACTGTAACCGTGTACAATGAGCAGAATGGCGACCGAGCCCTTACAATAAATGGTAAAGTGGACGCCACCAGTTTCGGAGATCTGCCAACCGAGCTTATATCGGGACACCTGCCCATGCTGCTGCACGCAAACCCAGAAGAGGTGTTGCTTGTAGGTCTTGGCAGCGGAATTACGCTGGGAGCTGTGGAAATCCACCCATCTCTCGCAAACGTAGATGCTGTGGAGATAGAGGGAGCGGTTATAGAGGCGGCAAAGCACTTCGCGGACGCCAATAACAGTGCCCTAGACAGCGAAAAGCTAAATATGATACGGGCCGACGCCAGGAACTACGTGCTGGCTCAGACAAAAACTGGCAAGAAATATGACGTTATAACCGCAGAACCATCCAATCCCTGGATGGCAGGAAATTCCATTCTTTTTGCAAGAGAGCAGTTTGAGCTTTACAAACGGATCTTAAGTGATGACGGTATAATCTGCCAGTGGGTGCATTACTACAGTATGAGTAATGCTGATCTGCAGACGGTTTTCAATACTTTTACAGACGTTTTCCCAAGTACAACGTTATGGCGTACTACATCAGACCTATTGCTTGTTGGAACTAAAAACGATTTCAATATAGATTTCGCTGCTCTTAAAATAAGATTGCAGCAAGCAGATATTTTAACCGACCTGAAGCGCATAGACATCGACGATATCTATGGTTTTCTTGGTAAGTTTGTTATGGGACCGGAAGCTCTGGCCGATTACTGTGAAGGCGCACCCATACACACAGACAATCGCCCTGTGCTGCAGTTCTCTGCCCCCAAAAGCCTTTACACTGATACTAATCTAATAATTATTGCTCAAAGACTACAGCAATATTCGCAAAGCATGGAGAACGTTGATTCCTTGCTAATCAATTATGGTGAGGAGGCAAATTTTGTAGAGCAGATGAGTAAGCAGAGGGAGTTCTACATTCACTACACAAATGCGGTTGTTAACTCACAAAACGCACTTTTTAGTCAAAAAGAAGGTGATACTGCAGCGCAAGAAGCATATGCAGACGCAGCGCTAGCCGCGAATGAGGCAATACTGAGTACAGGAGCCAACAATGCTTATGCGCATAGACGTCTAGGCTCGATACGAATGGTTAGAGATGAATTTGAGGAGGCCGTCACTCACTTGGAACAATCAGTTGCGCTTAATCCCACCCATGTACCGACACTGATCGATCTGGCGGATGTTTACCTTAGTTTGAGCAGGTTTGAAGATGCCAGAAATGCGATCAGTAGCGCAACTGACCTAGTAGATAATAACGGATTTCTCTATGCAATGCGCGGCTATGCAAATTTTGGAGCGGGAAACCTTGGAGCGGCTATTGCCGATTATACCGCAGCTATTGAAATATATCCTGATAACGTTATTGCCTATTACTACCGCGGGCAGTTCTATCACAGCCAAGGGGAGAATAAAAAAGCCATAGCAGACTATATCAAGGTTACCGAACTTAGGCCTAACACCCCTATAGCCGAGAGAGCCCAGCTTGCCGTCGAACAGCTGGCAAATCAGTGATTCTATGCAAGGCAACATTTTTGGCCAGCAATATAACACACATATCTACATTAAATTTTGAAAAAACGGCTATTGGGGTATACATGGTATCTTACGAGCGCTACTAAATATATAGATATCGGTTTTAGAGCTATAAGACCTTACATATATAATCTTAATTCAACTTGCCTGTTCTTTCACTACAAATATCTTCAAGTGCTTCATACAGCGTCCATAACACCGGCATCCTCTCAAACAATCCTGTAAACAAGGCAATTGCACGCCGGAATGCCACCCGCTTGTGAAAATGCACAAAACGTACTATAATGCAAGCGATTTTAGTAATGATTGATGAAATTGATAGACAATTATTAATAGAACTGCGAGAAAACGCTCACCAGAACAGTTCCGTGCTGGCGCGGAAACTTCACATGAGTCCGGCAACAGTAAGGCGCAGAATCAGTAAGATGTTGTCAAAAGGCATCATCAAAATAGTGGCGCGGATTGACAGTGCCACTGCCGGTCTGAATCTGGCGGCAGTTATCGGCCTAGACGTTGAGCACGATAAAGTCAAGGAGATTCATCAGCTAATGCTCAAACGCCGCCACGTCAGGTGGGCATCTACCAGCACCGGCAAATACCGCATAATCATCTTCGCCAGGTTCATCGATATGGAGGACCTTCAGAAATTCATCACCGATGGCATTGCAGACATCGATGGAATCAAGGATGTCGAAACCCATGTTCTGCTCAGCATGAAGGGGGCCGCCAGCATGCTGTCGACATACTAATCTGGGCAACTTTGCCTTTTTGCGTTACACCATGTATCAAACAGCATCACACCGGAGGCTTCGTATTGGGCGGCGGCGGATTCTTCATTCCCACCCAGTAATGTTCTCCGGTATCCTTGTTCTTCCAGGGAACCCGCCACATCAGGGGATAGTTCAGTTTGATGGCACCATCTACGGGGCACTCCATTACGCAGCAGCCGCAGTACCAGCACTCGTCCGGATGTAGAATAATCGGAATGCCCTTCTTTTCTGGATTTGGTATGAATACATCCATAACGCAGGCATCTACACACTTATTACATCTGATGCAAAGATCAGAATCAAACTTGACCGGATGGCCGGGTGTAGGTGTATTGGGAAGCGCCATCACTTTCTCATTATTATCAGGCATGATTTACCTCCATACAAACATCGTTCATCCATCTATAGACCGCAATGCTCCTCGTAGTTCTTCTCGGCGTCTCTCCAGAAATCGAGCGGCAGCTCACCGATGTGCGGCCTGCTGCCATCCTGTTTGATCGTTATGAATTTCTTCCATTCATCAGGGTCCATCTCGGGATAATCGTACCTGTTAAAACCAAGCGCCCTGCTGCTGGCTTTGCGCGCCAGACAGGCATGCAGGATGATCTCTGCGGAGCTGATTATATCCATCACCTCCAGCACACGACCCAGTTTGTGCGGGTCGGGGGCATATGCAGCCGATGCGGCCACGTCTTTAAGATCGTCGAGCATCATCAGCCCCATATTGAGCAGATGCTCGTTCTTGGGATCGCCGCAATAAACCTGCATAATCTTGTTCAAACCGTTGTTCAGCTCCTTCCAGTCGATTCCGTCCGAGCGTGTTACCGGAGCATAGACCCGCTCTATTTCACGTTCTATCTGTTCCCGATTGACCGGCGCAGCAGAAGCCCTCTGGATATACTCCACAGCCTTTCTTGCAGCATACTTGCCCGACGTGGCCGCTGCGGAATGGCCACCCGCGCCGAACATAAGGCCAGCGGTATACAGCCCATCCAGGCTCGTTTTGAGGTCCCAGTCCACCACCAGTCCGCCCGACGTAGGTCTACGTATAGCACGCCCGCCTATGGTCAGTCCATATGCCAAACCAGTGCCCCATTTCCCGGTGCCCACGTTACCCACACCGTACCCTCCTCCGGTCAGCATCTGGTAGCCCTGCAGCAAATCAATATCCGGGTCAAAGCCGGCATCCGCATAGTTTCTGTACGTTGCATTAGATTTCGATTCCTGCCCCACCATCAGGCCAAAGAGGGCGCGCCTCTCGTGCTCCGGCATACCGGGCAGGTCGGCATAAAGCGGAAGCACCAGCTCTCCCTTCTGCACCATTTCCTCGATGGCCATGTGAGCGGGAGTCATATAGTCATAAACGGTCGATGCGAAATAGAGCAGCTTCTGACCGTCCGCGGGATGATACCTGGCAGACACGTCATCTATAACTTTTCCGTCCCTGTCCACCCACGGTATCCGCTTACCGTTGGCATCCATAATGTCACAGGCATACCACGTGTTGCGGGGATGCGCCGAACCCTGGCACGGATAGTAGACGGCTATCGCCTGCTGCATCGATGCTTCCATGTTGGCAAACTCGGCGCCGGCCCTCCACGCCATGGCCCAGCCGCCGCCGCCGCCGGGACTGCTCATATCCGCCAGACCGCTGGTCTCCGTCCTGAAGTGCCAGATGCGGTCAGGGCGGGCCATACAGTTAATAGTTGCCCCGGCTTTGAAGATGAGCAGCTCCCCGGTTCTGACGTTCAGACCCGTTGCACCGATAACCCTTGTCCCCTGGTGGCCCCCATCAGTCAGCAGGCTGGTGGCCATCACCCGGTCATAGATATTGACTCCGAGCTTTTTACACTGCTTATACAGCGCCGGCTTGAATGTTGTTCCCCATACTCTAATGCACCATTTGTTCACGTAGTCATAGGCAAAAAGCAGCTTGGTTTTTTCATCGCGGAACTCGGCTCCTTTGAAGGTATCTTCAGTATCCCTGATCTTTGCTCCCATCTGCTCCAGTTCCAGAAGAGTATCGTAGCTTTCCCTCAGGTTTATATAGGTGGCGATTCCGTTGGCATACCCATCCGATTCGGCAACCATCGCTTCGAGAAAATCCTCCGCCGTCAGCGGGCAATGCGGATTACCACCCACCGCATACATCCAGTGGTCGCACCCGGCGCCGCCTGCTCCGCTCCTGACTGTCGCCGCCTTCTCCACTATCACAACGCTCGCTCCTCTTTTGGCAGCCGTTATCGCTGCCCAACAGCCGGCGATGCCGCCGCCGAGCACCAAGATATCACTGGATATCTCGGTCTCCTTTTCATAGCTGATGGGATAGGGCCATTCCATGTTCAATTGAGGTCTAGTCATGGTAAAACCTCCTAAACTATAAATACGCCACGCAAAAAATCGCACCAGTAATTATATCACCAATAGAAAACAGATCATGAAGCGGGCATTTGAAGTTTAAACACAATACCTACTAAGTCTGATATTTACTTGATAAACACCTGATGACATTATTTAACTGAACTATACTAGTATGAAATTAGGTCATCTGCAAATAGAAAATCAGATGTTTCGCTTTGATCGTCAGAGCAAGGATATTTTTAATCAATAGTCGAGCATTTTCAGAGATATACCCAGTATTTAGCGCATAAAACGTACGCGATATTGATGATTTCGCTCACTTATTGTTGTATATGTAACATAAAAGATCACTGATGTGGGGTTTTCGCTCGAATTCGCGCAATCGAAGCTGATTTTATTGATTTCTGGGGGTTGTTGACACATAATGAAAGCGCGTGGAATATTGACTCTGTATGTAAAATATAGTAAGCTGACTCGCACAAGCATGGAATTATGTCCATGAACATTGCAAGGTCAACAAAAGGCTTTACTTGAGGCCTCGGCCTCAATTCATATAGTGGTGCAATGTAACTTATAAAGTAAGGAGGCAAATCATGTATAAGAAATTGGTTGGGTTGATTGTAGCCATTTCGGTGGTGCTTATTACCCTGCCAGCTCTCAACTGCTGCGCACCGGCACCTGAGGCGCTCACAATCAGCTCAATTGTGGTGACCACCAACAGTGACACCAGCGTGACAATCAGCTGGGCCACCAACCGTGACGCCACCGGAATGGTTGATTACGGCACAACTACTACCTACGGCAGCGAAAGCTCCACGACTGCGTCGGGCACGGAGCACAGTGTTACGCTTACCGGGCTGACAGCAGGACAGACCTATAACTACAAGGTGACAGTCACCGCTGCTGATGACGTAACAGCATCCTCAGCTAATAAAACCTTCAACACGACCCAATTGGTGATATCCGATATCTCGTACGTACCCAACAACCGCGGCGCTGTCATCAGTTGGTCCACCGATGACCCGTCCAGCAGCCAGGTGCAGTGGGGCTTAACCACAGCATACGGCAGCACCTCAACGCTGGATGCAACCCTGGAAGTAGATCACAGCGTCGCCATAGACGGGTGTACGCCGGAAACCGTCTATCACTATAAGGTGCTATCTGTATCTGCTAGCGGTTCTGCCGAATCGGCGGATCAGACCCTTACCACCGGGGACAAGGAGATAGTCTTGATGGGCAGCACCAGTCAGCCCAGCACGGACAATCCGTTCAAGATGGGCATTGGTGCAGGTGATGGCACACACCAAAACATGTTGTATGAGCCGCTTATAAGGTCGATGTTCTCCGACGATCCGGAGGGAGGGCTGGCGGAATCGTGGTCCTACGATGCGGACGACATGATTTGGACCATCAATATTCATCCGGATGCCAAGTTCAGCGACGGCACAAAGGTTACCGCCGAAGATGCCGTGTTCAGCCTGAACACACAGATTGATTTTGTGATGGGGCAAATCTCCGACCTGGTCGGGTGTCTAGAGGTATCTGACGCGTCTACGCCCGCGGCACCAGGTTTGACGATAGAACTGGTGCATAACGCGGATGCGGCTGACGCCCTCGTCAGGAACACCGGCAGCTTCGTCACCGACGGCTGGGTAGACGATGATTTTGTGAAGGTAACAGGCACCATAGACGGGCCGGATAAGGGCACAGACGGTGACCAGGACGGACAATATAAAATCAAGTCTGTAACGGAAACAACCTTGACGCTCTATGATCATCATACCCTGACAGCCGAACCGGCAATAGAAAATAAAATCTCCCTTTCTGGTGGCGTCGTGCCCGGCCAGATAACGGTGGTTGATGTAGATACTCTCGAAATCCAAGTAGCTCTCTTCAGAGCCGCGTTTATACGTTATCTGGGCAACACAGCGATAGTCCCCAAGGCGGAGTGGGAAGACATGAGCACCGTCGAGATGCTGGCGTATGCCAATGCCGATCCAATCGGCAGCGGGCCATTTACGCTCGTAGAACGTGAGCTGGATTCCCACACTATCTACGCAGCAAACCTCGACTATTGGGGTGGCACACCCGCGATCGATGGGTTGCAGAACCTGTGGTACGCCGACGACGAGGCGGAACTTCTGGCGCTGAAGTTAGGTGATATAGACTTCACCTCTCATTTTGGCATGCCTTCGGCGATACCGCAGTTGACCGCTGACCCGGACATCAAGATATTCCCCATCACCGCCAACACCACCATAAGCTTTTATGGCAACTGGCGGCATGAGCCGTGGAACCTGAAGGCTTTCAGGCAGGCGGCAAACCTGGCCATAAACAGGCAGGACATCGTTAATTTTGCAGCAAACGGCTGGGGCGCCATACCGCCGATGATAGAGCGAGATTCTGAATTTGAGGACATGGTAGGTCTCGAGGAATACTGGCAGTGGCCGGGCCTTGCGATACCTGATCATGATGATCGCATTGACGCCGCCAATGCCATGCTTGATGACATTACCGGCATGTCGGCAACTCCGCCTCGCATAGTGGGTGGCGTTGATGATGGCAAGATGCCCGTCTACACCAGGACATACAACGCAGCGCCGCTGGTATTTGACTGTGAGGCCGCAACATCTTTTGCCAATCAGCTTGCCGCGGCGGAACAGGTGAAGGAAGACTTAGCTGAATTAGGCATAGTCTTGAACATGGTCCCCGAGACCAGCACCACACTGGTGAACAACGTGTACCGCCAGAAGAGCGACGCTACACTGGCTGACTGGGAAACCCACGTTTGGGGCCGGGCGTTTGAATCTACTTTCGACTATCTGGCAAACCAGTACCAGCTTTACGAGAGCGGAGAATCTGGGTCGCTTACCGCCCGTAGTTACATACTCGGACTCGAGGGCGCAACATATGAAGCACTCGGTGCCGATCTGATCACCTTACAGGGTCTGCCTGAGGGCGATGCTACACGCGATGCCCTTATTGAGAGCTCGATAATAACCATGGCGGAAGAGCTTTATGCAATCCCGCTGTATTCATCCATCGCTCCTGCGGTTTACAGAACCGACAGGTTCACGGGGTGGACACAAGGCAACGGGTACCTGTTCTATGGAGCAATACAGGCATTGGCCGACGCGCGTAATATTATGAAGTTGACGCCTATTCAGTAGGCAGCGTAAAAGAATGAGATAGTAAGAGATAAAATACAAAGGGGTGCTTTACTCAAAGGTAGAACCACGGTTTTACCGATGTATTGCACCCCCTTGTGTTGCGCATGCAGATTGTACAGTGTACTATATTACTAGTAAGCGTTCTTTCTTAAAGAATCGCGTTCCCTAATAGATGACCTTTTTAGCGTCTTGTTATACCTTAGTATTAGAAGTGTAAGGAATGACAGCGAAGTTGAAACGGATTAAGATACCAATGCCACCGCGGTGGATAACCCGGCGAATCGGTTTCATGATTGTGGTACTGATGGCCGCTATCACCATCAACTT
>Ga0209536_100006189_pt1 | contig 18380 bp, 13 predicted proteins | sample DeeMarSeWOR28_12_FD_187461 | JGI IMG/M metagenome (GOLD analysis project Ga0209536, IMG submission 187461) | Marine sediment microbial communities from White Oak River estuary, North Carolina - WOR-2-8_12 (SPAdes) (version 2) | ecosystem: Environmental > Aquatic > Marine > Intertidal zone >... | reverse complement strand
CTTGACCAAGCCCAGCCCCGAGGATCTGACGGTGCTCGCTAAGGTCCAGTTGCTCGACAAGGTAGCCTGGACCGTTCCGACCATCGTCGGCAAGACGATGTACGTCCGGGACCAGAAGCACATCATGGCCCTGGACCTGGGATAGCGGCCCGAAGGAGATGACCGCCATGAAGAGACTGATCGTACCGTTCGTGCTGGTGCTCGTGGCGTCGGCCTCCCTGGCGGGAGACCAGGCCGCGGCCGAAGACTCCCCCGACCCGATCGAGATTCTCAAGAAGGTGGACGCGGCGGTCAAGGCCGTCCGCGCGGTGAGCTACTCCGCCAAATCCACGCCCAGCGGCATCGCCGTCAACTTCGTCTCTCCCGCCGAGGGCAGCGCGGTGCTGGTCGGGTGGAACGATGCGTGGGGGATGCCCGAAAAATTCCTGGTCCACCTCGAGACCACCCCTCCCGGCTCGGAAGCACCGGTCGAGCTGACCGGCGGCGGCGACGGTGAGATGTTCTTCCTCATCGATCACACCGGCAAGAAGGTTTACGAAGACATGGACCCGAACGTGCTCGGCACCTCCGGCAACACGCTTCAGGCGTTCGGCATGCGGGAATTCGTCCACAGCCGCCCCTTCGACGACGAGATCGGGGCCGAGACCGTCAAGTACGAGGGCGTGGAGACCGTGGGCGGCGAGGAATGCCACAAGATCTTCGTCGACTACGGCCGGGGCGGGCAGATGTCGACGTGGTTGTTCGGCACGAGCGACTACCTGCCCCGCCGCAGGGTTCAGCACTTCACGGTCCCCGAGCAGGGGGACGGGACGCTCGCCATCGAGGTCTCGAAACTCGAGATCAACCCCGAGGTCGACCCATCGATCTTCAGGCTCGTTCGTCCGGAGGGATTCGAGCTGATCGACGATTTCGCGCCCTGAGGCGCGGGGTCAGCCGCTCCGAACGTTCGCGTGGAACGATCGGGGTGGGCACCAGCTCCTGAGGACCTTCCCGGCCTCGACCAGGTGGCCCTGGGCGGATCCTTCGAGACGCTGGGCCAGCTGGGCGGAGAACGCGCCGAGGTGCTCCTCCATGAAGGCCCGCTTCGCCCGACGGGTGGATTCGGCCGCGCGGTCATCCCCCCGCGCCACGGCGTAGGCCTCCCTCTGGGACATGAAGCCTACGAAGTCGAGCTCGACGGCAACGTGGTCGGCGGGGTTCTGCACCGTCGTGGGCCGGTAGGAGTATTCCTCGTAGAACCCGGCGAGCTCCGAGAGCAGCGATCCCGAATCGTGACGCGGCCGGTAGCTGACCTCGCGGGGTGAGACCGGCCCTCCCGGGCCGAGGACGCGAAGGTAGCTCCCCTCGTCGGACGAGCGGGACGCGAGAGCCGTCTCGCGCAGCTTCGGGTCGCTGACCTCCCGGGCCAGCAACTCGATCTCCCCTCGCCAGCCGGGCCTCGGTCTCTCGAACAACAGACCGAGCAGCCGCCAGCGGGTGGATTCACTCATCGCCGATGCGACGTCGGCCGGGCCGCCCCCCTTCATCGTCCTCCCCCTTCCGTCCCGGTTCGCGTGGATCGGTCGACCGGCCTCGACGCTCGCCCACCGGCGTCGCGGCGGCCACGGCCCCCACGGGCATGTCGATTCTGAGCCTACCGGCCCGGATTGGGAAGCCACCCCTCGGGAGAGAAACGGTCCGGAAGAGGAAAACCCCGCTCTCGCGGGGTTTCCCAAGGCCGCCGCCGTCGTGCCGGTCAGATCGGCCAGGCCTCTTTCTCGATGACCGCGTCGGCGATCTCTCGCCTCAGGGCCACGGTGTCGATCGGAACGTGCTTGACCGTTCGGCGAAGGCCCGACAGGGTCGTGGTGAGCACATCTCCCTCGGAGACCGCCGAGAGGACGTTGCGGGCGCGGATCTCGAGCCGGTGGAGCGCCTCGTTGCAGAACAGCCGTGTCATCTTGCCCGCAAGCTCGGCCTTGTCCTTCTCGTCGCGATCCATGAGCTTGAGGCTGCGCATCACGGACGATTCCATACCGTAGACGTCCATGATCATGTCGGCCAGGAAGCCCAGCACCTCTTCGTTGCCCCACGGATCCTTGAGCTTGTCGCCGAGCTGCTGAGCCACCGTCCCGAGCGCCAGCAGCACCGTCTTCTTGGCCTTGGTCACGAGCTTCTTCTCCTCGGCCAGGAAGCTGTCGTCGGCCTCTTCGTCGAGGCCGGGAAAGCCCATCAGCTCGCCGAGGAGCGCCTTGGCCTGGGCGAAAATCGGAAGCTCGTTCTTGGCGGCCTTCTTCAGGATCTCTCCGGTGGCCACCATGCGGTTGATCTCGTTGGTGCCCTCCCAGATGAGATTGATGCGGGCATCCCGGTAGTAGCGCTCGGCGTTGTACTCCTTGACGTAGCCGTAGCCGCCGTGGATCTGGACCGCCTGATCGACGCAGAAATCGAGCACCTCGGTGCAGAACACCTTCATCATCGAGCACTCGGTGGCGTACTCGCGGATACCGACCTCGATGACCTTCTTGAAGTAGTCGGGGTCCTTCTTGTCGAGCGTGGCGATGTTCTGGTCGATGTATCCCGCGGTGCGGTAGACCATCGATTGCGCCGCGAAGATCCGGGCGGCGGATTCGCCGATCTTGTGCTTCAGGAGACCGAACTCGACGATCGGGCGGCCGAACTGGTTGCGCTGCTTGCCGTACTTCACCGCCTCGATCAGCGCCACCTCGGCCCCGCCGATCGCCCCGGCGCCCAGCTTGAAGCGGCCGACGTTGAGGATATTGAACGCGATCTCGTGGCCGCGGCCGACCTCTCCGAGCAGGTTTTCCACGGGAACCTTGACGTCCTGCATGATCACGGTCCGGGTCGAGGACCCCTTGATCCCCATCTTCTGCTCTTCGGCCCCGGTGCTCAGCCCCTCCATGCCCTTGTCGAGGATGAAGGCGCTGAACTTGTCGCCGTCGATCTTGGCAAAGACGATGAAGACGTCGGCGAAACCGGCATTCGTGATGAACATCTTCTCGCCGTTCAGGACGTAGTGCTTGCCGTCCTCACCGAGGACTGCATTGCTCTTGGCCGCGAGCGCGTCGGTGCCGCTGTTGGCCTCGGTCAAGGCGTAGCAGCCGATCGACTCGCCGGTGGCCATCTTCGGAAGGTACCGCTCTCTCTGCTCGTTCGTGCCGAAGAAGACGATCGGAAGCGAGCCGATGCCGGTCTGACAGCCGTACCCGACCTGGAACGATCCGCCGTGACAGATCTTCGCCGAGATCAGCATGGCCACCGCCTTGCGCTGCTCGAAGCCGCCGTACGCCTCCGGGAAGTCGACGGCGACCAGGCCGAGCTGGCCCGCCTCTCTGATGAGACCCTCCATGACTCCCGGCTCCTGGGCCTCGAGCGCCTCGAGCTTGGGGAGGACCGTCCCGTTCACGAAGTCCCAGGCCAGGTCCCCGGTCATGCGCTCTTCCTCGGTGAACTCTTCCGGAATGAAGACCTGCTCGAGGGGATGATCCTCGACGAGAAAGCTCCCGCCTCGGATGATGTTCATCGTTTCGGTCGCCGCGCCCATGACTCGCTCCTTTCTGCCCCTGCAGGGTTACTGGAGGTTCTCGAAGATCCCCGCGGCTCCCATCCCGCCGCCGACGCACATCGTGACCATGGCGTAGCGCCCGCCGCGGCGCGCGATCTCGTGGATCGCCTGGGTGGCCAGCTTGGCGCCGGTACAGCCGAGGGGGTGGCCCAGGGCGATGGCGCCGCCGTTGACGTTGGTCTTGTCCGTGTCGAGCTTCGCCTCGCGGAGCACCGCCAGGCTCTGGGACGCGAAGGCCTCGTTCAGCTCGATCACTGCCATGTCGTCGAGTTTCAGACCGGCGAAGGCGAGTGCCTTCGGGATGGCATAGACCGGCCCCATGCCCATGACCTCGGGGGCGAGCCCGGCGGTGGCGTAGGTCACGTAGCGTACGATCGGCTTGAGGCCGTGCTCGTCGGCAAAGGCGCGATCGCAGACCAGCACCGCCGCGGCGCCGTCGCTCATCTGGCTGGAGTTGCCGGCGGTCACCGTGCCGCCGTTCTTGAAGGCCGGCCGGAGCTTGGCGAGCGCCTTGACGCTGGTGTCGGCCCTCGGGCCCTCGTCGCGATCGAAGACGATCGATTCGACCTTCGGCTTGGCGCCCTTGCCCGAGGGAGTCACCCGCTCGATGGTCATCGGCGTGATCTCGTCCGCGAAGCGACCGGCCTCCTGGGCGGCGACCGCCCGGCGGTGGCTCTCGTAGGAGAACGCGTCCTGGTCCTCGCGGCTGATCTTGTACTGGTCCGCGAGCAGCTCGGCGGTGAGCCCCATGTTGAGGTGGGCCAGCGGACGGTCCCTGGCAAGGATGGGATTCGGCGCGAACTTGTTCCCCCCCATGGGAACCATGCTCATCGACTCGGCGCCTCCCGCCACGATGCAGCGCGCCGTGCCGCTCATCACCTTGAGCGCCGCGAGGTGGATCGACTCGAGGCCGCTCGAGCAGTAGCGGTTGATGGTCATGGCGGTGGTCTGATCGGGCAGGCCCGCGAGAAAGACGACCTGCCGGGTGAAGTTCATGCCCTGCTCGCCTTCCGGAAAGGAGCAGCCCAGGATGACGTCGTCCACCAGCGCGGGGTCGAGATTCCCCGCGCGTTCCAGGAGGCCTCGGATGACCGCGGCGGCCATGTCGTCGGGCCGTGTATCGGCCAGGGTGCCCTTGATGGCCTTGCCGATGGCGGTTCGGGTCGCAGCGACGATGACGGCTTCGCTCATGGCTAGTTCCTCAATGGCTTGCCGGTGGTGAGAAGCGACTGGATGCGCTCGAGGGTCTTGCGCTCGCCGAGGAGCGACAGGAACGCCTCGCGCTCGAGGTCCAGCAGGTACTGCTCGGTAACGGTCTGCGTCCCGGTGAGCTCACCGCCGCACAGGATGTGTCCGAGCTTCTGACCGATCAAGCGGTCGTGCTCGCTGATGTACTGGCCGCCCATCATGTTGAACAGCACCACCTCGAGGGCGGCCTTGCCTCCCCTACCCATGACGGTAATGTCGGTCCTGGGAATGCCCGGACGCCAGCCCTCCCGGACCATGGACAGGACGGTCTGCTTGGCGTCGCTGATCAGACGGTGGGGGTTCATGGTGATCCGGTCGCTGTCGCGCAAGAACCCCAGCTCACGAGCCTCGACCGCGCTGGTGGCGACCTTGGCCATCCCGATGGCCTCGAAGGTGTGCTGCAGGACGGGAAGCAGGTTGCTCCCCGGCGTCCAGTGCTCGAGGTTCCTCAGGTACAGCTCCTTGCAGCCGCCTCCCGCCGGAACCACCCCGGCCCCGACCTCGACCAGTCCGATATAGGTCTCGGCGCTGGCGCGAACGCGCTGGCCGTGCAGCACGAACTCGGCGCCCCCGCCCAGGCACAGGCCGAACGGGGCGAGCACGACGGGCTTGGGCGCGTATTTCAGGGACATGGTCGCCTTCTGAAAGGCACGAACCATGAGATCGAGGTCTTCCCAGTTCTGCTCCTGGGCCTCGAGCAGGACCATCATCAGGTTGGCGCCGACTGAGAAATTCGTGCCCTGGTTGCCGACCACGAGACCGTCGAAGCTCTTCTCCACCTCGAGCAGCGCCTTGCCGACCATGTCGATGATGTCGCCGCCGATGGCGTTCATCTTCGAGTGGAACTCGAGGCAGGCGACGCCGTCGCCGAGGTCGACCAGGCTCGCTCCCGCGTTGTGCTTGATCTCGCGCTCGGCGCTCTTGAGGTGCACGAGGTTCAGCCGGCCCGGGTCCTCGGGAAGCTCGCGATAGTCCCCGGCGTCGGGATTCCAGACCGAGAGGCGGCCGTGGTCGAGACGGTAGAACCCGGGAGCGTCGCGCTCGAGCATCGTGCCCACCCACGCCGGCAGCTCGAGCCCCTCGGACCGCATGCGCTCGGCGACCTTGCGGAATCCGAGGGCGTCCCACATCTCGAAGGGGCCCTGCTCCCAGCCGAAGCCCCACTTCATGCCGTCGTCGATCGGCATCGGGTCGTCGCAGATCTCGCCGATACGATGGGCGCAGTACCAGAACATCCGGGCGGTGGTCTTCCACGTGAACTCGGCGGCGCGCCCCTTGGCGTACACCAACGCCGGCAGGCGCTCGGCCAGCGTCTCGAGGTTTCGGACGGTCTCGATCTCGGGGAACTTGGCCTTCTCTCGTTCTCGATAGTCGAGGCTTTCGAGATCGAGCGTCTCGATGCTCTTCTTGCCGTCCTTCCCCCGGACTCTGCGGTAGAAGCCCGAACCGCTCTTCTCCCCGAGGAGCTGCTTCTCGAGCATGCGGGTCATGACTTCGGGAGGCTGGAAGATCTCGCGGGCCTCGTCGTCGGGACAGCCGTCGTAAACGTTGCCCGCGACGTGGGCGAAGGTGTCGAGCCCCACGAGGTCCATGGTGCGGAACGTGGCGCTCTTGGGATGTCCGATCAGGGGGCCCGTGAGGAAATCGACCTCCTCGACGGTGAGACCCATCTCCCGCATCACCCGCAACACCTCGAGCACCGCGAAGACGCCGATGCGGTTGGCGACGAAATTGGGCGTGTCCCTCGCGATCACGATCCCCTTGCCGAGCCGGCGGTCGGCAAACGCCTTCAGGTCGGCGGCGACCTCCGGGTCGGTCGCGGAACCCGGAATGATCTCGAGCAGGTGGAGGTAACGGGGGGGATTGAAGAAGTGGGTTCCGAGGAAGTGGCGCCGAAGATCGTCGTCCAGGCCTTCCGACATGGCGTCAACGGACAGCCCCGAGGTGTTGGTCGTGACGATCGATCCCGGCCTGCGGTGTTTGGCGGCCTCGGCCAGGATCTTGCGCTTGATCTCGATGTCCTCCTTGACGACCTCGATGATCCAGTCGGCGTCCGCGATCCGGCCCCAGTCGTCCTCGAAGTTGCCGACCTCGATCATGGATGCGAGATCCTTGATGAAGAACGGCGCGGGCTTCGCCTTCAGGGCCCGCCGCAGGGCGTCCTGGCCGAAGCGGTTGCGGACCTCGGGACTCTCGAGGGTCAGCCCCTTGGAGGTCTCTTGCGGGGTCAGCTCGCGCGGGACGATGTCGAGCATCAGGGAGGGAATGCCCGCGTTGGCGAGATGGGCCGCGATGGCGCTCCCCATCACACCGCTTCCCAGGATGGCCGCTCTCTCGATCTTTCGCACCATGGCCCGGCCCCTTCCATAATGAATAAAGTTCAGCACGTTGATTTTCGCCTCTGACGGGCCGTTCGTCAACTCATAGATCGTGATATCCTCCTAATTTAATGATAAAAGACGCTTTATGTACGCTTTACGAATGAGCCTGGCACCGCGACAATAGCTCGGGCCTACTTGCGCTTTGGTGAAGGATATTCAGTAGATGCCGCCCAGGAACGCCCAGGAACGGGAGGACAAGCGGTCGAGGATCCTCGAAGCGGCCATCCAGGCCTTCAGCCGGAACGGTTACCACGCGACGCGGATGAGCGACATCGCCAAGGCCGCCGATGTCGCGGACGGGACCGTCTACCTGTATTTCGCCGGCAAGGAAGAGCTGCTCTCGACAATCTTCGAGGACCGCATGCGCCGCTTCCTGCAGGTGGGGCGGGCGGAGCTGGCGCGGATCGACGGGGCCCTGGCCAAGCTCCGCCGGGTGGTCGAGCTCCACCTCGAAGACCTCGGCCACAACCCCGAGCTCACCACCGTCTTCCAGATCGAGCTGCGGCACTCGAGCCGCTTCATGGAGCTCTACAGCCGGGGCCAGCTACGGGATTACTTCCAGCTCATCGCCGAGATCCTCGAGGAAGGTCAGAGAGAGGGGGAGATCCGCGCCGGACTGGACACGTGGTTTGCCACCAAGTGCATCTTCGGCATTCTCGACGAGGCCGCGACGAACTGGGTTCTGAGCCGGAAGAACTACCGGCTCCACACCGTGGTCCCGCAGATTCTCGACTTCGTGATGAACGGCTTGGCTAGCTGAGCCTCTCCCACGCAGCCGGCTTCCGTCGTCGTACCGTTCAATGAGGCGCGCGATCGCCGCGAGTTGCCTGTCGGGGGTTCTCCCCGGGGCAGTTGCGGGCGAAGATGTCCGAGAGCCCGTAGTGTTCGGCCGAACAGGCAATCTTGCCCACGAAGACCAGGGTCCCCACGCCTGAGTCAGGAAGCTCGCCTCGAGGATCGATAGCCAGCGTTTTGCCGTCGTGTGCGTGATGCCGCAGTCGTTGGCCAGGGATGTCAGGTTCAGTAGCTGGCCGTTGCGCCCCGCGCGCAATCGTACAATGCGGCCGGGCGAGTCTTCCTGGTCCACGCTCGTCCGGACTCAGGAGAATAGATCCGGAGCCGGTTGCACCTCGTCCAGAATCACGGGACCGGAGAACTGGGCGAGAAAACCTCGAGGATCCTCTCGAGCGAATCCGCGGTGGTCGGGATCTTCGAGCGAGACGCGGTCGTGCCGGGCAAAGGCCGGGCGCACCAGCGTGGTCTTGCCCGATTGGCGCGGCCCTGTGAGGGTAACCACGGGGTACTGCCGAGCCGTCCGATGCAAAGTCGATTCTGGCGTCCGCTTGGTCCTGATTTGTAATCTGAATATTGAGTATTCACATTACGCAGGCAGTCCAGGCCTCTCGATAACGGTTCATGGAGTTTTGTCAACTTGGCGAGGCTGAAGCGCGGGGAACCGTCGGCATCGACCCCGGATTCGTAAGGCACACGCTGCCCTCTCGCTGCCCCACAGCCTGCGCTACCGCTTGGCCCACGACGCGCGCCGGACTAGCGATGTGCTGCGAATCTCCGTCCTCCGCGTGTTCGCGTCGTTTCGGTGCCGCGCGAGTCTGGACTGGCCGATTGACGATCCGCAGTGCGGGGCTGTGACCTTCGGGCAATCCCACGAGATGATCTCCAACGCGGTCTGCGACCAGGGTCGCTCCATCATGGTGAATTGACCAAGCACCGAGACCCCGACCGCGGATTCTGCGCCGTGCTAGAGTCGTGGGAGGGAGCGCGACACGCGCCATTCGATGGGAGAGAGCCGACCATGCAGGTCCATTATCTGGAGATCGTGACGAACGAGGTCGATGCCGTCTGCGCGACGTACGAGAAGTTTCACGGCGTGACGTTCGGGGCCGGCGACGCAGGTCTGGGCGGCGCACGAACCGCGCCGCTGCCGGACGGTGGAATGCTCGGCGTGCGGGCACCGATGCACGAAAGGGAGGAGCCGGTGGTGCGGCCCTACCTGCTGGTCGACGACATCGAGGCGGCGGCCGCCGCGGCCGTGGAGCAGGGCGCGGAGATCGCGCACCCGCCGATGGAGATCCCCGGCCAAGGCAAGTTCGCCATCTTCCTTCAGGGCGGCAGCCACCACGGACTCTGGCAGGTCTGACCACCTCCCCCGCGATTTCCTGGATCCGGGTACGCCGCGCATCGACGCTCGGTCGAACACACGCATGAGGGTGGCGAAGCCGGCGCCGGCGAGCGACTTTCGTGGTCAAGTCGGGAAAGGGCAACGAGTTAACCGGAAACTCGTTGCCCTTTCTCGTCCCCTGGAGCCCCGTGGAGTCCTCGCGAGTCTTGGAGAAATGTCGGCAAGCGGCGGGAGAGGTGTCCCGACGCCTGACGTCCAACCTGAGCCGGAGGTCCGCGTCGAGCGAGACCGATACGCGCCACGAAGGGTCGTTCAGCGATTGAACTACAATAGCGGCTGTTTCAGTTTCTTGAACCGCGTACGACGCACTGTGCGCCGATAAGGAGCGACAGCATGTCTGACGTTCTCATACCCATGGGCGGCGCAGGGCGCCTGCCCATACAGGCTTGCTCCAGAATGCCGGTCCCGGAGCGGGGTTTGGGATTTCAAGAAGGCGTCTACCACAATGTGACCCCACTGCAGTTGGCGACCACGTGTGTGGACAAGGTCACCGGGCGGATACCCGGTTTCGAGCCCTCGATGGTGAATGGCATCATCCTCACCTGTGCCAACCCCACCGGAGCCCAGAATTTCACCGGTCGAACCATTGCCAATAGTCTCGGTTGGACGGCGTGGGGCAACCTCGTCAACCAACTGTGCATGTCGGGTCTGCGCGGCATCATGGATGCCGCCAACATGATGAATGGTGGTTTTCTCTACGATTCCAGCCAACCCACGGTCATCGTGGTCGTGGGCGTGGAGAAGATGTCGGAATGCCGCCTCAACAAGATCTTTGAACGGGACTACTGCAGTGCCGCGCACGAAGCACTGGGCCTGGAGTCCATGGCCATGGGTTTCACCGCCGAGCAAACCGCCGATCGGTATGGCATCAGCGAAGACGACTGCAACGCGTTGGCCCTTAGGGAAAACGCCAATGTGCGCAAGGCGATTCTCGAAGGGTGGTTCAAGGACGAGATCGTCCCCATCGACGTCAACGGCGAAACCATCGAGCAAGACGCGCTTCCCGATGCCCTCACACCAGAGACGATCGCGGCCAAGAAGAAGTACTTTTTCCGCCATCCGAGAAAGGGCGGGAAACTGACTCAGTTCAGCAGTTCCCAAATGTCGGATGGATCCGCGGCCGTCGTGCTGTGCAACGAAGCGGCCCTGAAAGAATTCTCCTGGACGCCAATGGCCCGTTTTGTCGGCGGCGCCATCGGTACGGTGGCTCCCCAATACATGGGAGAAGGTCTGATTGCTGCATTCGAGCAGTTCCTGAAATCTCAGGGATATGTCGAGGACGACAAGCTCAAAGTCGCGGAGTGGCTCGAGAGGTATACGAAGATGGAACTCAACACGGCGTTTGCGTCGATCCCCCTGGCGTTGATGAAAAAGCACGGGATTCCCGCGGACATCGTCAATGTAGCAGGCGGCGCCACCACCCCCATCGGCCATCCGTTGGGCGCCACCGGGGTGCGGTTGACTGTCACCCTGGTGCATTTGCTGGCTCGTTTCAAAGAGAGATTCGGATATGCCGGGGCGTGTGTCGGCGAAGGTCAGGGCGGAGGCGTTGGCTTTGAAAACCTCGCTCGAGCAAAGGAGTAACAGATGTCGGCTTTTTCGCCGAAAACCGTCGCCGTCCTTGGCGCCGGTGTCATGGGTCGGCAAATTGCGTGCGACTTGGGTGACAAGGGGTTTGCCGTAACCCTCTTTGATCTCCCCGGTAACGCACGGAAGGCCATGGCTACTGCCGTGAAAGATGGCCTGTGTTGTGTGTCCGGAGCGCGGCGGGTCGTTCCCGTCGACAACACCGAGGAGAATCATCATCTCTTGGGTGAGGTGGACTGGATCGTCGAAGCCGTTTTCGAAGACAAAAAGGTCAAGGACGAAATCAACGCGATCATCAGTACACGGGCGAGAACCGATTGCGTGGTGACCACCAATACTTCCGGAATCGGTCTCAATGAGATGGCCGCAAGCCAATCCGCTGCGTTCCGCCGGACCTACGGCCTGTCACATTTCTTCAATCCAGTCAAAGCTCTGGGGTTGTTGGAAGTCTGTCCCGTGGAAGGGACCGATCCGGATGCCTACCGTGCATTCTGCAGTTTTGCCGAAACCGTCATCGGAAAGACCGTGGTCCAGGTCAAGGACACTCCCAATTTCGTGGGGAACCGCATTGGCGGCCTGTGTCTCTTCCTTCCTTTTCGTTTGGATACGGCCGGACTCAATTCGTTGGACATTGACCGCACGTGTCTGTGCACGGTCGGTTGGGAACCGTTGAAAACCTGGGACATCGTCGGTCTGCCCCTGGCGGGACCCGTGGGCGGCAACGTGTATCACCGCGCGCCCGATGATCCCTTGCGCGACTGGTGGAATCCCGAGGTGCCGCAAGTTCAAGCCCTCATCGACGCGGGCTTTATCGGCCGCAAGGGCAAGACCCGATCCGGATTTCTTGGCATGGTCAAGCGCAAGAAGACGATGTACGACTTCGACAAAGGCGAGTATGTACCGGCAGTTCTATCGGAATTCCCGTCACTGGCCAGGGCCATGGCTCCGGAAGCGCGTGGATTGAACAAGATGGAGATCATGCTCTCAAAGGAGAGCGACGATCCCGCCGCCACATTCGCCAAGCAGTTCTTCTACACCGCCCTTGCCTACTCCATGAGCAGGGTCGGCGAAATCTGCGATCACATTACCGATATCGACACGGCTCTGAAGCATGGTTTCAATTGGCCGATGGGGATATTCGAACGCGCCCAGTACCTGGGTCTGGAGCGATGTCTCGACGGGATCGAAGAAGCCGGTTGCAGCCACCTGGTCCCCGATTGGATACACGATCTGGTCCGCAAGGGCGCTCGGCTCTACGATCAGAAGGCCAACACCTTCTATTCCTGGTCCGCAGGCACCATGAAAGATCTGCCCATGGTCGGGGGAGGCATCTATCCCCACGTCATCAAGAAGGCCGATGACAGGACCATCTACATCAACGCCGATGCTGCGGTGCTCGACGTCTCCGACGAGAACGGGCCCGTTTGCCTGGTGGAATTCACGGCCAAAGCGCTCGGCCCGGGCCCCATGGAAGCCGGTCACAAAGCGATGGATTGGGCGGAGAATGAGGGCGCCGCGGTGATCTTTGGCCATACGGGACCTCATTTCGGGTTCGGTGCCGATCTCAAACTGATCTACGAATGCTCGGAAAGAGGTGACAAAGACACCATCAGTCGTCTCATCCGACAGGGTCAGGAATTCATGAACCGCGTGGAGTATTCGGATTGTCCGACTGTGGCGGCAATCCAGGGCTTCTGCTTGGGTGGCAGCAGCGAATTGGCGCTGGCCTGCAATCGTCGCGTGGCAAACGCCGGTCTCTACATGGGACAAACGGAACTGAACGTGGGTGTCATCCCCGGCTGGGGTGGACTCATGCGATTGACCCGCAGGGTGGAGCGAGGACTGCTGCCTTACTACCTGTGGGGACCGGACATGACGGTCACCGCCCTCACGGAACACCTCATGGAAGTGTGGAATCTGTACTGCTGGATCAAGACATCCCGGGACGCCTACCACGCACAGGAGATGGGGTTCCTCGAGGTCGATGACGTCATCGTTCCGGCGCAAGGTCTGGGTCAACCCTACGTGCTCAAACGGGCCAGGGAAGTCGCCCAGTCGATGCTGATGGCCGGATTCACGCCACCTGCACCTTTTGTGTTCAACCTACCCGGCAAAGAGGGCTTCTCCAAGATGAAGACCATCATCGAGCTGGGTTGCATGCAGGATTGGTATCCGGTGATGCACCCTGAGCACAACACGAAATGCGGCACATATGCGGCACGGGTCCTGTGCGGCGGTGAAAACAACAAGCTCGGAAACCTGGTCAGCGAGCAAGCGCTGCTGGATTTGGAACATGACGGCTTCATGCAGGTGGTCATGGAACCGGAAGCCAGAGATTACATGGCAAAGATCGTCAGGAAATAGTCCGGACCGTTCCGGAAGTAGACTTCATCGGAAGTTCGGGCATCCAGCCAGGTCTGTGGCCGATCGCTGTCAACATCCTGGTCGGAAGCAGTGCGGCGCCTGAACGGACACTTCCGAGTCATTCGCGTCGGCGATTATGTGCGATGTGGTCGAGCACGGCATCCGCCATCTCCTCGGGAGCCTGATCCGCCCGGACCACGACCTGGGCGAATCGGCGCGTCGGCAAAACGTAGCGCTCGCACATGGGGCGCACCGTGCGCTCGTACTGACGCCGTACCGCCTCGGCGGTCCTTCCGCGGGCACGCGCGTCGCGCTGCAGCCGCCGCGCGAGGCAGAGCGCGTCCGGGGCGTCGATGAAGACCCGGGTGTGGAACAGGGCGCGAATCTCTTTCCAGTAAAGTGTAAAGAGCCCCTCGACGATGATCGACCGGCTCGGCTCGACCATCCTCCGGCGGGGAGCCCGAGAGTGGCTCTCGAACCGGTAGACCGGCATCTCGACCGATCCTCCCCCGGCAAGCGTGCGCATTTGGGTGACCAACAACTCCAGGTCGATCGCATGTGGGTGGTCGAAGTTGCGCATCGCCCGATCGGCAGGGTCCAGGTGAGAGAGGTCCCGGTAGTAGGCGTCCAGAGGAACAACCAGGGGTGACTCCCGGGCCAGTCGCGACGCGAGGCGATCGGCCAGCGCGGTCTTGCCCGAGCATGAGGGTCCCGCTATGCCGATCGAGGTCTGCAAGAAAGCACGGAAATGGCTCATGCCGTTTCGAGGTGTTCGTACATTTGCGCGGGAGCCAGCTCCGGGAAATCACCACGTGCCACGAGGTGCCTGCGGAGATCCACGCAGAGATGGCACTTCGAGAAATAGCCCCGAGGCGATTCGCTGTAGCCCCGGTCGCGGGCGAATTCGTACAGTCCCGGCATGTCGTCGTTTATGAGGAACGCCAGGATGGGCCGCTCGTCCAGCGCCACGCCCCGGGTCGTCAGGGATTCCAGGTCGCGGCAGTCACCGAGAGAAATTCCCCCGCAGAATCCGGGCATGTAGTTCGAGTAGTTGTCGAAGTGGTTGTGCCAGTTCCTGATCATCGGCGGCCAGCACGGCTCTCCGAAGAACCGTTCGGCGCGGCGCCTCGCGAACGCCTCTCCGAGCTCGCGGTCCAGAGCGAAGGGCGCCCGCCCCATCGGAAAGAACTCGACGTTGCCGGCAAACGCTCCGGGGCCCTCGAGTCTCAGGTACTCCTCGAGCGGCATGCGGGACTTGATGCCCCACTGCCGGAACCGTCGATAGTAATCGAGCTGATAAACGATGACGTTCCGGTCGAAGATCTTCACGGCGGCCCTGACCGTCCTCTCGGTTCGCTCGAAGGGGACGTGCTCGAGGAAGAACGGGTTTACCGAGATGAGGATCCCGCGGAGGCCTTTGTCTCGCAACAGCGCCAAGCGATCGGAGGCGATCCGGTCGCTTGCAGCCCACGTGCAGTTGGTCTCCACGAAGGTGGAGGGGATGCCCAACTCGTCGGCGATCTCCACCGCTCTGCACAGCAGGTCGAAGTTCAGAAACGGCTCGCCGCCGGTGAAGTGCAGGCCGTCGTTCACCGCGATGGCGTCGGCGCCGGCGGGACTCGGCCGGATCGTGCGCGCCAGCTGGCCCAGGATCGCTTCGAGGTCCTCTCCCGTCATCCAGTCCGCGCTCCAGCGGGGCGAGCAGGCGTACATGCAGTGTCCGCACGCCGCCGAGCACCGGTAGGACAGGATCAGCCCCCCCGAAACCGGTGCCGGAACCGTCAATGTCTGGACCGTAGAAGCCATCGGGCGACGCCGATTGTGCCATCCTCTGTACCGAACGGGAAGCCGTATGCGAATGAACATACGGTAGGGGTGGCTCTGGCGTGTATCGCAACGTCGGTGGCGCGTCGCCCCGGGCCGACTGAAGTGCTTTGGCGTGGGAGGATTCATGGGCTTTTGTCGATCGCGTGGTTCATCACTGATGTCTTGCGCCCTCTGTCTACTCGCTTGCTCCACCCCGGCATCGGACCGCTGCGAACCGATTGAAGGCATCCAGGCGCTGCTGGCACCCGGAAGGGTGCTGGTGTTGGGGGAGCTCCACGGTACGGTCGAGAGTCCGGCTTTCACAGGGGACTTCGCCTGTCACGCCGTGGGCGCAGGACTGGACGTCGTCGTGACCCTCGAGCTGTCGCCCGCCGCGACGAGTGATTTCGAGGCGTTTCTCCAATCACCGGGAAAGCCGTCCGACCGCGCGGAGCTCCTGTCGGGCCGGCTGTGGCAGCGGAGCTACCAGGACGGCCGTACCAGTCGGGCAATGGTCGACCTGCTGGAGGGGTTGGCCCGGCTGCGTCGCGAAGGCCACTCCGTACGTGTCGCCCTGTTCGATGCCCGGCCTGCCGGAGGTGGTCAGGCGCGCGAGCGGGCGATGGCGGCCAACGTGGCATCCCTCATCGAGGCGTCGCCCGAGTCGGCGGCCGCGGCTCCGAACGGCGTTGGACGATCGAGATCGAAGAGCAGCGCTTCCGCGGGGTGCTCGGACCCGATGACTGGTACGAGGGACGGATCCGCCTGCGTCCGGAAGAAGTTCCAGCCGAGATCGATTTCATGATCGAGGACTGCCGCTGCAGCTTCCGCGGCATGACCAGTCAGGGCATCTTCCGTCTGGACGGAGAGTCGATCATCCTCGCGGCGCCCCAGCCGGGCAGCTCCCGCCCCAAGGTGTTCAACCCGAGCGATGGCCGGATGGTCGAGCCGAAGCGAGTCGCGACAATGAAGCCGGAGTAACCCGGGGACCGGCGGAGATCACCGGCTTGACAGTGGGTCGGTCTCGACCGGGACTTCTCGCGGTTCGACGGTTTGCGTTGAAGCTACCCGCCCCGTGTGGTGGGCTGATCGGAGCGGAATCGGTGCCGCAGATTCTCGACTTCGTGATGAACGGTTTGGCCGGCTGATCTCAGCGGAAGATCGGCTCGGCGATCCCGTCCTTCCCCACGCGCCACGGCGTCCACACCAACGCGACCCTCCCGAGCGCGATATCCGACTTGCGGGGTCGGATCTTCAGCGTCTCGAGCTCGAGGGCCTCGGGGTCGGCGGATTCCCGGACCGTGGCGATCTCGTGTTCGAATTCCTCCTCCAGATCGGCCAGCTCGCGCCGGCGGGCCTCGAGATCTTCGACGGCCCGCGCGATATCCCCCCGTTCCCTGGCGGCGCGGCCGACGCCCCGCATGGTGGTGGTGGCCCGTCCCACCGTCCCCACGCTGGCCGCCTTACGCCCGAACAGGGCTCCCAGTACGGTGGCGCCCATCGAGATCGCGGTCTGCATCTTCTGCTGGCCGTACTGCGATTGCTCGCGGCCGACCTTCGCCTCCGCCTTGCGGATGCGCTCGTTGAGCCGCGCGAGCTTCGGGGCGTATTGCTTCTGCAGCTTGGCCACTTTCAGGTCGCGATTCTCGCGGACGAGCTGGGTGAGCCGCGCGCGGAACTCGCCCTCGCTCTCTCCGACGGCGGAGGAGGCCTTCAGCGAGGGACACTTCCAGAGCGTCACGTCGCGGTTCCGATAGAGGTGATCGGCGAGCTTCTTGCCCCAACGGGGATAATTCTTGGCGCGGGCGGCCTCGGCGGGAAGCTCCGAGAACCTGGCGCCGGTCTCGGGCTCCGGGTCGAGGTTCGGCTCACCGTCTTCGAGCGGCGCTGCGCTATCCCATGGCGCGTGGACGGTCTCCTCCCTGAGGGGCGTCAGGAGCGTTGCGTCATCCCAGCGGTCGACACCCTGGCGGGCATTGACGAAATGCAGCTTGGCGCTACCGACCAGCGCCGGGCGATAGACGAGATTCTCTTCACCCGCGATCGAGCCGGCGCGTGGCAGGAAAAACTCGGGCACCTCCGGCGGCACCACCGGGCGATCGCTCGCATCCGCGGAAGCCTGCGGCACGGCGGTCGCCGTCCGAACGGCCGCCGCCCCCGGCGAGACGCCGGGAACCGTCGGCGCCTCGCGGCCGGCCATCAGGGTCCGGATCTGCGTCCGGGTCAGCGGGCCCCGAAGGTAAGAGAGGGCCCACCGCGTGTGAAACAGCGCGGGCTCGTCATCGTGGACGTTGTTCATCAGAAAGACCCGGCTGCCGAGCCCGGAGAGGATCGTTTCCGTTCGTCGCCGGTCGAAGGCGCCGCCGGCGGTGGCCGTGGCCCCCTCCAGCCCGTCCAGGACTCGCGCCTTGTCGCGCCCGGTCTGCAGGCGTCCCAGGAACCACGTGCCGGTGTTGGAGAGCCCCTTGTAGTCGAGATCGACCGGGTTCTGGGTCGCGAGCACGACGCCGAGGCCGAACGCGCGGGCCTGCTTGAGGAGGGTCAGCATCGGGATCTTGGACGGCGGGTTGGCCGTCGGCGGGAAGTATCCGAACACCTCGTCCATGTAGACCAGCGCCCGCAGGCTCGGCGTCCCGGGCTGGGCCCGCATCCACGCCACGATCTCGTTCAGGAGGAGCGTCACGAAGAACATCCGCTCGGTGTCGGAGAGATGCGCGATGGACAGGATCGAGATCCTCGGCTTGCCGCGCTCGGTCCACAGCAGGCGCGGGATCGACAACGGCTCGCCTTCCATCCATGCCGAGAAGCCCGGCGAGGCGAGCAGGCTGTTCAGCGCCATGGAGAGCTCGAACCGCTCCTTGGACGGATAGAACGAGTCGAGATCCATGACGCCGATGCGGTCGAACGCCGGCGACTGGATCTCGCGGATCAGCGCGCCGAGGTCCAGGCTCGCTCCCTGTTCCCACGCGCGGTGGAGGATGTTGGACAGCAGGATGTGCTCCCGGCTGCGGATAGGATCGGCGTCGATGCCGAGCAGTGCCAGAAGGCCCGAAACCGTCGACGCGACCCGCTCGCGGAAGGCGTCGGTGTCGTCGATCAGCGCCGCCGGGGGCGCGTCGAAGGAGCGCAGCACCCGCAACGGAAGACCGGCGGCGCTTCCCGGCGTGTAGATCGACACGTCGGCTGAATCTCGAAAGCGGGCGATCCGGGATCCGTCCTGGCCCCACTC
>Ga0209536_100006187_pt1 | contig 18385 bp, 15 predicted proteins | sample DeeMarSeWOR28_12_FD_187461 | JGI IMG/M metagenome (GOLD analysis project Ga0209536, IMG submission 187461) | Marine sediment microbial communities from White Oak River estuary, North Carolina - WOR-2-8_12 (SPAdes) (version 2) | ecosystem: Environmental > Aquatic > Marine > Intertidal zone >... | reverse complement strand
CTTCGAAAATAATCGATCGATCTCTGGGTCACATGGGGATTTGTGCTGGACAGCTCACACTCCGGCGAAGCGATTCCGCACACTCCTGACACCTTCACGCCGTGTCCATCCAGGACCTTTTTTACCTCTTTGGATTTGTAGCCGAGATCCGGACCGTAGCGGTTTCCATGCAGCTCGATGTAACGCACCTTGTTCCTCGCCAGCCGGGCAACCTGAGAACCAAATATCTGAGGGCAAAGCGCCTTCCGGCTATATCAAACGCCTGCAAAATCGCTTATTCAAAACGCGAAAAACACTCGCTCAGGGCTTCGATCGGATACTGACCGGGAAAAAGGGCATCGACGCTGATGTCATCGAGGAACTTGAAGAACTGTTGGTAACATCCGATGTCGGCGTAAAGACGGCCATGGAGCTGATCGGGCGAATTGCCGCCTCCGGGCTATCGGATGTCGATCAAATCAAAGCAGCGTTAAAAGATGAAATTCTTTCGATCCTGTCAACCGAACAAACGCCTGCTGAGACCATACCGGGCGACCGTCCTCACGTTATCATGGTCGTCGGTGTAAACGGCGCGGGCAAGACGACCACAATCGGAAAGCTGGCGGCAAAAGCAACGGCTTCAGGTAAAAAAGTGCTGATTGCGGCCAGTGACACCTTCCGGGCCGCGGCGGTCGAGCAGCTTGTGATCTGGGCCGAACGTGCCGGTGCCGATATTGTCAAACACGGAGAAAATGCAGATCCGGCTGCGGTTGCCTTTGATGCAATAACGGCCGCCACGGCCAGAGACGTCGATTATGTGCTCATCGATACCGCCGGAAGACTGCATACAAAAGTCAACCTGATGGAAGAACTCAAAAAGATAAAGCGATCCATTTCAAAGAAACTGCCGGGTGCACCTCACGAGATATTATTGGTTCTGGATGCCACCACGGGTCAAAATGCAATATCTCAGGCCAAACTATTCAATGACGCTCTGGAGATCACCGCCCTGGCACTGACAAAATTGGACGGCACTGCAAAAGGAGGAATTGTCATCAGCATCTGCAGTTCGCTCAACATCCCCCTCAAATACATCGGGATCGGCGAACAAATTGAGGACCTGCAGCGGTTTGAACCCAAATCCTTTGTTCAGGCCCTGTTTTAGAAACCACCTCAGCCGGTGCCAACCGAGAAAGATGGCACCAGATGACTGCATTACAGCATTTATAAAAAACAGTGGCCGCCAGGTCCATCATTTACAAGGTTAACCGCGGATTATAAAAAAAAAGTCTTGAAATATGTAGATTTCTGTTGACATAAAAAAATACTTCCTATAAGGACACAGAAAAACAGGCGGTCGGTAAACACTAACCACAAGCAAGCAAAAACAAACAAAGGGGGTAAAGCACTATGACAAAGGCAGAATTGGTAGAAAAGGCAGCCAAGGATGCAAAGATCTCGAAGGTTGCGGCTGCGGCAGCGTTAAACTCTTTCATGGACAGCGTGACCAAAGCACTCAAGAAAAAAGAAGGCAAGGTTACGCTGGTTGGCTTTGGTACTTTCTCAAAGGTTCGTCGCAAAGCCCGCAAGGGACGCAATCCGCAAACCGGTGCACCGATAAAAATCAAGGCCACCAATGTTGTAAAATTCCGTCCTGGCAAAAAACTCAAAGAATCCGTGTAAATCTATACAGGAGGTGGTTTATGGAAAACGATAAACCACCTCCTTTTTTTCTGCGCGATACCAGATTCTAGTAAGCTATTTCAAATCCCTGATACTCACCCCCATAGTCATCCCATTCCAAATCCAGATTTTCCACATGAGCGTGTGGCGGTCCCTGTCTGCACCAAGCGAGGATGGCGTCGATCCGCTCCCGCTCGCCTTCAAACAAGGCCTCTACCGTTCCATCCCTCAGGTTGCGCACCCACCCGCTGACGCCGAATCGATCAGCCGCGCGTTTGGTCTCCATCCTAAAAAAGACTCCTTGCACCCTGCCGCTGATAATTGCACGGACCCTGGCTTTGTCCTTCATAGGTCACCTCTGTCGTCTTGTTGTGGGTATGTTTCAAAATACGCCGGCTTCTATCATCTTTCTAAATTCATCCTCATCGATTACAGGAATTCCCAGCTGCTGGGCTTTGGCAAGCTTGGAACCGGGAGAGGCACCGCTGACCACGAAGTCCGTATGGGTGCTGACGGAACCGCTGACTTTGCCGCCGGCCGCCGCAATCAACTCTTTGGCCTGACGTCTCGTGTAGCCCGACAGCGTGCCCGTCAATACGAAAACTTTGCCGTTGAGTTTTCCGGCCTTGGCCGGGATTTCATATTTAATCTCCAAATGACCGGCAATCTGTTTTATTGTTTCTAAATTCTTTTCCTGCCCGATAAAATTTACAATGCTGTCGGCGACGACCGGACCGACGCCTTCGATGGTTTCGAGTTCCTGCCGGGAGCTTGCGCATAGGGCCTCAAGGCTGTTGAATTGCTTGGAGAGTAAGGCTGCAACATGTTCACCGACATGTCGAATACCCAGCGCATAAAGAAATCTGGCAAAAGAAATCGACTTGCTATTTTCAATTGCTGCAATTAATTTTTTTGCCGACTTGTCGCCCATCCGCTCCAAATTTGCAAGGCTTCGGGCATCCAGCTGAAAAAGGTCCGCATAAGATGCCACCAGTCGCTTATCCACCAGCTGGTCAACCAGCTTGTCACCGAGCCCGTCGATGTCAAATGCACCCTTGGATGCGAAGTGTTTGATGCGCTCTTTAACCTGGGCGGAACAACTCGAATTGATGCAACGGGCGGCGGCCTCCCCCTCCATGCGAACGACCTTGGCTTCGCAAACCGGACAGGATTTGGGCATAACGAACTTTCTCTCGCTCCCGTTTCGCTTCGTCAGGATGACTTTGACCACTTCAGGGATAACATCTCCGGCGCGCTGAACCAGCAGCGTATCACCGATTCGGATGTCTTTTTTAGCAATTTCATCTTCATTATGCAGGGTGGCACGGCTTACCGTGACGCCGCCGACATTTACCGGTCTGAGATGAGCTACAGGTGTCAGCGCGCCGGTGCGCCCGACCTGAACCTCGATGTTTTCCAACAGCGTCGTTTCCTGGATGGCTTGAAATTTATAGGCAATTGCCCACCGCGGGCTTCTGGTTGTCGCTCCTAACTGCTGCTGAAACAGGAGGCGGTCCACTTTTACGACCATGCCGTCAATGTCGTATGGGAGTTTATGCCGCATTTGGCTCAATCGGCGGTAATATCCTAACACCTCATCGATCGATATGTTGGGCCGAATAAGCGGATTGATCCGAAATCCCCAATCTTTCAGAGCCTGGAGCACTTCCCAGTGTGATTCAAACACAACACCTTCAACATTACCGATACCGTAGAAAAATATCTGCAGAGGACGTCCGGCTGTAATCTTTGAATCCAACTGCCTCAAAGAACCGGCAGCGGCATTTCTTGGATTGGCAAAAGGAGAGATATCCTGATCAATACGCTGCTGATTCAGCCTTTTGAAAGCGTCCACCCCGATAAACACCTCGCCCCTGACCTCAAGCCGGGAGGGCAGTGTCAGACCCCTGCCCGCCTGCATTACAAGTGGAACCGCTCTGACCGTTTTTACATTTGCGGTGATCACCTCTCCTGTAACACCATCTCCCCGGGTAGAGGCGCCCGTTATCATACCGTTTTCATAAACCAGTTCTACCGCGACACCATCCATCTTGGGCTCCGCGGTATATAAAACCTCGGATTGTACGCCGAGGTTGCGCTTAACCCGCCGGTCAAATTCAAGGATGTCTTCATCCTTGAAGCCATTATCGAGGCTCAACATGGGAATGGAGTGAGATGTGGTCTCGAATTTGGTCAGCGGGGCCGACCCGACCCGTGCGCTGGGTGAATCCGAGATGGCCAACTCCGGATAGGTTTCTTCCAGGCGCAATAACGTTTGCATCATTCTGTCGTATTCGGCATCTGAAATTTCCGGGTCATCCAAAACATGATAGCGATAATTATGATAGTGAAGCGCCTTTCTGAGGTTCTCAACTTCTGTCCTTATTCGAGCGTTTATAGTGTCTGGCATAATCTTTTCAACAGGCCGCATGCTGCGATGCGTCCTTTTTTGAATTTGTCGTCCTTGAAACCCGGACGCCATTTGAATGTTGATAGCTCATCGGATACCACCAGGACTGCTGCGACCTCGATCTTGCGAAAACCCGCTACAGTGAATAACGCAGAGGTCTCCATCTCAACGGCCAGAACATCCTTGCTTTGATAAAGCTCGACCTTTTGGCGCGTTTCCCGGTAAACGGCGTCAGTAGACCAGATTGCACCCTCGCGGCAATTTAATTCTTTGTTTCTGATAAGCTGTCTGATTTGTGCAACCAGGCGCTCTGATGGCCGGGACTCGGCCTGGTCGGGTGCATAGTGTCCGGAGGTTCCTTCATCGATCATCGCCGCGGTTACAAGGATAATGTCGCCCAATTTGACGAGGGGTGAAATCGCCCCGCACCAACCCAAAAATATAATTTTGGTAGCCCCCCAGGCAATCAGGGTTTCCAGAAGCATCACGGCGTAGGGTGCACCGATCAGAGGACCGGTCAGGGACACCCCTCCTGAGGCAGTGTCATTGGCGTAAAGCCGGCTGTTGAACAGCTTTTTGAATTTGAGCTCATCAAACCCCAGCAGCGGGCAGAGTATACCCAGATCAGCTTCTGCGCTGGCCATCACGGCCACGGAACCCAGTGGCGGCGACATTTTCCCTCTTCGCGGATTTATAATGGCATCATCGCCTGTGGTTTTCATGGCCACCCGCCGTCAAATTGGCAAAGGCCGGCTGTTTTCCGGAATGCGCTTGTGCGGATGCGCGCCGCCAAATGAGAACGGCCGCCGCCCATCAGGGGACATTGCCCCTGCGGGTGGCCGTCTCAGAAATCGACAAACATCCCGACCCTTTGATTTATCAGCGATTATTCGGGCTTTACCAGGGAAGACAGTTCATCCTTGACTTCATCTATGATATCATAAAGCCAGTTCAGATCCTCGATGGTCAGACGACCCGCTTTTACCGGCGCTCTCTCACTGCCGTCCTTTTTCGACAGAATTCGCGGGCCCAACTGAACCTTTGGCTCTCCATCTCCGTATTGGTTGATCGTAACGACCAGGCCGGTTTCCTTGCATTTCCATTTGTTGAGGACTTTATCTTTTTCAGGATCATACGCCATTACGGCCTCCAATTGAATTTAAGTTGAAATTTTGGAAAAATCTGCAATGTTTCCAAACAGGTTCGCTATTTTTCCCAGCAAGGAGAGCCGATTACGACGGATTTTCAAATCTTCCGTCATAACCATCACACCCTCGAAAAAATCGTCGACGGGAGTTCGCAAAGCAGCGATGTCAAGCAGCGCCCGGCTGAAAAGATCTTGATTGATGGACGCGGATACCCTTTTCTCGGCCTTGCTGAAGGCCTCAAACAGGGCACGTTCACTGTCGTGTTCAAAAAGGTGTTTATCGACCTTCGTCGGTTGAGCATCGGCATCCTTGAGGTCCGATTTTTTGATCAGATTCACCACCCGTTTAAACGTAACCGCCAGGGGTTCGAAATCAGGTTGGGTTTTGAGCTCCTGAAGGGCCCTGACTCTGCCCCAGACATTGGGCACATGGTCTGCCGATACACTGAGAATCGCTGCAATCACATCCTTTGAATAACCATCTTCAGACAACAGATGGGAGATACGATTTTGCAAAAAGGTATAAACACTTGCCGTTAATTCACTGATTTCGGTCGTATTCTTGCCCTTATAGAGACTGAGGCTCCTGCTGATCAGTTCTTTTAGAGAAAAGGAAAACCCTTTGTCATTCATGATTTGAATAATACCAAGGCCCTGGCGGCGAAGAGCGTAAGGGTCCGAGGCGCCGGTTGGTATAAGACCGACATGAAAGCATCCGCAAATGGAATCAATCTTGTCGGCAATACCCAGGATCGCGCCTACCAGCGTGCCCGGCAGTGGTGCGCCGGAATACAAAGGCCGGTAATGCTCTTCGATGGCGGCTGCTACAGTGGGAAGCTCGCCGGAGATGGTCGCATACACTCTTCCCATAATTCCTTGCAGCTTCGGAAACTCCACAACGACCTGGCTGACCAGATCGGCTTTGCACAACTTGGCTGCCCGCAAGACCTGTGACTTCAGTTCATCGTTCAGTTCCCTGTCATCAGCTTCCCTGCTCACTTTTTCTGCGAGGAATTCAGAAATTTGAGCCAGACGCTCGGCTTTTTCGTAAATCGTCCCCAGCTCAGCCTGGAACAGCACTCTTTTGAGCATTTCAACCCGCTCGCCGTTTGAAACCTCCAGGTCGCTCCTGTAGAAAAACTGGGCATCCGCGAGGCGCGCCCGGATCACCCGCTCATGTCCTTTGGCCACCAGGCCCATATCCCGGGCAGCGGTATTGTTGACCGCGATAAAGCAGGGCCTGAGCTTTTCGGTTTGATCAACAACGGCGAAATATTTTTGGTGCTCACGCATGGCTGTAATCAATACTTCATCCGGTAGTTCGAGAAACACTTCATCAAATTTCCCGGCCACTGCAACCGGAAATTCGACAAGATTATTTACGATGTCCAGTAATTCCTCATCCGGTAAAATTCGGCCGCCTGCATCTTTGGCGGCCTTTTCGATTTCTTGCCGGACAACATTTTTTCGCTCGGTGATATCAGCGTAGACATGCACATGGCGCAAGGTTGCAAGATAGTCATCGGCAGATGGAATCATTATTTTTTTTGCAGAATTCATAAAGTAGTGCCCGCATGAGCTTTTTCCACTTTTGACATTGCCTAGCTCGAAACGAATAACATCAGTGCCCAAAAGCGATACCACTGAATGAATCGGACGGGCAAAAGCGATGTCCAAATCGGCCCAGCGCATCGTCTTGGGAAAGGGAATGGATAGAATTACCGGAGGCAGAATATCCCCGAGCACCTTCCGGGCAGCCAGGCCTCGTTCAGTTTTTTTGGCAAAAAGATATGATCCTTTTTCAGTTTTTCTAACCAGAAGCTTTTTGACCGAAACCCCGGCTTTTTCAGCAAATTTGATGGCTGCCGTTGTAGGGTTTCCGTGCTCATCGAACCCTATCTTCTCAGGGGGGCCGATAAGTTCGGTTTTCAATGGCTTTTGCCTGGCGGCAACATTCTCGATGATGATGGCGAGCCTTCTCGGGGTACCGAAAACCCGTGCTTTACCATGTTCAATACGCGCCTCGGTCATTTTTTTCTGCAGTGTCGACGAGAGCGCGTTTAAGGCCGGTGCGATGTAGCCGGCCGGAATTTCCTCTGTACCTATTTCAAGTAAAAAACGATTCATATTTACCCCTTTTTGTATTTCATGAGTGGAAATCCCATCTTTTCTCGTTGCTTCAAATATGCTTCAGCACTGCCCCGGGCAAGATTTCGAATTCTGGCAATATACCCGGTCCTCTCGGTAACGCTGATGGCACCTCGGGCATCAAGGAGATTAAATGTATGCGAACACTTCAGGCAATATTCATAGGCCGGAAGTACAAGGTTATCATCTATTTGCCGCTGAGCCTCTGCTTCAAATTTGTTGAACAAGTCAAACAGGACGGGAACATCGGCCTTTTCAAAATTGTAAGTCGATTGCTCGACTTCCTGGCGGTGATGGACATCCCCATAAAGAATCTGATCGTTCCATTTTAAATCATAAACATTATCCACTCCCTGAAGATACATGGTTATGCGCTCCAAACCGTAAGTTAACTCAACCGGTATCGGATGAAGCTCAATGCTTCCGGCCTGCTGAAAATAGGTAAATTGGGTGATTTCCATTCCATCCAGCCATACCTCCCATCCCAAACCTGAAGCTCCCAGGGTAGGCGATTCCCAATCATCTTCCACAAATCTTATGTCGTGGTCAAGTGGATCAATACCCAGAACTTTTAAACTATCCAGGTACAGCTTTTGAACATCCGCGGGGGAGGGTTTCAATATGACCTGGTATTGATAATAATGCTGCAGGCGATTGGGATTGTCACCGTAACGCCCGTCTGTCGGCCGCCGGGAGGGCTGCACATAGGCTACATTCCAGGGCTCCGGACCCAGTGCCTTGAGCAGGGTGGCGGGATGAAACGTGCCGGCACCAACTTCCATATCATAGGGTTGGACCATTACGCAGCCCTTGCGTGCCCAAAATTTATGCAGCGATAGGATAACATCTTGAAAGTTCATATCGGGATCCTTATTTTAATTTGGTGTTGTCAAAGTTCGAAATTCACCGTGCGAGATTTAGGTTTGAAGACCGCTACGATCGAGGATAGAGGCTGTCTGGGCCAGCCCAGCATTTGTCTCCAGCCTCTAACCTCCGACATCTAACGGTGAGCCTTCAAGTTTGGTGGCAACTCCTGAAAAAAGATTTACACGCCGCGATTAATCCACAACCAGCCCACGGGAGTCGATCTTAACCTTCAGCAGGCATGCTTGTTTTTTTGTTGAGAGGATCTCTTCCCATACTAAACGCAGTCTGTCAATAGCTTCAATTTCACCCAAGGCCCAGATACACCCTCCTCCGCCGGCCCCGGTAAATCTGGCTCCGCAATTGCCCATGCCGGCGGCGGCCACCAACTTTTTCCCGATGCGATCAAGAACATCAGGGGTCATCTTCCTTCGAATATCGGTTTCTTGGTTCATCAATATCGAAGCTTTACGCAAATCCCTATTGCGTAGAGCTTCGACGAATTGTCGGGTGCAGGAAATAATTTTGGTCCAAAGGTCTCGATGCCGGCCGGAAAGAAATTGCCTGACCCAGCGGCCGTTAACATCTATGGATTTGTGAGGCCTGCCGCAATAGGCCAGAAGCAGATGCTGCTCAAGATCTTTGTGCCCTTCTTTGCGCACGACGACCTGTCTTTTGAAAACAGGTCCTGATATACCACCCTGCCAATGCCATGCATTGACGCCGCCGTATGCGGCTGCAAGATGATCTTGAAATCCACAAGGCACACCGGCCGCACTTTCCTCAAGTGCAAATGCAGCCAGGGCCGCCTTGGCCCTGGAATATCGCTCGCTGGATCCCAGATGCTCCGCCAATTTCGCTAAGGCTGCAATCAAGGCGACAGCAGCTGCCGAAGAGCCGCCCAGTGCGCTTCGCGGGGGAGATTTTGATTCGATGTCAATCCAAATGCCGTGAATCTGGAAATAGGCGGCGATATTGAACATCAATCCTAAAGAATGGTCAAACGGAATCCGGTCAAAGGGATATTCGGCGCTAGCGAATCCCGTGGAAGAGATTTTCACAAAGCCCTTGCGGTGAGGCAAAAGCCGAACACGAGTTCGGAGATCTATAGCCATGTTAAACGTGCAGGGCAAAAGATGGCGCATCGGCAAGTAGAAGGTGCGGATATCTATGGTACCCCCCATATCGATTCGGCAGGGCGCCGAGGCCGCGATGGTTTCAGATTCAAGTATGTGTTTTATATCGTTGAACACAAAAACTCCAGCTTCATTGTGATTTGAGGGTGTTTTAAATTTACGCAGTGCCCCGGGCGGGCGGCCAGCGATGATCAATGGGCCGCAACCATCGCGTTACAGGCGCCGGTAAAGACAACCCTTTATTTCGATTCCCCGATTCCCATTCTTTATTGGACATTTGCCTCCTGCCTTATCTGGCGCAAAAATTTCAGACTGCGCGGCTGCTTTCCCAGATGGTAGGGCACAAATGCTTCCAGCAGCTCCAAACTCTCCTTGATCGCCGCAGCGCTGAATCTGATTCTGAAAGCTTTGGTCAGATCGCCGGCTTCGAGCCATAGAAGCTGTTTGGCGGTGCCCTTGGTAAGATTTATGCCCGTGGAGGGACCCGCCGCACACTTTCTGCAGCTGATTCCGCCTTTTACAATATCGAACAAAACCCTATTTTGCTCCAGCTGTTCCAATGGAGTGCGACAGCGTAAACAATGGTTTAAATTTGGACGATGACCGGTGAAATTAAGAAACCTCACCTGGAACAGGATGCTCAAAACCTCCTGCTGCACATGGCCACTGTCCAATTCGCTCAACACGTGCTTCAACAAATAATATAACTGCGTCTGCCGCTGATATTCTTCCATCCAGTTGTAAATCAATTCAGCCCAATAGCTGGCATAGGCGGTCTTTGTGATGTCGGCTCGAATACCACTGAAAGAAGATTTCAACCCGGCCTCCTGTAAAACGGGAAGCCCCCTGCCGCGCCCGGTACTGGCCACCACATCCAGCTCGCAAAAAAGTTCGAGAATACCGCCAAAACGCTTCTGGCTCTTTTTGGCTGATTTGGCAATCAAAGGTATCTTGCCTCTTTCCAGACTGAAAAAAGTAACGATAAGGTCAAAGTCCCCAAAATCCATACGTCGGAGCAAAATGGCGGGCGAACTGTAAACCGGCATGTGATCATATACCAAGGAGAGTGGTGGCGATTATAAAATAGAAAAAAATAGCGATAATATCTATGGCTGTTGTTACAAAAGGTCCGGTCGCCACGGCGGGATCAATGTTGATTTTTGCGAAACTCAGGGGCACCAGCGAACCGACAAGAGCCGCAACCGACATCGAACACAGGACCGCAAGGGCCACCGAGATAGCGAGCATCTCCATGCTGTAACGGACCTGTGCGACACTGCCAATAATTAAACCGTAAATGAGGCCAAGGATCAATCCGATTGCCAGTTCTTTAAATATCACCGCCCAGAAATCTCTGACATTCAAGCGCCCGGTGGCCAGCCCCCGCACCACAATCGTCGAGGATTGGGTACCTATATTTCCGCCCATACCCATAATTACCGGTATAAATGCTGCAAGATAGGCGACTTTGGAAAGACTGCTTTCAAATTTTCCAATGATAATGAAAGCGATGATACCGCCGGCGCAACTGGCAAATAGCCATGGGAGACGGATCCTCGTGCTTTTTAAGACAGATTTGGTTTCAACAAACTCCTCACCGGCACCGGCCATTTTCAAAATATCTTCGGTCGCTTCCCGCCGAAAAATATCAATGACATCATCTACGGTAACGATACCCACAAGCCGGTTCGTATCGTCAACCACCGGAACGGCAAGGAAATCGTAACGTGCTACGATTTTGGCCACTTCTTCCTGATCCATGTCGGTTCGCACCGAAAATACATCGGGAGTCATGAAGTCCTTGAGCGGCGTTTCGGGCGCCACCACAACCAGCTGACGCAAAGAACTGACCCCCACCAGCTTGCCGTAGTCATCAACGACATAAAGATAAAAGGGCATTTCCACTTCGGAGTGCTCTTTCTGGAGAGATTCGATGGCCTCTTTCGCGGTCACATCTTTTCCCAGCGCGATAAAGTCGGGCACCATAATGCCCCCGGCAGTGTCATCTTCGTAGCGCAGAAGATCTTCGACTTCCTCTGATTCTGTCCTTTTCATCTTCTCAAGGATCGTCTTTGACAACTCCGCGGGAAGCCGGCCGATTAAGTCCGCGACATCATCATTGGGCATGCACTCTAAAGTCGCCACCATATCCTCAATGCTTATTTCTTCAATAAGATCAAGGAAGGTATCCTCGTCGAGTTCCCTGAACAGGATGCCCTTTTGCTCGATATCCTTGATCATATCAAAAAGCTTGCGCTGCTGGGCAATGGGCAATGAGCGGAAGACAACAGACAGGTCAGCGGCGTGGGTTTTATTGACAATATTGCTGAGGTGACTGCTGGCCCCCCGCCGCAACAACCTTTTTATGCTTTCAGTGAGTATTCTGATTCGATCTGATTCCATCTTGTAATTTCTTCAAGTTAAGCGCTACGGCAGCTGCATGGTAACGATCTCGCCATTTTTTCCAGAAATTGCGACGGGTTTATCATTCAATTTCATCTCTATCCCGCCGGCATTGCCGAAAAGCAGGTTAAAATTTGAGACCGCCTTGAGCTCCAGGCGGTCGCCGGCTGCGAGATTGTATTCGGCGGCGTCTCCATCATCAATGATGATCTTCATCCAGGTATCTTGATGGGCTTCAACCTCGAGTACCCATTTCTCTGTGATAATCTTCGTTGAGGTATCCTTTGCGGAAGCCGCTTCTTTTTGGAGTTGATGATTATTTGCCTCAGAATTTATCGAAAGTTTTTGTTCTTCAACAACCCCCTTAGGGACCGGCTGTGTCTGTAAAATAGATATTCCCCAGACGGATAAAAAAATCACCGCAGCAAAAACCACCAGAACTATTGGTAATTTCCACCATATCCCGGTATTGGAATTTTCTGCCGCTGCTTGGGGCCCTGATAGCCGGCCAGCGGTTTTAAGCCTCGACTCATATCTTTTTACGGCTTCATCCCCGTCGGCACCGATAGCACGAGCATAGGCCCGCAAAAAGCCTTTAACAAAAACTTCTGCCGGAAGCTGGGCCTGATCTTCCTTTTCGATCAGTTTGAGTGTCCCTAAACCGATGCGCGTATCCTCTGAAACCGCTTCTAAACTGATACGCTTTTCAAGCCTGATACGCTGAAGATAGCCGCCATATGAAAGAGATTCATCGTGATTGCTCATGTTCAAGGTTCCGGGTTATGCTGGGTGTTGAGACAGCTTCTAATTAATGATCTTGATGTGCGACCTTTCGCGCAGATCGTCCAACCATACCTGATACCTGCTGTCGACCATCTCTCGGTATAAAATGTCATGGATCTCGGTCGCCACCTCTGACAAGGATTTGGCTTCGGTTTCGATTATTTTTTGAACATACACAATCTGATATCCATTGCCGGTATTTAAAATTGAAGAGAATTCACCGGCTTTCATTTTTCCGACAACATCCCGCAGCTGCTCGGAGAGTTCACTTGGCAGATACATGCCCAAATCACCTCCCCTGGCTCCCAGCGATGAAATATTACTATCCTCAGCCAAAGATTCAAAGGGCACGCCCTGCTTTAATTTAGCCAAAATTGATTCCATTTTATTCAGAGCCGTTTCGTGATTGGAACCATCTGCAGCAGAATCGGCACTTATAAATATGTTCCAGAGATGATATTTCCTCTCTCCGGCGTATTTTTCGCGATGGCGCTCGTAATATTCCTGAATATTTTTCTCTGTAATAACAATTTTTGATTTTACTTCAAGATTGACCAGTTTCGATCTGAGCAACTGTTCCTTTATCTCTTTACGATAATCCTCCATGGTTAATCCTTGCTCGGCCAATCCCGCTCTCATATCTTCATCCGTATAATGCCGTGCGGCCTTAATTCTTTCAATTGCCCTGTCGATTTCTCCTTCGGCCACTGTCAGCTTATTTTTCTTTATTTCCTGATCAACAAGTTTCGCATCAACAAGCTGACGGAGCAAATCGGTCCGAACCTGGAAAAGCATTTCACGTTCTTTATCCGCCGAATATCCCAGATCTTTAACCTTCCGAGCAAAAGGCTCAAGACTCTGGTTGAGGTCATAAAGAGAAATAAGTTCATCATTTACCACCGCAACGATTCGGTCTACAACTACATCATCCTCCGCCCAGGCCAATACCGCCAGAAGATTGATGCTAAAAATAAATAGATAAAAAATAAGATATAGGCGCTCTTTAAGAGGCCTGCTGCAGAGTCGCATGTTCCTGCCTTCAAATTTATTATCTGAACTACAGCCCGGGTGAGGCTTTTAGAGAAGCTCCCGCCGGCATTCAACTATTCTCAGACGTGTCGTCTTCCAGATCTTTTTCAACTGGATCTTTAGTACCCGTTATTTTTTGCCATTGCTCGCTATTAATATCAATTTTATAATTTGCTTTTAGATGTTCAATCCATGAAAGGTAGGCTTCCTCGGCCTTTTTCCTGCGCAAATTTTTGATGATCGCCTCATTGATCTCCTCAGAATTCTCCACGGAGCTGAGATCCTGTCCCTCATATTTTTCCTGGTAGTAAAGTGAGATATCTTCAGGGGTAATTACGATTTGATCCTTTAGCTCCTTCTCAATCACTTTATCAATGAGAAGACGAGATTTTAATCGGTTTTCCCATGTTTCATAGGAGAGGGCAAATTCGATGAGCGTCTCCTCAAATGCATCTTCGGGATAATCATTTCTTATTTCAGAGACTGCCTGATCAATTTCTGTCTGGGAAATCTCAATTCCCAGTTCATCGGCTCTTTCAAGAATAATCATTTCGACAGTCATTTGATTCAAAAGTCGCAATTGCGCACTTTTAAGATCTTCATTGTTGTTTCGGATGTCATGGGGATAAGCTGTTTTCACCAATTCAAAGGCTTCATTGAACTCCAGCACGGTTAAAACCCGATCGCCGATTCGGATTAAATACTCATTCGCATCGTCGGGGCCGGAGTTCGCGCAGCCAATCCCCAGGCTGATCATCACCGTGCAGACAATCAGTGAGAAAAATGTAAATCGACCTCTATGCATTTGGGAAATACTTCTTTTATTTCAAAAATATGATTTATAAACACTAAGAACTAACACGCTGAGCGATTTCTTTCAAGATGTTTTTGATCTCAGCTATGGGGCCGCCGGGCCCGGATCCAGACAATTTGGCCTTAAGCATGTTGCCCGGGGTAAATTCAAAACGCCGGGGCTGTGACATCACCATATCAACCAATCCGCCGGGTTTAATCCGGTTCGAGTCGGAAAATTGCAGGATTATCTGCTGATCGGTCAGATCCAGGCGGGCTATGGATGCTTTTTGCGCCAGAACCTTGAGGCCAATCTTAATCAGAAGATTGCGCGACGCTTCGGGCAAAGCACCGTATCGGTCGACCAACTCCGATTTAAAATCGTCAATTTCCTCTAGCTCGGTCATTCTCGCCAGACGCCGATATGCAATTAAGCGCTGGTCTAAATCGGGTATATAGGATTCTGAGAAAAACGCCGAGATTTTGACATTGATTTCGGGTTCCACGATCTGCGGGAGCGGTTCGCCTTTTAACTCAGCGACGGCATTCTCCATCAGCCTTAAAAACATATCATAGCCCACCGCAGCAATATGGCCCGATTGGGAGGCTCCCAGAATTGTACCTCCACCTCGAATTTTAAGATCATTCATGGCGATTTGAAAACCCGACCCTAAATCGCTATGCTCCATCAAAACCTTCAAACGTTTCTGCGCATCCCTGCTGAGGCTGCTTTCATGCGGTATGAGGAGATAAGCATAGGCCTGTTCATCAGCCCGTCCCACACGGCCTCTCAATTGATAAATCTGGGCCAGTCCGAATCGGTCGGCACGATTGACGATAATCGTGTTGGCAGATGGAATGTCCAGCCCGGACTCAATTATTGAAGTACATACCAGCATGTCGATTTCTTTTTTCATGAACTCATACATGACCCCCTCCAGTTGACTTTCATCCAGGCGTGCATGGGCGACTTTGAGCCGGACTTCGGGGACCAATCGCTTTATTTTTTGAGCCATCTTTTCGATACTATGAATATTATTATGGACAAAAAAAATCTGGCCATCACGATTTAACTCCTTGCGCACGGCTTCCGAAATCAGGGCGTCGTCAAACTCGGATATATAGGTCATAATCGACTGGCGATACTCCGGGGGGGTCGAAATGATGCTGATGTCCCGGATCCCCATCAAAGACAGATGCAATGTCCGCGGGATCGGTGTGGCTGTCAGCGTCAAGACATCCACCGAGCTTCTTATTTTTTTTAGTTTTTCCTTGTGTTTCACGCCGAAGCGTTGCTCCTCATCCAGAACCAATAATCCGATATCTTTAAAGCTGACATCTTTCTGCAAAAGCCTGTGGGTTCCGATAACGATATCGATCTTTCCGGTTTTAAGGCCGTCGAGAATGGCACGTTGTTCAACCGCAGATCGAAACCGGCTTAAGCATGAAATATTGATCGGATAACGCTCAAAACGGCGGCAAAATGTAGCATAATGTTGTTCGGCAAGTATGGTGGTAGGAACCAGCATGGCGACTTGTTTACCGTTGGTCACAGCCAAAAAAGAGGCCCGCAGAGCAACTTCGGTCTTGCCGTAGCCCACATCTCCACAGATGAGTCGATCCATCGGTGTTGGCTGCTGCATATCATCAAGCGTATCTTCAATTGCTTTGACTTGGTCTGCGGTTTCTTCATATTCGAATCCCACCTCGAATTCGCGAATCTCACCATCCCCTGCCTTAAAGGCAAAACCCGTTTCAACTTTTCTGCGAGCATATAGTTTGAGCAGCTCGCCTGCAATTTTTTCCGCAGACCTTTTTACACGATTCCTGACCCGCTCCCATGACCTGCCTCCCATTTTATCAAGGGCCGGCACAATATTGTCGATACCCATATATTTCTGAACCATACCCATGCGGTCGACAGGAAGATAGAGCTTGTCACCATCCTTATAAATGATGGCTAAAAAGTCATTGGTTATGCCGTTGAAACTCAGTTTTACCAGACCGTCATATTGTCCGATTCCATGTTCATCATGAACCACGAGATCGCTTTGTTTCAGATCCTCTATATCAAGTAATTGCGAAATGGGCTTTTGGCGCGCGATTTTCCTTCGGCTGCTTTTTATGCCGAATAATTCCTCCTCGGTAATAATGGCGAGCGCCTGGTCTTGCCAGACGAATCCGGAAGAAACATGTCCTAAGGTCAAATACAATGCAGCAGCGTTGCGCTTGACCAGACTAAAATTTTCGATAAATGCTGGATGCATTCCGTAAGGAGCCAGCAAGGACTGGACGCTTTCAGCCTGTACTCTGGTGCGGCAGACAACCAGGCAGGAGCAGCCGCCGCGTCGCCGGGCAGCAAGCCATTCAGCAAAGGGTTTAAAGGGGTTTTCAGTTTTTTTAGTGTTTTTGAGGGTTGTGCTGATGTCGGTGTTATAGTTAATTGAAACCTTGAAATTAAGAGGGTTTGGGCCTTGCGGATCTCCGGCTTTCAGCACCTCAAGGTGCTTGAACCTCAGCGGCTTGTTTTCAGCGACCAATTCCCACACCCGGTCCTTTGTCAGGTAAAGGCTTTTCGGAACAACACAAAATCTTTCTGCCTCACACGATGCTTCAAAATTTTTGACCGTCTGTTCCTCAAAGGCTTCGGCCGTGTTTTCCAATTTTTCGGAATCAAGCAGCGCAAAAAGAGTGCCGTCCGGAATATAGTCAAAAAAAGTGCCGAGCTCAGGATAAATCAGCGGCATAAGATTTTCTATCCCTGCAAATCCTTGACCGGATTTTACGTTGTCGACAACCTCGCGGACCCGGGTTATGCGAACGTTCATTTCGGAGGCCCGGGTTCTGATCCGGCTGATGATCTCTGGCAGATACGCTTTTTCCAGAACCGCTTCCTTGGCAGGCAAAATAACCGCTTCTTCTACATTTTTAATTCTGCGCTGACTGGCTGCAGAGAAAAATCTCAAAGACTCGATGAAATCCCCGAAAAACTCAATTCGCAGTGGGTGGGGGTAAAGGGGAGAAAATACATCCAGAATCCCCCCCCGGATACTGAAATCACCGGGTTCTTCGACAACGGCGGCATGCAAATAGCCGCCGGCAACCAGCTTTTCGATCAATTGGTCGCGATCGACCTCTTCGCCGGAAACAATGAGTTCCGCATATCGGCTGATCACCTTGCCGGGAATAATTTTTTGCATCACTGCATCTATTGTGGTGACCACAATCGACGGCAATGACCGTTCCAGCAGCCGGTAAAGGACACCGATGCGTTTGGCAGCAGTTTCACTGTGGTAGGACAGAGACTTATAGGGTAAAATATTGTAGGGCGGAAAATACAGGATCCGAGAATTCAGCGTTGGACCAAAAAAATGCAAATCTTCTATAAAGCGCTCTGCCGCTTTGGCGGTTGGCGCAAGCACCATCACGGGCATCTGCCGTTCGTCATAAATCCTGGAAACCAGATAAGCCCTCTCGGAGCCCGTCAGCCCGAGACAATCAATACTCCGGTCACGCCGTCTAAGCTGATCGAATAATGCTGTGACTGAATTTATTTCTTGATTTTGGCGCATAAAAAAAGTAAATGAGACCATCATCGGCCGACGTAGCTCAGTTGGTAGAGCAGCTGATTCGTAATCAGCAGGCCAGCGGTTCAAGTCCGCTCGTCGGCTCCAAAGAATTTAAGGGGATTTCGGATATTTATGACCGAATCCCCTTTTTATTTATATTCCAATAGCGTCGGCAAATCAAGGCCATTGAGACAATTTGTGTTTAAAAATACATAAAAATATCAGATAAAGCCTGGCCTTGGTGGAATAGCGCTAAATTAGAAGCAAAGTCGGTCAAGTTGCGACTTTCAGCGTTTTTGTAGGACAAACTCCGAGTTACAAAAGTTTGCTGGCCTGACATAAAAATAAGCGGTGCACTGATACCGGAATAGACGCAGCAGACCTATAGTGTATTGGGCGAAAATGACGCCTTTCCTAAATTTTCAGTATTCATAAACGGGAG
>Ga0209536_100006184_pt1 | contig 18391 bp, 14 predicted proteins | sample DeeMarSeWOR28_12_FD_187461 | JGI IMG/M metagenome (GOLD analysis project Ga0209536, IMG submission 187461) | Marine sediment microbial communities from White Oak River estuary, North Carolina - WOR-2-8_12 (SPAdes) (version 2) | ecosystem: Environmental > Aquatic > Marine > Intertidal zone >... | reverse complement strand
CACCCCCGGCAGCGGTGTCAACATGTGCGCGCCGGTTTCGGTCTGCCACCAGGTATCGACGATCGGGCAACGCCCGTTGCCAACCACCTTGTGATACCACATCCAGGCCTCCGGGTTGATGGGCTCACCGACCGTGCCAAGCAGGCGCAGCGATTTGCGCGAAGTCCTGGTTACCGGTTCATCACCTGCGCCCATCAGGGCCCGAATCGCGGTCGGCGCGGTGTAAAAGATAGACACGTTATGCTTGTCGCAAACCTGCCAGAAACGGGAGATATCCGGATAGGTAGGTATGCCTTCGAACATCAGCGTGGTTGCGCCGTTGGCGAGCGGCCCGTAAACGATATAGGTGTGGCCGGTAACCCAGCCGACGTCGGCGGTACACCAGTAGACTTCACCGTCCTTGTAGTCGAATACCAGTTTGTGGGTCATCGCCGCCTGCAGCAGGTAACCGCCCGTCGTGTGCAGCACGCCCTTGGGTTTGCCGGTCGATCCCGAGGTGTAAAGAATGAAAAGCGGATCCTCGGCATCCATCATTTCCGGTTCGCAGTGTTCGGAAGCCGTTGCCATCGCCTCGTGGTACCAGACGTCCCGTCCCTCGGTCCACTCCACCGGTTCGCCGCCGCGTTGCACCACGATGACGCTGGTCACGTTGGGGCATTGGCTGACGGCCTTGTCGGCATTGGCCTTCAGCGGCACCCGCTTGCCGCCGCGTACCGACTGATCCGCGGTAATCACGACCTGGCAGTCCGAATCCTGGATACGATCGCGCAGCGCATCCGGAGAAAAGCCGCCGAATACCACCGAGTGCATTGCGCCGATACGCGTACAGGCGAGCATCGCGACCGCCGCCTCGGGAATCATCGGCATGTAAATCGACACGCGATCGCCCTTGCTGACGCCCTGCGCCTTCAGCACGTTGGAGAATTTGCAGACTTCCGCATGCAGCTCGGCATAGGTGATCTCGCGATGCTTCTCGGGGTTATCCGCTTCCCAGATGATCGCCACCTGATCGCCCCGCGTTTGCAGGTGCCGATCCAGGCAATTGTAAGATACGTTGAGTTCGCCACCGGCGAACCAGTTGACGTGCAGATCCTTCTCGTCGAAGCTCCAGTCGCAGACCGAGTTCCAGGGTTTGAACCAGGACAGGTAGTTTTCCGCCTGCTCCGACCAGAAGCCCTCGGGGTCGTCGACCGATTGCCGGTACATTTCATCGTATTGCGCTGCGGTGATATTGGCCTGCGCGACGAACTCCGCTGGAGGTGCGAATATTTGGTTATCTGACATTGAGCTTTCCTCGGATCTGTTTATCGTTAATCTTGGAAAATAACGCGGATATGCTTACACAAAGCCGGCCCAGCGACAAGATTTTCACCGCGTAACGGTGCCAGTGGTGCTGGCCTTTTGACCTGAATCAATGAATTTTCGCCCCCTGGCGCCAGGCTCAGCGCGAACGTAAAAGCTTTCCACGCAGGCCGTAGCGACGCCCAACCACTTCGGCGACAGCGGTCAGTCTGTCGCGCTCGCGCTATTATCCTGCAACAGGACGACAATCCCGGAGTCAGATGGCGGCAGTTCATTGCGCACCGCGGCAAGCGCCTGTTGTCAAATTAACGCAAATCCAGTATCCCCACCGGCGTAACGCTACTCCATTAGTTCCGCGGGCGATAATCGGACACAATACGGCGTAAACCGGGAGCGCAATCGCCACAAGCGTCGGTAGGATATGCGACAATTGCGGCGTCAGCTACGGCTGCCAACTGGATAACTCTGGAGTCAAGCGATGCAAACCATGGCCAAAGGCCAGCCGGCGCAAATTGCCGATACTATCCTGAACGGATTCAACCGCCATTTCACCATCTTCAGCCAGATCACCAGGGGAGCGCGCGTACGTTTCGAAAATGCCGACTGGGCAGCCGAACGCGAAGCCTCGCGGGAACGCATCGAGTTATACGATATCCGCGTGCGCGACGCGATCACGGATCTGCGCAACCAGTTCTTGCTTGAGCCGTTCGACAGCCAGCTGTGGTTTGCCGTCAAACGAGAGTACGTGCTGCTGATCAGCAATCACCTGCAACCGGAACTGGCGGAGTCATTTTACAACTCGGTGTTCTGCGCACTGTTTCATCGCGACTATTTCGGCAACGACTACATTTTCGTGCGCAGCGCGGTATCGACCGAGTTTATCGATTCCGACAAACCGTCATACCACGTCTACTACCCCGCCAAGCGCGGGTTTCGCGCATCGATCAAGCAGGTGCTGCTCGACGCCGGAGTCAACCTGCCCTTCGAAGATATCAATCGTGACGTGCGCAATATCATCCGCGCGCTGATCAGGCACCCCTTTCCACGCCCGCGGCACGCACATCTGAATTTTCAGTTCCAGGTCATAAGCAGCGTTTTCTTTCGCAACAAGGCCGCCTACATCGTCGGGCGGGCAATCAATTCAAACCATAATACCCCGTTCGCGGTACCGCTATTGCACAGCGGTAATGGATCGATCTACGCCGACGCCATCATCATCGGCACCCAGGGGCTGAATCGGCTGTTCGAATTTTCCTATGTCTATTTCATGGTCGATCACCCGGTGCCGTCGTCGATCGTGACTTTCCTGCGCCGCCTGATGCCAAACCGCAACAAGGAATCCTTTTACTCGGCGATCGGCTTTCACAAGCAGGGAAAAACGGTTTTCTATCGCGAGTATCTGCATCACCTGAAACATTCGGAAGACGAGCTGATCTTTGCCCCGGGAATCAAGGGTATGGTCATGGCGGTGTTCACGCTGCCCTCCTACCCTTATGTTTTCAAGGTGATTCGCGACCGCTTCCCACCGCCGAAAAAAACCACCCGACAGCAGGTGCTGGACACTTATCGCCTGGTGAAAATGCACGATCGTGTCGGGCGCATGTCGGATATCCTCGAGTATTCCCACGTCGCCATGCCGCGCGCGCGATTTGCCGCGGACTTGCTCGATGAACTCTACGAGACCTGCGCCAACAGCATTTCCGAGGAAGGCGACCAGATCGTCATCAAGCACCTCTACATCGAGCGCCGCATGACTCCGCTCAACATCGCGGTGCAAGAGGCCGACGACCGCTATCTCAAGCGCCTGATGAAAGGCTACGGCCAGGCCATCAAGGAGCTGGCGGCGGCCAACATCTTCCCCGGTGACCTGCTGTTAAAGAATTTCGGCGTTACCGGCCAGGGCCAGGGACGCATCGTATTCTACGACTACGACGAAATCTGTTACCTGACGGAATGCAATTTCCGCGAAATTCCCGAGGCGCTCTACCCGGAGGATGAAATGGCAGCGGAACCCTGGTACAGCGTTGGCGCCAACGACGTTTTTCCGGAACAGTTTGCCACGTTTCTATTTGCCAACAATCGCGTACGCCAGGCATTTCTCAAGTACCACCGCGACCTGCTGGAACCCTCCTTCTGGATAAAGAAGCAGGAAAACATCAAGGCCGGGATCTACGAGGACGTTTTTCCCTACGCGCAGAAAATTCGCTTCAAGCGCTAAACAGGCGCCAGGAATTCCGGGTCAAACGAGTGCTCGAGCGCACAGCAGAATACCGTCCTCGTCGCTGTAGAGAAAATCGCCGGGACGAAACACGGCGCCGAGGAACTCGAGCTCGACATTCACGTCTCCCTGTTCTGCGCGCGCCCCGCGCGCGGGAACGCATCCCAGAGCCTTGACGCCGAGATCCATCGCGGCGATATCGGCAGAATCGCGTATACAGCCGTTGACGACTACCCCTTGCCAGCCATTTTCAATGGCGGCAGCGGCGAGCAAATCGCCGAGCATCGCGGCCCCCATGGCGGCCTGGTTATCCACCACCAGCACCTTGCCCGCGCCTGCCGAACGCACCTGTTCGCGCACCCGTGAGAAGTCGCCCAGCGCACGGACCGTTACCATCTCGCCGTGAAACCGGGCGCGACCACCGAAATTGCGCAAGCCCGGAAGCACAACCTGTACCTCGCCTTCGAACTCATCGCACAGGTCTGCTGTTTTAAACGTCGTCATGCTATCTCCACAGAATACAGGTATTGATCCCGACGCCGGCCCGCCGGGCCGCCGCCAGGGCTTTATTTACGTCAAAAAAAAGCGCACGGAGTGAGCCCATGCGCTTTGGTAAATCCACCAGTCTACGGCTAGAACTGGTCTTCTTCGGTCGATCCGGCCATCGCCGTGACCGACGAGGCGCCGCCCTGGATCGTGGTGGTGACGTCGTCGAAGTAACCGGCACCGACTTCCTGCTGGTGCGATACGAAGCTGTAGCCCTTGCCAGCGGCCGCGAATTCAGGCTCCTGAACTTTCTCGACGTAGTGTTTCATGCCTTCCCCACGCGCGTAGTCATAAGCCAGGTCGAACATGTTGTACCACATGCTGTGAATACCGGCGAGGGTGATGAACTGGTACTTGTAGCCCATCTCGGACAGCTTGTCCTGGAACTCGGCGATGGTCTTGTCGTCCAGGTTTTTCTTCCAGTTGAACGACGGCGAGCAGTTGTAAGCCAGCAGTTTGCCCGGGTGTACGGCACGTACCGCCTCTGCCCATTCGCGCGCAAAACCGAGATCGGGAGTGCCGGTTTCACACCACACCATGTCGGCGTAGCTGGCGTAGGATACGCCGCGCGAGATAGCCTGCTCGAGGCCGTTCTTGACGACGTAAAAGCCCTCGCTGGTGCGCGCACCGGTGAGAAACGGCTTGTCGTTATCGTCGACATCGGAGGTCAGCAGGTTGGCTGCCTCGGCGTCGGTGCGCGCCAGCAACACCGTGGGCACGCCCATGACGTCGGCGGCGAGGCGCGCGGCGATCAGTTTCTGTATCGCTTCCTGGGTCGGCAGCAAAACCTTGCCGCCCATGTGTCCGCATTTCTTCACCGCGGCGAGCTGATCTTCGAAATGTACGCCACCGGCGCCGGCGGTGATCATGTTCTTCATCAGTTCGAAGGCATTCAACACGCCGCCGAAACCCGCCTCGGCATCAGCCACGATTGGCAGGAAATAATCGACGTAGTTGTCGTCGCCGGGATTGATACCACGGCTCCACTGGATTTCATCGGCACGGCGAAAACTGTTGTTGATGCGGCGCACCATCGCCGGCACCGAGTCGTAGGCATACAGCGACTGGTCCGGGTACATGGTCTCCGAGGTGTTGCCGTCCGCGGCCACCTGCCAGCCCGACAGGTAGATGGCTTCGATGCCGGCCTTGGCCTGCTGCATTGCCTGGCCACCGGTAAGCGCGCCCATGCTGTTGACATAGCCCTTCCTGGCCCCGCCATTGACCTGGGCCCAGAGTTTTTCCGCGCCCATTCGAGCCAGGGTATTTTCCGGTTGCACCGAGCCGCGCAAGCGCACCACGTCGGCGGCGCCGTATCCCCGGGTAACGTTGGTCCAGCGCGAATTATTCTGCCATTCCTGTTCCAGGGCAGCGATTTGTTCGTCTCTCGTCATGTCATCGTATCTCTCAAATTGAGGGGCCAAAAAAAGGGCCAAAAGCTATGCCGGCAAAACAAAAAAGCCGGCTGAATCGGCAAAAGTTCGAATGCCGCAAGGCGCATTGCCCGCAAGTTACCAAATATACAGTGCATCGAGTATTTAAAAAGCCAATTTACTTAATAAACCGTATTGGATATTGCAATGGGTGAATGTCGGCCAATGGATGGGAATTTTGCTGGCTGAGCGCCCGTGATACTAGCGACTGATCGACATTTTAGGCATTCCGGGCGACTAGCCTGTAAGTCACCGATTCCTCAAGCCACCCGTCAATATTGAATAATTGCATCAAATTTGATTTCCGTATTGGATTAACCAATAATTCGGTACCGCGGGGTATGATATGGCCAATTCTTATTACAAGCAAAACCACCTTAAAAAATTACGCGCTTTTTGTCAGACTGCAAAGCTCGGCAGTATGACCAAGGCAGCGGAGTCCCTGTTTGCCAGCCAACCGACGATCTCCCTGCAGATTCACGCGCTCGAGGAAGAAATGGATACCATTCTATTCGAGCGCAACGGCCCCAAACTGAGTCTTACCACGGAAGGCAGTATCCTGTACGACCTGTGCCTGCCGCATGTGCAGGGCATCGATCGACTCAAGGAAACCTTCGATGCCCATTGCGGCAACCTGACCTCGGGTGAACTCAACATCGCTGCCGGAGAGTCGACGATTCTGTACGTGTTGCCGGAACCGGTCGGCAGGTTTTCCCATCAGTACCCCGCCATCAAACTGCGCCTGGCCAACGAAACCGGGCGCAACGGCATGGAAATGCTGCGCACCGACAGTGTCGATTTTGCGATCGGATCGATGCTCGAAGTGCCGGAGGACATTATTTACGATCCGATAGTCACCTATAACCCGGTGGTGATAACGCCACTCGATCATCCGCTCGCGCAAATGGAGAGAATCACGCTCGCAGATATCGGCAAGTATGGCCTGATACTGCCACCACGCCACCTCAGCACATGGCATATCGTCAAGATGGTGTTTGCCCAGCACAACGTAAACTTCCGCGTCAATCTCGAAGCCGGTGGCTGGGAAGTCATCAAGCGTTATGTCAGTCTCGGCCAGGGTATTTCGATCGTCACCGATGTGTGCATCACCGAACAGGATCGCAATACCATGAACGTGATCCCGGTCGAGCAGTATTTCCCCAAGCGCAGCTATGGCATCGTCACCCGCAAAGGCAAGTTTCTGTCCGCGCCGGCAAAGCGGTTTATCGAGATCATGAACGAGTCATACGACAGAAAAAAGGATTAGTACCGCGACAATTGTCGACAATAATCTCGCATTAATGATTACTTATCCCAATATGGCTTATTAAAATACGGGTATTGTCAACAATCAGCGGTGTTATATGATTGTCCAAAATAGGAATTCGGCGAACGAACACACGCCCCGGGGGAACTGGTAATGACCTATGCAGATGAATACCGCGCTTCGATCGAGGATCCACAGGCATTCTGGGCCGACAAGGCCAAAGCGCTGGACTGGTATCGGCCAGCCAGCAAAGTCCTGAGTCGCGACGAACACGGCATCGATCACTGGTTTGCCGATGGCGAACTGAACACCTGCCACCTGGCACTCGATTACCACGTCGACAATGGTCGCGCCGAACAAACCGCGCTGATCTACGACTCGCCGGTTACCGGTCAGCAACGCAAGTACAGTTTCCGCGAACTGCGCGACGAGGTAGCACGCTGCGCGGGCATGCTGAAAAACCATGGCGTGGTCAAAGGTGATCGCGTGGTGATTTACCTGCCGATGATTCCCGAAGCACTGATCTCGATGCTCGCCTGCGCGCGCCTCGGAGCGGTGCACTCGGTGGTTTTCGGCGGCTTCGCTCCGCCCGAGCTTGCGGTACGCCTGGACGACGCCACGCCGAAGGTGCTGTTGACGGCTTCCTGCGGTATCGAAATCAACCGCGTCATCGAGTACAAGCCGATCGTCGACAAGGCTATCGAACGCGCGCGGCACAAGCCCGCTACCTGCATCCTGCTGCAACGCCCCGAGGTCGAGGCCAGCATGCAGGACGGGCGCGACGTGGACTGGCGGCAGGCACTGGCCGCGGCCGAGCCTGCCGATTGCGTGCCGGTCAAGGGAAGCGACCCGCTCTATATACTTTATACCTCGGGCACCACCGGCAAGCCCAAGGGCGTGGTGCGTGAAAACGGCGGGCATGCGGTGGCGATGAAGTACAGCATGAGCGCGATCTACGGCATGCAACCGGGTGAAGTCTACTGGGCAGCGTCCGACGTCGGCTGGGTGGTGGGCCACTCCTATATCGTCTACGCTCCCCTGATCCACGGCTGTAGCACGGTGCTGTATGAAGGTAAACCGATCATGACGCCCGACGCCGGCGCATTCTGGCGAGTCATCGCCGAGCATCGGGTTAAGGCCCTGTTCACCGCGCCCACCGCGTTTCGCGCGATCAAGAAGGAAGATCCGCAAGCCAAGCTCGCGCACCAGTACGACCTTTCCTGTCTGCAAACCATATTCGCGGCCGGCGAGCGTCTCGATCCCCCCACCTATGAATGGCTGGCGGAGACCTTCAAGGTACCGGTGCTCGATCACTGGTGGCAGACGGAAACCGGCTGGGCGATCGCCGCCAACCTGCACGGCCTCGAACCGATGCCCGTCAAAGCCGGTTCATCGACGGTGCCGGTGCCTGGATTCAACGTGCAGATCCTCGACGAGTCGGGCCAGCAGCTGGCGGCCAACGAACAGGGGTTCATCGCCATCAAGCTGCCATTGCCACCGAGCTGCCTGACCACCATCTGGGGCGACGTCGAGCGCTTCAAGAGCAACTACCTGGAAACCTATCCGGGCTACTTCACCACCGGTGACGGCGGTTACTTCGACGAGGACGGTTACCTCTATATCATGGGTCGCGTCGACGACGTCATCAACGTCGCCGGACACCGGCTGTCTACCGGCGAGATGGAAGAGATAGTCGGCAAGCACCCGATGGTGGCGGAATGCGCGGTTGTCGGTCGGCGCGATGAGCTCAAGGGGCAATTACCCATGGGATTCATGGTGCTTAAGAATACCGAGGGCGCCACAGCCGAGCAGATTGTCAGCGACGTCATCGACATGGTGCGCCAGGACATCGGCGCGGTGGCCGCATTCAAGCATGCCGTGGTGGTCGCGCGCCTGCCGAAAACGCGCTCGGGAAAGATTCTGCGCAAGACTCTTCGAGCCATCGTCGATGGTGACGATTACACGGTGCCGTCGACCATCGAGGATCCGGCGGCACTCGACGAAATCAAGACATTGCTGCAACGGCAGTCAAGCTGAATTCAGGGATCGAGCTCAGGGTCGAGCGGGAAGATCGGCCGCGGCACGTGCCGATAGTCGAGCAGACGGTAACGCGGGGTGCACAACGCACCGCTGTCACAGACGATGACGCGCCCGGCAATGGGTTCGAAATCGGCGCGAAAATGCTGCATCGACTTGAGCGCAACCACCGCCTTCGCCTGCGGATCGATGGCGAAACTGCGGAACTGCTGCAGGTCCAGTATTTGCGCAGCGCGCGTGGTCACCAGCACTTCGATATCGTCGACTCGAATCACAACCGAGGGGCCGAAGCTGCGGCGCAACCCACCGATCATCGCTCCCCTGCCAACATATTCACCGTTGCTTTTCAATAGCAGCTTGGCGCGCAGCGCGAGCGGACCGCCACCAAAGGCCGGATCGGTTTTGCCGCCGAGTTGAATCTCGACACTGGCGCCAGCTTCATGCGCCCACAGCTGCTGCACCGTGGCGCCGTCGACCAGCGGACCGAAACAGGCGTTCGTGACTCCGGCCTGCAGCAGTGCGCGCAACAGGTTGGTGGCGTCGCCGTAAGCACCGGCGCCGGGATTGTCGGCATAGTCCGCGATCACCAGTGGCCCCGAGCGCGCATCGAAGCGCGCCGCGATGGCGGCCGCCGCGTCGACCTCGAGGTAGTCGTTCTGCACCTCACCGCGACGCTGCCAGATGTCGTCCACCAGCCCCTCGGCGAACCTTCGATGCAGTTCCATATCACCTTCCGCGGTCACCAGCACCGTCGGTCCGACCTCGTCGATATCGGCGCTGGCAAAGCCCCCGTTGATGCTGACCGCATAGACGTCGGCGCGCTGTTCCCAGTCACGCGCCGCCTGCAGGCGCTCGATCATCGGACCCGTGTCGGTGCGCGCGCCGTTCACCTCTTCCAGCATCGCACATCCCGCGCGGATAGTGCGTGGTTTGATCTCGCCCAGCAGGGTCGACTGTAGCAGGCTCGCCGCCTGGTGACCGGCGACGCGCATATCGACGTGCGGATAGGTTTTGTAGGAGACGATGATGTCGGCGAGATCACACATTTGCTGGCTGACATTGGCGTGCAAATCCAGCGTGATCGCGATCGGTATCTGCGGCCCGCAAACGGCGCGCAGCCGCGCCAGGATCTCACCCTCGCCGTCGGCGCAGAAATCGGTCACCATGGCGCCGTGCAAACCCAGCAGGATCGCATCGTAATCGGCCGCGACGAGCGCCTCGACCAGCGGATCGCACAGCCAGTCGAAGGCCGCCCTGGTCACCTTGCCCGACGGGCCGGCGCCGGCGCTGTGCACATGATCGAGTTGCCAGCCGGCGGCGCGTGCAACCTCGAGGAAGCCGGCCAGTTCGGTATTTGCCGAACCGCGTTGCGCCACCGCCTCGTCGCCGGCAAAGTAGTAGTGATCGCGAAACGCCTGTTGATCGGTCGGGCGCCGGCTGAAGGTATTGGTCTCGTGGGCAATTTCTGCACTGAGTACACGGAAGGTCACGATCTACTGCCTCGATCAGGGTAAACCTGCACTATGCTGGCCAGCTCAGCGTGCGTCAACGATGGCGATGGCGAGATCCATTACGTTGGTGTTGGTGGGCCCGGTAATAAACAGTGCGCCGCGCTTTTCCAGATAGGGCCCGGCGTCGGCACGTTTCAGCGCCGCGCGCGCCGCGCGCTTGTTGCTCCAGGTAGAACCATCCACCAGCCCGCCAGCAGCCGTGGTCGGGCCATCGCTGCCGTCGGTGCCGGCCACCAGCAGGCTGATGTGATCGAGACCCCTGAGATGCTCGGAGATCGCCAGCGCCAGGCTCTGGTTACGGCCGCCGCGGCCGGGATTATCCGGCAACACCACGGTCGGCTCGCCACCCCAGATGTATACCCCGGGTTCGGCGTTGCGCAGGGTATCGCCGATTACCGCAGCCAGCTCGAAAACGTCGCCGTAAAGGGTTTCCTCGTTGACCCTGACCTCCAAGCCGAGCTCCTGTGCTTTCTGCTCGGCGCGTGCACGGGCAATCCCGTTGGAAGCGATAACCCTGGCTGCCGCCATTACGCTGGCGCGATGCGGGTCGCCAAGGCCGGAGCCGATGGTCGCGATGCTGTCGCCTTCAACGTCCGAAATGGCATACACGCGCACTTCCCTGCCCTTGAAGGCCTCGATCAGCTTGCCGTCCTTGATCATTGAATGCTGTTTACGCCAGGCGTTGATCTCGGCGATGGTCTTGCCACCGGCAATCATTGCATCGGTCTGCGCCTGCAGGTCATCGAGCGACATGTCGGCGGGCAAGGCCTCGGCCAGCGCCGATGCCCCGCCGGAAATCAGCAATAACAGGCGGCTCTCGGGCGGCATGGTGAAGGTCCGCTCGAGCAGCGCGTGGCCGGCGACGAGTGAATTCTGATCCGGAATCGGGTGCGCGGACTCGATCGCGGTAACGCGCTCGCGCTCGCGCAACTCGGCGTCGACGTGGCCGTACTTGGTAACCACCAGCGCGTCGCAGGCAGGGAGATTGTCGAGGGCGCCGAGACACATGCCAGATGCCGCCTTGCCAACGGCAATCACCTGATCCGGGCGGAATGCCGGGTCGGATTGCAACGCGTTGACCACCGCCCGGTATCCGGAAACGGCTTCGATAGCCGCTTCCCAGATACTATCCAATGCCGAATTTCTGTGTTCTGACCCTTTCATGAATACTCCCGGAAAAACAACCCGTTAACTAGCCAGTGATCGGCACTAGACCGCATATCTCATTCGTAGAATACGAATGCTCTGGATTCCACGCTTTGGCGCGGCGTGGCATCGGCCGGCGCCTGCGGCAGGTGGATGGCGCTGTGAATGCTGCAGGGGTGGCCGCCACCATCGAGTGAATCGAATGTTTTGAATAACAGCACCTCGGGTGGACGCATAGCGGAAAAATAAAACCAGCGCTGCCCGGTATTGTGCACCGCCAGCTGGATTTCGCCGATATGGTTAGGGGCGCGGCGCTCGGCATCGATCAGGTCCAGGCGGTCTATGCTGCGCGCGTCGCACAGCGCCAGCGGATAGTCTTCCACCGGGTCGACCAGCGGGCGCCAGACGTTGACTATCTGGAATCTGATCCGCGCCAGGCGCTCGGCATCCGCGCCGAGATTTTCCTTAAGGCAGACGAATCCGGATTTCGCGGTATAGTCGTTGTGCACCAGCGCAGCCGGCTCGCGCACCCGCATTCGCTCGCGCAGCTCCGGATCCGAGGCGCGCACCGTATGGTCGAATATGTGCACCCGGCTGCAGCCCGTCACCGATTTCAGAAAGGCTTCGACTTCGGCCTCGTAGAGAGCATCGATTGCCTCGGTGTCGAGAAAATCATGCACCCGGGTCGGAAATTCGAGCAGATCGAAACCCGAGGCATGCATGCCGAATTCGCCAACGCTGCCTGCATCTGCACGCCTGCGGGCATCGTCCACCTCGATCTCGATCCGCGTCATCGGTTGATCGATTTCGTGGGTAGCGTTACGCCCCGCGCTGGAAGCATAGTAAATCGGCCTTTCGACACGTTCAGCGAGAAATTCGGCTTGCGCGAGCAGCGACATTTCAGTCTCCTTTCAGTTGCTGGTGACGAAAACACTCGGCCAGGTGATCGTTGACCAGGCCGGCGGCCTGCATGAAGGCATAACATATGGTGCTGCCAACAAAAGTAAAGCCCCGCTTTTTCAAGTCCTTCGCCATCGCGTCCGATATCGGGGTAGTGGCGGGAACATCGCCCATCGATTTACGTTTGTTCTGCAGTGGTTGTCCGTCGACAAAACCCCACAGGTAATCGTTCAGCGTCATCCCCTGATCGCGCAGCTCGAGACAGGCGCGCGCATTCTTGACGAAGCCGTTGACCTTGAGGCGGTTGCGCACGATTCCGGGATCCTGTAACAGTGCGGCGATCTTGTCATCCGTATAACGCGCGATTTTATCCGCGTCGAAATTATCGAACACCAGGCGATAGTGCTCGCGCTTGCGCAGAATCGTAATCCAGCTAAGCCCGGCCTGGGCCCCTTCGAGACACAGAAACTCGAACAGCTCACGCTCGTCGTGAACCGGCACGCCCCACTCGAGATCGTGGTACTGCCGGTAGAGTTCATCGTCGCCGCACCACCAGCAACGCTGCACATCGATATCAGTCATCGCAGGTTTTCCACGAAAGATTTGATACGCCTGCAGGCTTCCTGCAAGCGATCGTCGCTGACGGTGCAGGATACGCGCACGTAGCCCGCGGCGCTCGCGCCAAAGGCGGTCGCATCGAGCAACGACACGCCGGTTGCACGATACAGCGCCTCGACGAATTCGGGCGCCGAGTAACCGCTACCGGTCACCTTGACCATCATGAACATGCCAGCCTGCGGCAGCAACGGCTCCAGCCCCGGGATCGCCGAGAAGGCGTCGAACAGGTAATCGCGGCGTTGCCGATATACCGCGCGCATGCGTTGCAGATCGGCTTCACAGTGCAGCAGGGCGTGAGTCCCGGCCTGCTGAATAAATCCGGGCAAACCGTAAAGCATGCACAGCGCCAGTTTCTCCAGGTTGGCGATCATGTCATCCGGCGCGATTGCCCAGCCCACGCGCCAGCCGGTCATCGCGTGCGACTTCGACAGGCTGCCGATGGTGATCACGCGATCAGCCATGCCCGGCAGCGATGCGATGTGGTGGAACTCTGCATCGTAAACGAAATCCGAATAGACCTCGTCGGCAATGACCCACAGGTCATGCTGCCGTGCGACCTCGGCAATCATTTCGAGCTCCTCGAGATCGAGCGCCACGCCGGTCGGGTTGCTCGGCGAGGCATAGAAGATAGCGCGGGTGCGTTCGCTGATCGCGGCCTGCAGGGATTCGCGCCGCAGGCGAAAACCGCGCGCCTCGTCCAGCACCACCGGCACCAGCGTCGCGCCCGGCGCCTGGATGGTGGCCTCGTAGGTCACGTACATGGGCTGCAACACGATCGCCTCGTCGCCTGCATCGAGCAGGCACTGGGCGCAGGCGAATAGCGCATTCTGCGCACCCGACGTGGTGATCACGTTATCGGCGCCGATCGCCTGGCCACTGTTGCGGCGGTGGCGCTCGGCGATTGCTTCGCGCAGCTCTGTGTGCCCCAGGATCGAGGTGTAATGCGTGTCGCCGTCGCGCATTGCCTGTATCGCCTTGTCGATGACGCCATCCGGGGTGGCGAAGTCGGGGTCGCCCACGCTTAGCACGATGACGTCTTCACCGCGCACGCTGGCCTGTTTGGCGAGGTAGTGAAGATCCCAGGCGTCGGCTGCGCCGCCCTTGATACGGTTGGTCAGGGATGAAAATTTCATAGCTTCAGATTATTGCCAGTCGGGTTTCAGCTCATCGAGCAAGGGGACGATCCAGGCCTTGTGCCGGGTCATTTCGGCGCGTGTGATGCCGGTCAACTCGTAAGGCAGTACCAGCCAGTCCTCGGTTTGCTGCAGATAATAGTCAGGCGGCGAATTTTCGCTACCCGGGATGCTGCGGAAGTAAGGCGCCGCGATGCGCAGATCCCCCGCCATGTTACGCTTGCACTCGCGGCGCAGGCGGTCGACGATGGCGCGCACATTACGCCCGGTGCTATAGACGTCGTCAACGATCAGCAGCGCGTCGTCGGCATTCAGGTTTTCGAACAGGTATTGCAGGCCATGCGCCTGCATTTCAATGCCCTGCTCCAGCTGGCGCAGGTAATCGTCACGGCCGCGGTAGGAGGTGCGCACCGCGATGTGATCCGTGTCGACGCCGAGATACTGCAGGCATTCCTGCACGTAGATGCCGACCGTGGAGCCGCCGCGCCAGACTCCGACGATAAAGTCAGGGCGAAATCCACTGCAGTAAATCTGCCGCGCGAGGCGATAGGAATCCTCGAGCAGCTGCTGCTCTGCGATAAAGCGTTTGGTGTCCAATACTGCGCCCGCTAAAAGCCCTGTGCTATTCTGGTGAAGCCTATCAATTGCCCCGGATGAATGCACGCGAGATGAGCGAAAAACAGTACCTGTCGGCACAACAATTGCTCGAGGATTCGTTCCGTCTCGGCGCCAATATCATAAAGGACGGTTTTCGCCCGTCGATCATGATTGCGATCTGGCGCGGCGGCGTGCCGATGGGTATCGCGATACAGGAATTACTCACCTGGTATGGCATCGAAACCGACCACATCGCCATCCGCACTTCCTCCTACAGCGGCATCGACGGCCAGTCCGCGCAAATCCGCATTCACGGCATGAACTACCTGGTCAGGAACTGTACGCAGGAAGACCAATTGCTGATCGTCGACGATGTCTTCGATACCGGTCTAACCATCGACGCGGTGATCGAGCACCTGCGCCAGAAAGCCCGGCTCAACACGCCCGGCGACATCCGTGTCGCAGTGCCCTACTACAAGCCCTCGCGCAGTAAAACCAGCCGCATTCCCGATTATTACCTGCACGAAACCTCGAGCTGGCTGAAGTATCCGCACTCACTGGAAGGTCTCAGTATCGAAGAAGTGGCAGCCAACCGGCCCGAGCTCTACGCCATCATCAAAGACCTGCTGGAATAACGCGGGCGTCGTCGTTACCGGTGAAAGTCAGTAACAGGCAGAGCAATCCCGCGCCGAGTGCCAGCACCGCCGCGAGGATAAACGCATAACCCAGAGCGAATTCCGCGACCATGCCGGCCATCAGCGCCCCGAACATGCCGACCCCGTCGAGCACCGTGAAAACGATACCGAGGGTGGTGGACTCGGACTTGTTGCTATACTCCACCGCCGCGGCGAGAATCACCGGGCGTACCGCGGTGAGTATCGCCACCGACGGCAACAACCCTAGCACCGCCCAGTAAAGATTATCGCTCAAGCCCGCGAACAGCGCGAAAAAACTGGTGGCGAACAACACCAGCACGATCATCGGCTTGCGCCCCCTGCGATCCGAATACCTGCCGAACAAAGGCTGTAGCAGTGAACCCAGCATCAGGATAGCGGCAAAGATCAGGCCGGCGTGAAACGGCGACAGGCCGTGGTCGGTCTGAAAATACACCGGGGCCATCGCCAGTTGCGCGATCAACGCCATGTTGTAGAGGATCATCATCCCCATCAGCGCAACCCCGGCCGGCTTGAACCATTGTCGCGCCATGCCGCGAAAATCGATGGGATTTATCCTGCCCGGATTGTCGCGGCTGATGCGCTTGGCCACCGGGATAAACAGGATACCCATGATCACCGCGGGCAGGGCCAGTAACTGCAAGGTCGTCTGCCAGTCGAAAAACCCCAGCAGAAAGCCGGTGCTGAGCGGCGCGATCACCTCGGCGCCGATACTGCCGCCGAGCGCATGTATGCCCAGCGCCTGCGCGCGTTGTCGCGGCATTTCCTTGACCAGGACACCGGTCGCGATCGGGTGCCAGAAGGCATCGCCCATCACCGCGAACGCGAGCAACAGGGTAACGCCCCAGAAGCCGGGCGCCAGGGTCGCGCTCAAATAACCGATCGCCACCCACCAGAAACTCAGCAGCATCAGCAGGCCCGGGCGCGTCGAACGGTCCGAGAGCACGCCGGCCGGGATGTAGGCGAGCCCGGCGCCGATACCGTTGATGGTCAGGATCAACCCGACCTCGGTCGGCCCAAGCCCCATGGCGGCCGCAATTGCCGGCGCCAGCAGCCAGAGGGTTCCGGCCACCCAGTCGTTGGTCAGGTGACCGAGAAACAGTGCACCGAGCAAAAAACGGTGCTGCTTGCCTATAGACTCAGCGCTCATCTGCGTTCGTGCCCGAAGCGTTCGATCGCGGTCGCCAGCGCGCGCGAAGAGCCCATGGAAAAATACCCGGATTCATGAGCTGGAAGATTCCTGCTGGCGGATCACGGCTTCGATATCGCGAAAATAGAATAATAGTGACAGTGCGCGCAGCACCATGAATATCGCCAGCCCCAGGAACAAACCGTGGTTGCCGAGCAGGGGCAGCACAAAATGCAGTACCAGCAAATAGCCCAGCACGGAAAAAATCATCGCGTTGCGCATTTCGCGCGTGTGCCCGGTACCGATGAAGATGCCGTCGAGCTGAAAACCCCAAACCGAAATCAGCGGCGCGGCAATCATCCACGGCAGGTAGAGCAGCGCGCTGTCGATGACCGCATCGATATTGGTGAACAGACCGATAATGGCGCCGCCCCAGAGCCAGTAGACGCCCGTGGTGAGCAGTGCCACGAGCGCGGCCCACAGGGTGGTGAGCAGCACCGCGCGCCGGAAAACCGCCAGTTTTCTTGCGCCGTAGGCGCTCCCCGCGAGCGCCTCCACCGCGTGCGCGAACCCGTCCAGTCCGTACGCCATGATGCTTTGCAGGTGCATCAGGATGGCGTTCGCGGCGAGCGTCACTTCGCCCTGCTGGGCGCTCTTGGCGGTGAAGTAGCTGAACGCGAACAGCAGGCACAGGGTGCGCACGAAAATGTTGCCGTTGGCGGTAAACAGGCTGAGCAGCGCAGCGCGCTCCAGCAGGCGTACGCGATCGTAGCGTTCGCGGGCATTGCGCAGGGGCCAGCGCAACAGGTAGATGCCAACCAGCAGCGCCAGATATTCGGCGATCACCGATGCCAGCGCAACACCTTCGACGCCCCAATCGAAAACCAGCACGAACAGCAGGTCGAGCAACACGTTGCTGATGTTCAGAACCAGCTGCATCACGAAAGCGCCACGCGTGTTATGCATGCCGATGAATATCCCGGTAAACGCATATACACCGAGCACCGCGGGCGCACTCCAGATGCGGATCACGGCATACTCGCGCGCCAGGCCCTCGACCTCGGCCGAGCTGTCGATCAGGTAAAAGGCGAAATCGATGAGCGGCGCCGCCGCGATGATGGTGACCAGGCCGAGGATGAACGCCAGCAACAATACGCGCAGCAGGGTATCGGCCAGGGCGTTCCAGTCCCCGGCGCCGTAAGCCTGCGCAACAAACCCGGTGGTGCCCATGCGCAGAAAGCCGAATCCCCAGTAGAGGAAACTGAAGATCAGTGCACCGATGGCGACCGCGCCCATCGATTGTGGGCCAGGCAGGTGACCGACGACCGCGGTATCGACCGCGCCGACCAGCGGCACCGAAATATTGGAGAGAATGATAGGCCCGGCGAGCATCCACACCTTGCGGTGCGACATCGCGAGGGCGCCCTGGGTGTCAGTCATCGTCGCGTGGCGCTTTCCACTGCAGGGCGTCGTCTTCCTCGACCTCGGTTACCGTCTCGGGATTTTCCTCGTGTGCCGACACGTATAGCTCGTTGGACGTCGCCTGGCTCGAGGGCACGACAACGAAAGGCTTGCGCCTGTCCGGACTGCCGACGCGGCGTTTGCGGGTGATGATGGAAAAGCTGCACAGCACCAGTTCGATCAGCGCGATGTAGAAGAACAGTCCCTGAGGGCCAAGCAGCGACATGAACTGGCCGGCCACTATCGGCCCGACAACCGCACCTGCGCCATAGGTGATCAGCAGCGCACCGGCGACCTGAACGCGTTGTTGCGAGGTCACGTGATCATTTGCGGTGGCTGCCGACAGCGAGTACAGGGTGAACACGAAGGCGCCCAGAAATCCGGCGCCGATCAGCACCGGCATGAAACCCTCGGCATAAACC
>Ga0209536_100006183_pt1 | contig 18397 bp, 14 predicted proteins | sample DeeMarSeWOR28_12_FD_187461 | JGI IMG/M metagenome (GOLD analysis project Ga0209536, IMG submission 187461) | Marine sediment microbial communities from White Oak River estuary, North Carolina - WOR-2-8_12 (SPAdes) (version 2) | ecosystem: Environmental > Aquatic > Marine > Intertidal zone >... | reverse complement strand
GGGGCTCGCATTGATTGCCCGCGCGGTCGAAGACGGTTATTTCATACCGCCTGCCGAGGCCTACCTTCAGAGTCTCTACGAGCATCCGGACTTCGCCCCTATTCGCGGGATGCAGGAGGCCCGGCAGGCCCGCGAGCGCGAAAGGTTCCTCGCGATCGTCTGCTCCGATAATCCCTATGCGGCGGTCTGGCAGCCTGCCGAGGGCACATGTGAACGGTTTGCCGCGGATGACGGTCACTGAATCACTGCAGTGTCGGTTCTTGGCCGAAAGCAAAGATTCAGCGCCGGCGTCGGCGGCAGCAGTGACCTTCGACGGGAAGCTGAAAACCTCAGAATCTGAAATCCCAGCAGGCAAAGGGGGCAGGTTCCCATATTTTCAGTTGTCCAATTGTTCAGCTTGGTCCTTTCGCTCCCGGAAAGGCTTCCGATACCTCGGCAAGTAGAACTGGCCGTCTCCACATAAAAAAGCCGCCATGAGACGACCTCTCGTGCGTCGATGCGGGACTTCAGGAACTTGGCGCGCCGGGGCGGACTCGAACCACCGGCCAAGTGATTAACAGGGCAGGGTGAGTCTTACTCTGGCCTGGAAAGCGTAAGTGTCCGACAAGCGTTTTCATTTTCAAACAATCTACTGCGGGAATTGTCCTGACCGAAATCTCAACGAAATTGCTCGGGCTGGACGAACTAATAGCGGAAGAGGAGACGAGGAATTGTCTTGGGGCAACAGAAGCGTCGGCTTACGACCCAAATCAGCGGCTCATAGGAAGCTCCAGCAGACAAGAAAAAGACCGCCATCCGCTGACCTTTGTCAGATATCTGGCGCTTCCGGGGCGTCCCTGAGCCACCGACCCTGCGACCAAAAATCTGCTCGCCTCAATACTCTGAATTGATGTTATCCACGATAGAAAAATCCTGAATTCAGGCTACAAGTCTTGATGATGGCTGGTGAAGTTCAGCGATCGACCTGGTGATGGCGGAGCATGGCCATTCACTGGTCATCCTGGGGCGTATCGCTGGCCGGTGATCCCATCAGAGCGGTGCCTGGGAAATCTCAATTTCTCCTGGCACTCGTGATTCGAATTTGAGCAGGCGAGGTATGTGAAATGGCTCGCAAATCTCTAAAAAACTGCCTGATGACTGTAGGGCCGCTCCTTTTCCTGGTATTCCCGTTGAGCGCATGGACCGGCGATGTGAGCGCAGTAAAGCAGCGCAGGCCCCCGGGTATTGAGCAGGGGCACAAGTACATTGCTGCGGGCGACAACCATAGCCTGGCGATCGCCTGCGACGGCCGCGTCTATGCCTGGGGCAACAATAAGAATTGCGAGTGCGGGCGCGGGCCGAGGGATTCGGTGATAACCGTTCCATTACCCCTTCTCCGTGAGGAGCTACCGGGGCCGCCTGGCGCTGTGGAGGTGGTCGGCGGCGGCTCCCATAGCATGCTGCTCATGATCTTTACGAATGTCTACGCCTGGGGGGCCAACGACAAGGGCCAACTCGGTGTCCACTCCAGAAACGAATCGTGCATCCCCCTGCAGGTCCACGGGCCAGGTGACATGTATTATCTCAGCGGCATCACGAGGCTGGCGGCGGGCGATGAGCATAGTCTGGCGGTCGAGGAGGACGGTAGCCTATGGGCTTGGGGCAGGAACTACTATGGCCAGCTGGGTATCCACTCCAACAACGATCAAACGGTCCCCTACCAGGTCCATGGGGTCGATAACGTGGGTTACCTGACTGATGTCGTGGATGTGGCGGCAGGCGCACACCACACCCTGGCTCTCAAGAGTGACGGCACAGTTTACGCCTGGGGCTATGGTGGGCACGGCCAGCTGGGTATCCACTCCAACAACGATCATACGATCCCCTACCAGGTTCATGGGCCCGGTAACGACGGTTACCTCACCGACATTATCAAGGTGGCGGCGGGCGCGAACTTCAGTTTGGCACTCAAGAACGACGGCACGATGTGGGCCTGGGGCGAGGGCGGGTCCGGTCAGCTGGGCATTCACTCCAACAACGATCACACGATCCCCTACCAGGTTCATGGGGTCGGTAACGTGGGATACCTGACCGATGTGGTGGATATCGCTGGAGGCCAGCACCATACCCTGGCGCTCAAGAGCGACGGCACGGTCTATGCCTGGGGTGCCAATGGTGATGGCCAGCTGGGTATCCACAACAAGGACGACCACACGGTCCCCTACCAGGTCCACGGGCCCGATGATGTGGGTTACCTGACCGGCATTGTCGAGGTGGACGCAGGCCAGTACTTCAGTTTGGCGCTGAGGGAAGACGGCACGGTTTGGGCATGGGGACAGAACTCGGCCGGCCAGCTCGGCATCAGCACCACTGATAATCACACGATCCCCTACCAGGTCCATGGGCCCTATGACGTGGGGTACCTGACCGGAATCGGCCCAACATGTAACACGCCGCCTCCGGGCACTTCCACTCCCGGCGGTGCCGACGTGACGATCTGTCACAAGCCCGGAACACCTCATGAGAAGACCCTCTACGTTCCCTGGAGAGCGCTTGAGGGTCACGCCAATCATGGGGACAGGCTAGGGGCCTGCTCGCCATAAGAGCTGAAAGAATCGGGCCGGGTCTGCCGGAGAGCAGCCCGGCCCTTCTAAAGTACCGCTCGTGGCCGGAAGCAGACGTTCGGTTGAGAATTAAACGGATCTCATTTCGTCTGTATCTGACGGTCCGCTTCTGGCCGGCCGGCGCGCTTCGTCAGTAACGCAATCAGTAAGCGTCAAGCTCTGTCAGCACTTTTGAGATCGCATTCTGAAGCGCAAGTGCGAGGGATTCCCCGTAACTCTTGGCCGTGGCGGCCCAGTTCAGGCCTACGCCGCCTTCGCCCTCGACCAGCTTCCTCGCCGGGCTTCGATTGCCGCCCTGCAGATTCAGCATCAGGGACACTTCGCCGTCGTAGGTCATGTAGACATCACAATAGACTTTCACGAGCGATGCCTGCAGGCCCACAGCGTACTCGGTCTGTGGCGCTCCTTCCTGCATCACCACATACCCGGCACGCTCCAGTTCACTTTTCATGGCGGCTTCCACCCAGCCCCGGACGTCGTCGCTGGTTACAACGTCAGCTGTGTTCATGCCGAAAGTGTTTCGGACGTTACCAATACGACTTTTCTCTGTACGGTCGTCCGTTACGCTGAGTACGACTATCCGCCCCCGATCGGGCTGCCCTTCTTGGGCGTGCGCCAACGCAATCGTGCTGTGGTCACTTTCCTCCGGGGGGTATGTCAGGTGCGCGGTCCTGGTTCCAAATGCGCAGCCGCTCAATAGTGTCGCAGTCGCGACAAGCACTACGTGAATCTTCTTCCCCATGATCCCCTCCGCCATCTCCGCAACATAGCGAAGCACCGATGAAAGCGAGAAGATGCCAGCTCTCCGCGATCAGATATTAGTTGTAACTTTTGGCTCTCGCCATTCAGACGGGAAACGCGACTCGCGGGTTAATTATCGATAGACCACAGAGCAAGGCAATCTTGGGAAGAGGTCTGGTTGTCCCGCTGAAATTTGTGGTCCAGCCGTCATCGGAGCAGCCGAACACTGCCATCGACTCACTGAGCCTGGCAATCTGACGTTCGGTGGCCTTGGCCCGTTTCCGCGGCGCCTCGCCGGGCCTTATGGATTGAGGGCGTCTGGCGCGTGTCCGCTCCTGGGCCAAAGCAGCCGTTCGGCATCACTCTAAATGGATCTTATTTCCGCGGATCTTATTTCCGTTCGCTCTGAGGATCGGCTGTCGACTCAAAGCGCCTTTGTTTCCGAAATTCTGCCCGTGCTCGACCGCCCTTGCGGGATCCAGCCAGACACGGCCTCCCCAATACGCAAACGTACCTATTGAAAGCCAGTCGGGCCCTTCCTAAACAATATTCAGAAGCTCCACACAAGTGCAATCCCGATGGCATGTCGGCCACCCCCTCCAGAGGAAAATTTCATGAACGCGTTTAAGACCTTCATGGCGTGCGCTGCGTTTCTCTTCGGCACGGTTTCCGGCGGTGCTTCGGCGGCCGCAGATCCGCTGAGCCAGGTCAATCGACTCCCGCCGTCGCTTGAGCAGAAAGTCCAGGAGTTCCGGGTAGCGCTGCAAGCCGGCGGATACGAGGTCGCACAGGGACATTGGACCCTGTGGGGAGTCGATGACTGCAGATTTCCACTACAGACGATCGGGCACTGCTATGGCAACAACCCAACCGCACCGTACGTGGTGGCTATGCTGCCACACTGGAACGACGAGTTCGTCGATCAGGCTCTTCACCGTACTCTGACCGACGACTGGGGCAACGTGTCCCCGAACTACCGGCTGGGTGAACGGGAAGCACTGGTGGTCCTGGCCGAGCTACCTCCGCCGGCTCGGTACTTCGGGATCCAGTCGAATGTCTTTACCCGGGAAGCCGTGCTCAACCCGAAAGACCCGGTCTATCGCTTGCTGAACGAGCATCCCGGCTTGAAGGAACTACAGGGAATCGTATTCCTGGGCTCGCCGAATCCCGACCGCAGGATGCTGGTCGCAAGCATCGGCAACAGCACCAACAATGTTGTCATTGAGCAAGAGAGTAAAGAGAACTGGGGTCGAGAACGCTTTTTCGTGGTTACGCCCGACGAGGCCATGGCAACGGCGATGACCAACGCCCTCGTCGGATTGAAAGGCGTCGACGCGAACCAGGTGTTCACGGAGCCCGTCTCCCCGAAACTGGCCCGGGTGGGCTACGGGCGCCAGGCAGACGATTTTATCACCTACATCCGATACTCCATGCCGAATGACATCGCACGGGGTCGACAGTGGCGCGAGCAGCTTCCACTGACAATTCTCCGGGTCCGGGACACCAAGGGTGGCCAGGCCATCAAACCCTTCGATATCCCCCAATACGAAGAAAAGGTAGCGAACACCGACGAGCGGACCCTGAAAGGGGACCTTTCCAGGCTCGTCGCGGCGGTGAAGGAATACTGGGGCCAGACCGGCGATGGCAATTCTCTAGATTTCAGGAGCTTGTCCCTTTGGGTTGATCTCATCGGCCAGCACTGCCTTGGATACGACGGGCTTCCCAAACCTGAATCGTGGATTACGCTGCCGCGAGGCCCGATGAACTGTCTCGGCGACGGTCAGGATGCCGATTACCAGATCAGTAGCGGCACGTTCAGTCTCGACGACGACCAGGTCATCGCGGTGGTAGGAACACTGGGTACAAAAACCGGGAATGCGACGTACACAAGCCTATCCGTTAACTGGTTCCCGGAGTTGGTCGGCGTCGCCAACCGCGACGATCCCGTCCTGGAAGAGAGCGCGAAGAAGTTCAAGGACAAACTTAGCAGCCCAGACCTATATACAAAGTTCTACGTATACTACTTTGCTCGAGACTGCACCGGCCTGTACCCGTGGTGTCAGGAAATTTCCAGAACGCTGATCCCCCGCGGCGATACGATCAAGTTCGTCCAGCGGAACTACGTTAATCCTCCGTCTGAGTTATATCCTGACTCGCGGCGGGGACCCGACCCCAGAAAGATCCTGAACCCAGTCTCCATCGAATTCGATGGAAGCGAGGGAAAGCGGCCGGCGATGTAGGGATCCACCTCGGCAGCTTTGGCGGAGTGGGTCACGCCAGTGATTTCCACGACCAGGCAGACCCTCTTCCTGGCTCAGAAGGAGCTTGAGATTTCGCGGGTTTCTTTTGGCAGCTTTCTTTTGGTCGGTGCCCTAGACCCTGATCGGTTTGGACCTTCGAGACTCGTTTGACCGGGATGTAATTGAACCGTGCGGTTCGGCCTGAGTCCGGGCAGTGCAGGGGGACGCCCGGCTTTCGGAAAACCGAGTCAACCCATGCATTCTGCCAAAAGCAGCCTTTCAAATATGGCAACCATTTGAGGCGGCTGAATCGGCGGAGGCCGCCCCGAATCGGGCGCTTCCTAATAGCGACATATACCTATACAAGTCCCGCGTTTCGCGGCTATGAGAATACTAGGGAGCGTAAGGATCATAGCCATGAGCATCAAGACAAACACCATGCGGAGAGGTGCTTGCCTTGCCTTGGTTCTGGGAACATTTATTGTCAGCCTCGGACCTTGGGCAGGCAATTCTCCTGCAATAAGAGACTCGGCCGCTGCTGTGCCCGAGCACCAAGCCGAGGCGGGGTCAACGGAACAGCCGATCAAAACGATCGGCATCATCGGAGGCGTGAGCTGGGCCTCGTCCATTGAATACTACCGCTTGATGAACGAAATGGTCCGCGACACCTTGGGTGGTGTGCATTCCGCCCAGATACTGATGTTCTCCATCGAGTTCGGTGAATTTTCCAAGCAGGAGCGGCTGGCCGAGAAAGGCGACTGGACGCTGATAACAGCAACCATGATTGACGCTGCAAAGCGTCTGCAATGTGGTGGTGCGGATTTTATTGTCGTCGCCTCAAACACACTCAACTCTCTTGCCGAACCCATAGAGCGGGAGGTTGGGCTGCCCGTTCTCCACATCGCCGACGCCACAGGGCAAAGGATCCAGGCGCAAGGGCTGCACAAAGTCGCCTTGTTAGGCACCAAATACACCATGGAGCAACCCTTTTACCGGGATCGCCTGAAGAAATACGGGATTGAAGTTGTCACGCCCAATGAAACGGAACGCGACTACATCAACACCGTGATCTTCGATGAGCTCTGCGCAAACAGAATCAACCCGGAATCCAAGCGAGGATATCTGGAAATCATTGACCGCTTGCAGAAAGAGGAGGGTGCTGAGGGAGTGATCCTGGGTTGCACCGAGATTCCACTACTCATCAAAGCGGAGGACACCAATATCCCGGTTTTTGACACGACGGCAATTCATTCGGAGGCTGCGGTCAAATATTCCCTGGGATATATCGGATTGGAGTGATCCGCGGCCTCCGTTGACTGGTGACGGCTGATGGATAGAGGAAACCGCTGTCCTCGTATCATGCGATTGCTGCTGGTCACGATGCTCGCGTTTGACCCGACTGGTGGCAGGGCTGGAGGGTCCGCTGCCGGATAAGGGAGGCTCGCGGCAAGTCGATTCAATGCCAATTGGATATTGCGCCGGAGAACAGGGTCAGCAGATGCGTGGCTGCCCCGGACGGACAATTGCAGGATCTGCAGGGGTCAGAATCTCATGATGCATCTGCATTTGAGGTGATCCCTGCTGCTCACGGATTCTCGTGAACTTGCTGGAAACCATATGTCTTCGCAGTTATGTCAGTGATTCGCGTTTTTTCCCTGATCACGCTTTCACTCGCCATGATCGCGGGTCGCGGCAGCACGACTCCGTTGCCATCACCGACGCTTGACGGTCAGAAACCGCTGGTCATCGCTCATCGCGGTGCCTCCGGCTATCTGCCGGAGCACACGCTCGAGGCGTATCAGAAAGCAATCGATCTTGGCGCCGATGTGATCGAACCTGATCTGATATCCACCAAGGATGGCGTGCTGATCGCCAGCCATTACCCGAATCTCGCCATTAACACTGACGTCGCCACCCGACCCGAATTCGCCAGCCGCAGGCGCGAGAACTGGTCTGTGGACGGTGAATTACAGAACGGATGGTTCGCTCACGATCTCACGCTTGCCGAAATAAAGACTCTTGGTGTGGTTGCCACAGACCCGGGGCGCCCACAGCAGTACAACGGCAAGTTCAAGATCGTGACTCTGCAAGAAATCATCGATCTGGTCAAAGCTGAAAGCCGAAGGATGGGGCGCTCTATTGCCATTTACCCGGAGACCAAGAACCCGACTTATCATCGCGACCTGGGCTTGCCGCTGGAGGACAAGCTCATCACCGCAATAAATGTTGCAGGCTGGAACAGCAAGAGCGCTCCGGTCTTTGTGCAGAGCTTTGAGCCCAGCAGTCTGAAAGAGATGCGAGAGAAAGGCTTGAGAGTGCGTATGGTCCAACTCATTGACGCCGATGGCTACGATTTCAGGACAGGAGGCATGACCTACGCCCCCCCTTATGATCGCCCTTATGACTGGCAGAAATCGGGAGACCACCGGCTCTTCAAAGATATGGTGACGCCGCCGGGTCTTGCCGAGATCCGCACCTATGCCGACGGCATTGGTCCTTGGAAGCCCTACATCGTTCCGGTGAAAGGCCGGCTTGACGATGGCGGGAAACTGCAAGATATCAACGCTGACGGGCAGATCGACCTGAGAGATGCCAGCACCGAGCAGCCCACCTCACTCATCGCAGATGCCCACAAGCTGGGACTGTTCGTCCATGCGTACACTTTCCGAAACGAGGACCGATATCTCGCACATGATTACTCGGGAGACCCGCAGGCAGAGTACCGGGAGTTCTTCCAGCTGGGCGTGGATGGTGTATTCAGTGAATTTCCCGACACTGCGATTGCGGCGCGGTGACCACAGTGTGCCATTGTCGTCTGTCGGACCTGGAAACAGTGAATCCAGCCTTGACGGATCCGATCACGGCTAGAAAAGGCCGCCATCAGGCGACCTCTCGTAAGCCCAAGAAAGGGCCGCAGGATTTTGGCTCCCCGGGGCGGGCCCGAACCACCCGCCAAGTGATCAACAGGACAGGGCGAGCCTTGTTCGAGGCCAGAAGGTATTAGAGCCGATGGGCCATTTCTAATAGACCTGCTGGCTGGCCACCGGGAACCGAGCCCTGACGGAACTCCATTTTGCCTGCTCTGGCCGCGGGCGCCGCCTACAGGCTGCTGTCGTAGAACTTTTTTATCGAATCTGTGAAGGCCACGCGAGACGCCGCCCAGGCATAAAACATGTGCCCGCCCCTGTAGTGCTCGACGGTGAGGTTCTGTTTCTGGGCGCCGGTGAGCTTCATGTGGTCAATCAGGCGATCCGACGAGAAATAGGGCGTGACCATGTCATATAGGCCATGGGTGATAAACACCTTCATGTACGGGTTCAACGCCATCGCGTACCGAAGGTCATCGGTCGCCCCGACCTGCAGTTCAAAGGCATGGGTCTGCGTGTCGACTTTCCAGGAAGCATTGACGTCCATGCTCAGAAGCGTGTAATCCCGGTCGGTCTCAAGCTTCAGGTTTTGCCGGATTTGTGTGTTTATGCCTCCGGCGAACACTCGCTCGATTGCGAACAAAGTGGGGTCCGGCGCCTGGTGCGTGTCCCGATCAGGAAACGGATCCACGGCCTTCACCGTGGCATCGTAGAATCCGCATACTTCGCGCGTGTCTTTCAGGAGCTCGCGGCAGAACCGGTGCATAGGCACTCGCCCGTTAAAGCGATCTACGAAGTCCTGCTCTAGTCCCAGGAAATCCGCGATGCTCTTCAGCACAGCAGGTGTCTTGTTTTCTGGGAAACGCTCGCCCTGCACCAGGTAGTTGGTCAGTTCGGTGGTGGCGAAGGTCTCGGCCTTTTGCTTCAGCTCCTCGAATGTCTCACTCGGCACCCGACACCTGCCGTGGTGACGGGCCGCCAGCGCCATGGTGGGAAACGTGTCCGTCCAGTGCAGGAGGTCGTAGTCAGAGGGATCCAGAAGCGCCCACTCCAGTGCGGGTGAAATCAGGATCGCGCCATTGAGGCCGACGCCGTAGCCCTCCTGCAGGAGTTTGGCGAGTTTTCCGACGCGGAAGCCGCCGTAGCTCTCGCCAACGATGAATACCGGGGAGTCCCAGCGCTTGTTCCGGGACAGGTATTTTTGAATGAAGTCGCCGAGAGACTCCAAGTCCCGCTTCAACTGATAGTACTCTTTGTTTTGCTTGTCGGACTCGTTGGTGGCATCGGGTTTTTCAGTTTTTTCCTGTTCCTCAATCGTGCGGCTGAACCCCGTACCAACGGGATCCACGAAGACAAGGTCGGTAAACCTGAGCCATGACTCCTTGTTATCGACGAGCTTGACCGGCGGCTTCTTCGGCGTGCCTTCCTCGTTGAGCAACACGCGTTTGGGGCCAATGGCTCCGACGTGCAGGTAAGCGGAGCTCGCTCCTGGGCCACCGTTGAATACGAACGTAACCGGCCTGCTGGACGAGGGCTCGTCCTTCTTGATGTAGGAAATGTGGAACATCTCGGCCTTGGGCTTCTCGTTCGTAGTGAGAACGATCCACTCGGCGGTCGCTTTGTACTCCAACTTTTCGGCGCCTGATCCGAGCATGTGCTCGGTCGTTATGCCCTTGGGTGCCTTGTGCTTCTTTTTCTTCCGGTCTTTCGAGTTGTCGTCTGACATGGTCGGTTCCTATTAAGTGCAGTTCAAAGCCTGCTCTGAATCTGTCGTCGCACTGAATCATAAGTGAATTTTCGTTTACCGCCCCATACAGCAAAGTTGGGCCGGGCCTGACGGTGTGCTTTACAAAGGATCCGGGTGTAAAGGAATTCCGAAACTGCCGAAATCACCTGGATCCCGGAGCGCTATTGAATTGGAGGGCGGCACAATAGAAAAGGCGGCCATCAGGCCATCTCTCGTAAGCCCGGACGAACTTCTGGGATTTGGCGCCCCGGGGCGGAGTCGAACCACTGACGAAGTGACTAAGAGGATAAGTCTGATTGCCCTTCGGCTTGGTCCGGCAAAACCGGACCTACTCCCAAATGTTCCCATGCCAATTGCCCCGGAAATGGTTCTATCGTTTCAGAAAAATAACGTTTATCCAGTGTGTTGCGTGAACTTCTTTGAGCGAAGTGTGACTGAACCGGGCGGGTCGGTGTAATGGGCTCCGGAGGAGGGCTCGGACAGCTCACTCGGTGCGAAGTGGCCATCCGCTTCCGACCCGGAGCGGACATTCGAGTGCTACGATTCAGGCAGTTGTGAAGGGCTGAAAATGACGCAAAGGTGTCTGTCGCCAGCAGGATCGAATTAGTCAGCAATAGCTGACCGTACACATGGAACCTACATAGTGAGGATTTTCTTTTATGGCCTCTTCATGGACGAGAGTTTGCTCGCCACGAAGGGCATAGAACCTTCAGACGTAAAGTTAGGCTTTGTGGAGGGTTATGGCTTACGCATCGGTAAGCGGGCAACGTTAGTACGCTGTCCGGATAGCCGCGCCTACGGAGCCATGATGGACATCGTTCCAAGCGAAGTAACAGAATTGTATGCAGAGGAAAGCGTCGCGGATTACTTACCGGAGCCGGTGATCGTCGAACTCATGGATGGCACACAGGTTGAAGCAACTTGCTACAACTTGCCTAGCGATAAAGTGACTGCGGCCAACAAAGAATATGCAGAATCGCTATTGGATATCGCTACCGAATTGGGTTTCCCCGATTCTTATCTAGACCAGATCAGGCAGGCGCCGACGTAGCGGAAAATCGGTCTGTCGACTGGCCGCTTGCGACCCAAAGCGGACTCGCGCCAACCTTGATTGATCGACAAATTCTGCCCACTGCACCATCATCATCCATAGGGTCTCGGGGCATGAAAACAACAAAGTCGATCTTCGGTGAACTCAAGCGGCGCAACGTCTGGCGCATGGCGGTGCTCTATGCCGTGACGGCTTGGCTGATCATGCAGGTGGCAGAGGTCCTTGTAGGTCTCGCCGCGCTGCCCGAGTCGATCGGAAAGGCGGTTCTTGGCATCCTCGCAATAGGCTTCCCGATCGCGCTTATCTTTGCTTGGGTCTACGAGATTACGCCGGAGGGGATCAAGCTCGAGAAGGAGGTGGATCGATCGGAGTCGATCACCCATACCACCGGCCGGCGTATGGACTTCGTCGTCATTGCGGTACTGACCGCCGCGGTTATCGTGTTCGCCTATGACAAGTGGTGGCTTGGCCCCAGCGACGGTTTCCGTCCGCCGCCGAATTCCATCGCGGTGCTGGCGTTTGCGAACATGAGTCCCGACGCCGGCCAGGAGTTCTTCTCCGACGGCATCTCCGAGGAGCTCCTGAGTCTGCTAGCCAAGGTTCCGGAACTCCAAGTGATCTCGCGCACTTCGGCATTCTCGTTCAAGGATAAGGACGTGAAACTTACCGACGTGGCCCGGGAACTAAACGTCGCGCATATCCTGCAAGGCTCAATCCGCTGGGCCGGGGACCGGCTGCGGATCACCGCGCAGCTGATCGACACCCAGTCGGACGCCCACCTGTGGTCCGAGACCTACGATCGCACCCTTGATGACATCTTTGTGATCCAGGATGAAATCGCCGCCGCAGTCGTCGAAAAGCTAAAGGTGACCTTGCTCGGTGCCGCCCCAGTGGTCGACGCGACCGATCCGCAAGCCTATGCATTGTATCTGCAGGCCCGTTTTTTGAGCCGCCAAGGCACCGCCGAAAATTGGGAGCAAGCCATCGCGATGTTCGAGCAGGTGCTAGCCATCGACCCGGAATATGCGGCGGCCTGGGCTGGCTTGGCCAATGTTTACAGCCGCCAGGCGGAAAACAGCCTGCGTCCGATAGAGGAGGGCTATGCCTTGTCCGCCCAAGCCGCCACCCAGGCGCTAGCCATCGACCCGTCCTATGCGCCGGCCCACGCCCGACTCGGCTGGATCGCGATGCATAACCAGGGTGATCTGGCGGCGGCGGCGCGGCATTACCAAAGGGCGCTCGAATTAGATCCCACCAATATCGGCATCATCTTCAGCGCCGCCAGCTTTGCCGAATCCCTCGGCCGACTGGAGCAGGTCATCGCGCTGGAACAATACGCGCTCATCCGCGATCCGCTGGACCCGGTCGCGCACAACAACCACGGCGACTCCTTTCTCTCGGTCGGGCGCTTCAACGAGGCCATCGCCGCCTTCCGCACTGCGCTGACCTTGAGCCCGGGCTACATTGGCGCACAATACCGGATCGGTGTTGCGCTGTTGCTCAAAGGCGAGCCGGAAACTGCGCTGGACGCTATGCAGAAAGAGCCCTTCAAAGCCTGGCGTCTGATCGGGCTGGCCATGGCCCACCATGCGCTGGGCCGGCAGGCCGATTCCGACGCCGCCGTCGCCGAACTGGTAGAGAACTACGAGCAGGATGCGGCCTACAACATCGCTTACGTGATGGCGTTCCGCGGTGCGGTCGATGAGGCTTTCGAGTGGCTGGACAAGGCGGTGCTTTACAACGATCCGGGCTTAGCTGAAATCGTAAACGAGCCGCTTTTCGCCAACATCAAGTCCGACCCGCGCTGGCTCCCGTTCCTCGAGAGCGTCGGCAAGTCCCCGCAGCAACTGACCGCCGTGGAGTTCTATGTGGCTCTGCCTCAATAGGGTTGGTGGGCGGGCCGGCAGGTCGTGCATAATTCACCGTCCGTTTCTGGCCGAAAGCAGACAGTCCGATGCACTCTCAGCCAAACCATCTCCTGGCCAGTCGGAATGAGTCTGTTTTGAACCAGAACGCCCCAGTTGACGCGTCAGGACAGCGGTATCAAATCGAGCAACTCGGCATCCTGGCAAATCGGTAGACGAAGGACTCTCGTATGAGCGAATTCGAGTATCTGGCGGTTTTCGTCTCGATCATCTTCGGCATCAGCGTCACCCATATTCTTCGCGGGACTATCCGCTCGATCTATCGGGGGCAGATCGATCACACGCACTTTGTGCTTACCGCTTTCCTCTTTTTCGTCCTCATCCTCAATTGGTGGGTGGGATTTTCCTGGGTGAAGCAGGAGGTTTGGAGTTTCGATCTTTTCATCGTGATCGTCATCTGGTCAGTCAGTCATTACCTTGCCGCCATAACGCTTTATCCGCCGTTGTCCGCGGGAATAGAACACCCTTTCGAGTTTCGTCGAAACTGGTTTCTCTGGGCATTTTTCGGTCTTGGGCTGGCTGACATTATTCAGGCAATAGCTCGCGGGGCTGTTTTCACACCGCGGGCCTATCTTCCCTTCGTACTGCACTACATGATCCTCTCTATGCTGGCGATATACATCAAAAGGCCTTGGTTTTACCGCGTTATTGCCTGGTATTTCTTGATGTCCATGCTGATCTGGTCATTCGTAGTCCGTCGATTCCTTGCATGACGGGATATCTGGCTGACGAAACTAATAGGCGTCCACTTTCGGATGGGCGCCGGATCGAAATGTCTGCTTCTGGCCGAAAGCAGCCGGTCGGCCCCGCCCTAAACGGATCTTATTTTCGTTCTCTCTGAGGGTCTGCTGACGACTCGAAGCGGACGTCTGAATGTTAGTATCCGAAATGGCTCAAAATGACCCGAAGGGGACATCCGACTAGAGGCCAGTTTCAATGAAAATAAAAATCGGTTGCGCATTACTCACGGCGGCAGCTTTACTGGTTCTCGCTGGATGTGCAGTAGAAGAACAAGAAGCCAAGGACCTCGTTAATGATCCCTTTAGCGATCACCAATCTGAGATTCGTGACGCAGTGCTGTCGATCAAAAAGGACATAGAATCTTCAAATATTGAAGGGCTTCAGGCCATACACCTCGAAAGCGAGAAGTTCACGAAATTTGGGCCACGTAACTTTGATCGTCAGGACGTCGCGAGCACTAACCAATCAGAGGCGGCATTCTTCAGTTCAATCACCGAAGCGAAATACGAAGCAAGAGACCTAAAGATCGATGTATTTGGTGACGTCGGAATCGCCACCTATTATCCGGAAGTCAGCCTTATGAGGGACGGAAACGCCGTAGAGGTTAGCGGCCGACAGACACTAGTCTTCCTTAAGACCGATTCCGGCTGGAAACTCGTGCATGAACATGGAACGGTCAAGAGTCCATAGCCGGCCAGTAGCTGCATGTGGCCGAAAGCAGACTAATCTCAGTGATCAAAGGGCAGGGTCTGGATAAATGGCAGCTATCGACCCGAAGTGGACCATTTCTCGACCGTTGAGCTAGGCTGATTGCTCCTGATTCCGGACATCTCCTCATCGTGTTACTGATTTTCAATGGGCGCCGGGGAATGTTTTATCAAGGGATAGTCTCCCTATGTTGAAAGTAGCAGCGATCAGGAGCCTGTGTTGGCTTTTGTCTCTTCTCATCATCTTGCCCCTGAACGGCTGCACCACTCTACAGCCGGTTGAAGGTGGCAACAACAATCTGCCTGCCAGGATCAGGGCGCAGAAACTCATCAGGGAAGGTGACCGGGTCGAGATCCGCACGGTTCAAGACGAGGCATACACCTTCAAGGTCACGGAGGTCGACGACGAGCTGGTTCGGGGCGATGCTGTCACCGTCCGCATTGATGACATCGCTGAACTGCGTCTACGCCGATTCAATGCCCAAAGAACAGCAGGATTAGTCGTTGTCATAGTCGGGCTCGTTGTCATGGCCGCGATTGCGATTAATGATTCTGCCAATAATATTTGTTCCGGTGGCGGGTGCGCACCGGACACCGGTTTATGAACGATGCCACCCTGGCGTTGGCCTCCAAGGAACTATTTAACTCGCGAGATCAATCCGGTAGATGGGTTCCCGCGCCAAGACGGGCTGCTTCCGCTTCATCTGGCGACCTTCCTTCGGTCGAAATGCCGAGAAATCCAACATCGACCTGCCCCCTGACAACTGGGTCGTTCAAAACGCGAGATTTCCCTTTTCGCTCTGCCGTCTGAGCATGGAAAGTAATGGCTTCCCACAGCAGTCGCGGGGCCGTTCATCGTTGAGTTTGTCGGATCCAGTTACGGTTAACCAAGGTCCGCTTCTGGCCGAAAGCAGCCGCTCGGCCTCGGCCTGAGGGGTCTCATTTCCATCCTTTCTGTCGGTCCGCTTCCGACCCAAAGCGGACCTTTGGCGAGTGGCGAGATACCATCAACAATTTCCGGTCGAAGACGCGCAAGCGTCCCAATGTTGGCAACAGGCGCTAGGTGCACACGCATAATTGGCCCGACCCGGTTCGAAGCTGGGTCAAAAACCCAGCGGACATCATGGGGCTTGAGCGCACGACGAGTCGGCGACAGATCCGCGCAGGAGCACGGCCGACGGTTCACACCAGGTCGGAGCCTTTGGAACCTCGGTGTTACCTCGACTCGGGCATCGCTGTTAACGAGTTGCACAGCGGCTCGTAGATATAGACCTTGGCGCCTGGACTGGGCTCTATTTGCTGGCCACAGGGTGACCATTCTTCGTGATGCAGGACGGCTTCCAGTCTGGCCCAGAAGACGCTGTAGTCGATGCGATATTCAGGGTTGCTCCCGAGCCAAATACTGGATCGATAGGCCCGTGGATAGGTCCACATAGTACTTGGGTAAGTCTGCGTCGGAAAATTCATAAGGTCTTTCCAAAAGACCATATGCTTGCTATATCCGGATTCAGCCATTGCGGCCGAAGCGATCGTAGAGTCCGGGCTTTCGCGAATGCTGACGACCCACTTCTGGAAAAAGTCTCGATCGATCAGATGGAAGACGCCCCCCTCGTGCTCTTCTACTTCGAACGTCAAAATGTCATCGGCGCGCGTCGATTTGCCATTCGGGCGAGCACTCTCTAATACTTGCTTGGCAGCCATCAGTATCTCGTCGCCGGTGCCTGCTTCGAATTGGTGGACCTGTCCTTGGGTCGGCGGCTTCGATAGATCTACTGGCTCAACCGGTGGCATCGATATGCAACCGGTTATCATTGCGCACAGGATGATCGATGCAGCGCGTCTCGTTCTTTGGTTATTGGTTCCGAGGAACATTTCGCGTCCGCGCCTATTTCTCTGCCCAGACTGCACTACGAATCTATCTGAGTATAGGCATTTCAAATGCCCAATTCGGTCATAGCGGACTGGCGGATGAGGCATAGAATGTGACCGTGGCCCGGGTCCGTAATTGGCCGGAAGCAGACGCTGGTTAAGCGACCTTCGTGGGTATTGCGTTGCCGCGCAACAGTCTGAATTTACAGATGATTTCCCTGTTATTCCCTGTAAAATCTACTAATCTGTTTAGATAAATCGTGTAATCGCTTGATTTTGCAACTATTGCCCGATAGCAGATGCTAGGCGGCGGGCGTCAATGAGCGAATTCCCTGTAGTTTTCCCTGATATTGGGGTGTGATCTGCGGGTAATAGGGCAGAGCATCCTTAGCTCAGGACTTTGACCACCCCTTTGAGTCAAGAGCGAACTCGCGGTACGGGAAGAAGGGCAGGGTGGTCCGAGAGCATCCTTAGCTCAGGACTGCGTCCACCGCCAGTGAATAAAAAAGGGGTCCACCAGGACCCCTTTTTTATTCACCCGGTGTGGGGTGCGTGGACGAACCCACCTGGGTTCGAACCGAGGCGCGCGGAGCGCGCCGACAGACGGCGGAGCGTAGCGACGCCGCCCGAAGGGTGAGGTTGCGAAGCAACCGAATCAATCCCACCCCTCTTTCTTCCCATGCTTGCGACAAACGTCGTCTCGATTCCGGCAGATCATAGGCTCATCGCTTGAGCCATCACCCCTGTCAGCACTTTCCGTCGGTTAAGCGTTTTCCTATCGCAATCTGGCGATGTTCCCGCTGTTTGCACTCGGGCCGGCACCTCCGACTACCTGACGGTGGACGAGGGCCTGGCTCAGGGTGCCTGTCTGGATCATCAATCAACGATCGCGGGGCAACTCGCGACAAGAATGCTTAAACTGGGGTCCCCGTTATCCGCAGCGCCAGGGAGGGACCATGTCGATACCTGATTTCCAGACAGTGATGCTTCCGCTTCTTGAACTCGCGGCGGATGGGGAGGTCCGGCCTTTGGCTGAGTACCGTCAGGCCCTGGGCGAACATTTCGGATTAACCGAGGAAGAGCGGGAGGAGCTTCTACCGAGTGGAACGCAGCCCGTGTTTAGCAATCGCGTTGCCTGGGCCAGCGTTTATCTGCAACGTGCTGGCCTCTTAGCGCGGCCCAAGCGAGGCTTCTATGAGATAACCGAAGAAGGCAAAGCGGTTGTTCAGGCTAAGCCTTCTAAGATCAATTTAAAGTTCCTTCAGCAATATCCGGCCTTTAATGAATTTCATCAGGCCAAAGCGAAAGAGCAGCAAACGGACGCGAGCGAGTCGGAAACTCCGGAGGAAACTCTGGAGGCCGCCTATCAACAGCTCCGTGATGCTCTGGCCATCGAGATTATCGATCAGGTTAAGTCGTGTTCGCCTCAGTTCTTCGAGCGCCTTGTAGTAGAGCTGTTGGTCAACATGGGTTACGGCGGCACCATGCGGGACGCCGGGATGGCCGTTGGAAAAGGCGGCGATGAGGGCATCGATGGAATCATCAAAGAAGACCGCTTAGGGCTCGATCTCATTTACCTGCAGGCCAAGCGTTGGGAAGGCGTTGTTGGGCGGCCCGAAATCCAGAAATTTGTTGGAGCCTTACACGGAAAACATGCCAGAAAGGGTGTTTTCATTACGACGAGTTCGTTTACGCAGAACGCTATCGATTACGTTGCGGGGATCGATCCTAAAGTTGTCCTGATTGATGGCAAGCGGTTGGCGAATTTTATGATTGATTTTGATGTTGGGGTGACTACCAGAGAGGAGTACGTCGTCAAGAGGCTTGATGGCGATTACTTTACGGAGGAGTAGTCGGGGAAAAATCTCTGGGAGGATCGACTTGGGGGTACGCCAAGATGAATCCC